>ERZ773083.1141-NODE-1141-length-18890-cov-3.598673_pt1 | contig 18890 bp, 16 predicted proteins | sample MGYA00511465_ERZ773083 | MGnify/ENA primary metagenome ERZ773083 (study PRJEB29015, sample SAMEA2738001) | human oral metagenome | biome: human oral; feature: human-associated habitat; material: dental | place: China | collected 2060 ... | reverse complement strand
TCGCAGCGGCGGCCTACGGTGTTGTCCGGGGCTCACTGCTGTGGGGGTGGGCGGCGTATTGATTGCGAGGCAGAGACCGGAGAAGCGCTTTGAGGCGGCGGCGCTCGAAACAGAGACCCGTGAAACGGAAACGCGCCGGGAGACGGAAACAAGCGCTGCGGAGACTGAGACGGCAGCTATGACAGCGGCGACAGCACCCGCAACGACCGCGGCGACAGAGGGCGCGCCGCCCGTGACAGCGGCGGCGACAGCCGCACCGGTGGCGGTAACAGCGGCGGCCACAGCCGCCGCGGACTACTCGCGCACCATGTATGTCTCGCACTGCGCGCAGTCGATCTCGCTGCGCGAATCGCCGACCACGGAGGCGCGCGCCGTAAAGCAGATTCCGTTTGCGGCGCCGGTGACAGTGCTGGAGACCGCGGATAACGGTTTTTACAAGGTCATCTACAACGGGACCACAGGATATTCGCTCGCTTCGTACCTCATTAACTACCAGCCGGATGAGTCGGAGCGGCTGGACAAGCCAGTCGGCGCGGTAGAGACAACCGCTGTCCCCGGCCCGACATACCGGACCATGTTCTGTGTGAACTGCAGAGAGTATATTACGCTTCGCAGCGTGCCGGACACGAAGGGCGCGGATCTCGCGCACATTCCGCTCGGCGCTTCGGTCAGCTATGTGAGGACAGCCGACAACGGCTTTTACGAGGTGATTTATAACGGCAAGCGCGGCTATGCGCTGGCGCAGTATCTGAGCTACTAAGAAGATTGTGTTTCGGTGACGGGGAAAGGATATGAAAAAGCAGCAAATCGCGGGCGTTGTGTTCGCAGCCGTACTGGTGCTCGGCGGTGCAGCGTTCGCGGGCTACCAGAGCACGCGCTATCCGCGGACTATACAGGCAGCGAATCAGGCGGTACAGGCGGGGCAGGAGGCAGAAGCAGTCTCGCTCTATGAGAAGGCAGTGAATGTAAGCCCCAGGAAAGCGGAGGCGTATCTGGCGCTTGCGGATATTTACGAGAAGAACAGCCAGCACGCGGATGCGGTATCGGTTTTAAAGAAAGCCGCCGAAGCCATGCCGGGGAAGTCCGGAGAGGCCGCAAAGATTCAAGAGAAACTGGAAGAACTGAATCCCACGGTCACGGCGTCGCAGGAATCAGGAACGTATCAGGACCCGGTGGAGCTGAAGCTCGAGAGTAAGAGCGGCAAGGAGATTCGGTATGAGCTTTCGGAGGCGCCGGACAGTACAGATAGCGCCCCGCAGAGCTATACGGAGCCGCGTACGTTCCGGCGAAACGGAATCTACCGGATTAAGTGTTATGCGATGAATCAGAGCGGCGAGGCGGGTGAGCCGACCGAACTGAACTTTACCATTCAGCTGGATCCGGAGAAATACCACATGAACAGCTGGTATCAGGGCAAGGACGGCGGCTGGTATTACAACAACGACGCGGGTGAACCCGTAATCTGCTGGCGCCTCATTGACAACAACTGGTACTATTTCGCGGACAACGGCAGAATGAAGACCGGCTGGATGGCAAGTATTACTACCTCGATGACAACGGCGTAATCGCAAACGGCTGGCGACAGTTTGAGGGGCGGTATTACTACTTTTTAAGCGACGGCAGTATGGCGGTGAACCAGTGGGTCGACGGTGCTTGCTATGTGGGAGCGAACGGCGTGATGCTGGTGTCGACGACGACACCGGACGGCAATCAGGTCGATGCGAGCGGCAAGAAGTTGGAAAAGATGAATTCAATACGGTCGGTTTTGCTTGTCCCGGGGGTGGAAACGGGTGTATACTAGCAACGAACTCAATACAGGGGAGCTTGTGTGACAGGCTGAGAGGAAGGATGACCTTCGACCCTTATACCTGATGTGGGTAATGCCACCGTAGGAACTCTTTCGCGCTGTGATTTTGACAGGAGGATGCCGCTGGTGGCTTTCTCCTGTTTTTTGTTCAAATTTCGGTGAAAGAGGGAGAATCAAAATGAAGCGGCTTGATATCAGGAAAGTGGCCTTGGCCGGTCTGTTCTGTGCGGTTGCGGTACTGGGAAGTCTGTTTTCGTTTCCGGCTTTCGGGAGCAAATGCGCACCGGTGCAGCATGCGGTGAATATCCTCTGCGCGGTGTTGCTGGGGCCCGGATACGGCCTCGCTGTGGCCTTTGCGGCTGCGCTGATCCGCAATTTGCTTGGGATCGGCAGTCTTATGGCATTTCCCGGCGGCATGTTTGGCGCCCTGCTTTGCGGGCTCGTGTATGCAAAGACTAAGAGTATCCCGGGAACACTGCTCGGAGAAGTGTTTGGCACGGCGGTGCTCGGCGGTCTCTGCGCTTATCCGGTTGCCATCTTTTGGATGGGAAAGAGCGCTGCGGGCCTTGCCTTTTATGTATTTGTGGTTCCGTTTCTGATTTCTACGGTCGGCGGTGCGATTCTGGCCGCGATTCTGATTTACAGCTTGCAGACAGCCGGACTCCTGCGACATATGCAGGTAGCGATTCATGGATGAGGAGGAAAAGTATGTTTCAGACGATGTTTGCCAATGTGAGAAAGGCTTGTCCGCTCGTGCACAACATCACGAACTATGTGACAGTCAATGACTGCGCCAATATGTTGCTTGCCTGCGGCGCGTCGCCGATTATGGCGGATGATGAAGAAGAGGTCGAGGAAATCACCGCACTCTGTGCTGGTCTCAACATCAACATCGGCACCTTGAACCGGCGAACCATAGCATCGATGCTGCTCGCGGGAAAGCGGGCCAATGCGCTGGGACATCCGGTTGTGCTGGATCCGGTCGGCGCCGGTGCCTCGAAGCTGCGCACGGAGACGGCCGAGCAGCTTTTGAAAGAAGTGAAATTCACGGTGATTCGCGGCAACATCTCCGAGATCAAAACCCTGACGTACGGCAGCGGCACCACGAAGGGCGTGGATGCGGATGTCGCCGACAGAGTGACAGATGAAAATCTCCCGGAGATGGTCGCCTTCGCGAAGGCATTTGCGGCGAAAACCGGCGCTGTCATTGCCATTACAGGTGCGATTGATATTGTGGCGGACAGCAGCCGGGCGTACTGCATCCGAAACGGGCATCCGATGATGGCTTCGATCACGGGAACAGGCTGCCAGCTCTCTGCGATGACGGCGGCTTTCGTTGGGGCCAACAGAGAGCAAGTGCTCGAAGCCACTGCGGCGGCTGTCGCTGCGATGGGCTACGCCGGGGAACTCGCCTATGAGAGACGCAGCGCGACCGACGGCAATGCGACTTACCGGAACGGCATCATTGATGCGATTTACAACATGACACCGGAGACCTTAGAGAAAGGCGCGCGCTATGAAGTGTACTGAGGAGATGATGCGGCTCTACGCCGTGACGGACAGAGCCTGGGTCGGAAAACAGAGCCTCGCGGAACAGGTGGAGTCAGCACTTCGGGGCGGCGTGACCTGCGTCCAACTCCGCGAAAAGGAGCTGGATGAGGAGCAGTTTCTTCGGGAAGCCGAGGAAATCTTTTCGCTCTGCAAGCGGTATCGCGTGCCCTTTTTCATCAATGACAATGTCGCACTTGCCCTCCGCTGCCACGCCGACGGCGTACATGTGGGGCAGGACGATATGGATGTCGCGACGGTGCGCCGCCTGGTCGGGCAAGAGATGATGATTGGTGTTTCGGTGCATACCGTCGAAGAAGCGCGCACAGCGGCAGAGGGCGGCGCGGACTATCTCGGGGTCGGCGCCATGTTTGCGACATCCACCAAGACAGATGCAAGTTTGGTGACCAAGGAGACACTCCGCGCAATCTGTGACGCAGTTTCGATTCCGGTGGTCGCAATCGGCGGAATCAACAAGTCGAATCTGCTCGAACTCGCGGGCACCGGTGTCGACGGCGTCGCTCTGGTCAGCGCAATTTTCTCCGCGGCAGACATTGCGGCAGAGTGCCGCCTGCTCTACGGCTTGTCACAGGAGATGACAGAACTCGGAAAGTGAATGGATTGATAAGAAATGAGTGGAAGGGAGGACATGACATGAAGGCACACACAGCGCTCAGCATCGCCGGGAGTGATTGTAGCGGCGGCGCGGGAATTCAGGCAGATCTTAAGACCATGACTATGCAGGGGGTCTATGCGATGAGCGCAATCACGGCGCTGACGGCACAGAATACAACCGGTGTCCGCGCGATTCAGGAGGTGAGCCCAGAGTTTCTGGGGCAGCAACTGGACGCAATCTTTGAGGACATCACGCCCGATGCAGTCAAAATTGGCATGGTGGCCTCCGGCGAACTGATTCATATGATTGCGGAAAAATTGCGGCAGTACGGGGCGGTCAATGTGGTTCTGGACCCCGTGATGGTCGCGACCTCCGGCGCGCCGTTATTGAAAACAGACGCCGTGCAGGCGCTGACGGAAGAGCTGTTTCCGCTCGCCTTGCTGGTGACGCCCAATATTCCCGAGGCAGAGCTGCTTTCCGGTTTGACCATTCATACCGAGGAAGATATGCTGCGGGCAGCGGAGAGCATCGGAAATCGGTATGACTGTGCCGTGTTACTGAAAGGCGGACACCGGGTCAATGAGGCAAACGACCTTCTCTACCAACAGGGAAATGTACAGTGGTTTCGCGGAGAGCGCATCCGGACCGAGAATACCCACGGCACAGGCTGCACCCTGTCGAGTGCGATTGCCGCGAATCTCGCGAAGGGTTTTTCGCTGTCAGAGTCCGTGGAGCGCGCCAAGGCCTATCTCACCGGCGCGCTGAAGGCCGGGCTTGACCTCGGCAAAGGCTCGGGACCGCTCGCGCATTTTTATGGCCTGACCAATGCGTGACCGTTGTCAAAGAGGCCAATTATGAAACGATACGAGGCAGAACCAACCCCGGAAATCCTGGAAAAACTTCTGCAGCTGTCCGCACAGTGGGCGGCAGAACAGAACTGTTACGGCTATTACCCGAATACGGAGGCGGACATTAGGGGAAAACGGATTTTTCTTGCGGAGGATGAAGACGGCATCGAAGCGTATCTACTCGGCAAGTTTGAGACCGCAAAGAACATGAAATCCATTATGGCAGAGGGGACAGCGTACTTCGAAGCAGAGGAATTGTATGTTGTCCCGGAAAAGCGCTCGCAGGGAATCGGCGAAGCGCTGTTTCGCTTCGCGGAAGAAACAATCAAGAAGGACGTGCAATTTATTGTGCTCAGTACCGCGAGTAAGAACAGCAAGGCGATTTTACATTTTTACTTGGATGAACTGGAGATGCAGTTCTGGAGCGCGCGGTTATTCAAGAAGGTGGGCTAAGCGCTTGAGTTATTACCGTGTGAAGATAAAACGGAACCGGTACAGGCTTTTCCGGAGATATCAACGATGTCCGGAAACAAGGAAGCATGCTTTACCGGAATTTATGAGAATTTTTTTGCGGTTTGTATTCTATCGAATGATAAGCAAAAGTGCCCGGCATGTTTGTGTCGGGCACTTTTGGCGTAGTACTCAACGGGATAGATTAAGAAAATGACTTATCAGGACAGTAATCAAAGATATGAGATTTTGAGTCGATGCTTTTGTAGGGAGAAGAGAGAATGTGAAAAGGAACTCCGCTTGCGTATATAACTGCTATTCCGCAAGCACAGCTCCATGCAAATACATCAGTTTCAAAGCCGACCATACGAAATTCTTGTAGAATATTCCCGAGAAGGGGGCGTCAATTCTTACAAAGTGGTATAATGGATTTAATATTTGTTTAAAACGTCTGGGGTGTGAAAACAAAATAGCGGTATGAGATTCAAATTACGACGGATTGCTTCAAAAGCATGGTCAAGCGTGTGCCGGAATCTAAAGTGATAAAATACAGCATACTTTTGGAAATTAATTGCACAGATATTGCGCAAAACTAGTATTAGATAAATAAGCTGGTAGTGATATAAAAGAATATGCTAGAAAATGATAAAATAAGAATTGAGGCCGTTTATGAACTATAGTGCGGATAGACCGATTGAGTCCGATAAAGACGATTTGCTCGAAAGAGCTTCCTTTGCCAGCCACCTAGGAAAAGCAATTTGCGAATGTGATGCAAAGGATGGTTTTGTGATTGGAATATACGGAGAGTGGGGGAGTGGAAAAACATCAGTTATTAATATGGCTATCCACACAGTCGAAGAGGTATACAAGGAGGAGAGTAACAAACCGATTATAATTAAGTTTTCACCATGGAACTATTCAGAACAGAGTAATTTAATTAGCACATTCTTTAACTCGCTTCAGAACCAAATAGCGATAAAGGGAGACGATGAATTTAAGAAAAAAGTGGGAAAAGCGTTGAGTGATTACGCAGGAGCTTTTGATGCACTTTCCATTATACCGGTACTTGGACCTGGATTTGCCGCACTTTTCAAAACCGTTGCAATTGCGAAGGGAAATTACTTGATGCAAGAGGTTAATCTTGATAAAGCTAGGATGGATTTGGAAGATTGCCTAATTAAATTAGATAGGAAAATCATAGTAATTATTGATGATATCGATCGGCTGACAAACATACAAATTAGAGATGTGTTTCAGCTGGTTAAGCAAGTTGCAGATTTTTCGAATATTATCTACCTCCTTGCTATGGATAGAAAAATTGTTTGTCGTGCACTGAAAGAGGTTCATAATGTTGAAGGAAATGAGTACTTAGAGAAAATTATTCAGGTTTCATTTGAAATACCACCGTTACAGAAGGTGCAAATCAATGAGATCTTATTGGGAAAACTTGCTGAAATTGACGATGGTTTAGTGTGCTGCAATAAAGAAATAGACTATTTTCGAGCTATAAGACATGACTGCATAGAACCGTATATCGATACAGTGAGAGATATTAATAAGGTAGTCAATACATTTCGCTTTAGATACGGTTACTTACGAGAAGAGACTAATTATGTAGACTTGCTGGCAATCACTACACTTGAGGTAATGGAACCAGAGTTATACAAGTGGATTCATAATAATAGAGAAACTCTATGTAGTGGTATGACATATGGCTCCAAAGGAATAATCAAAAATACTACGGATTTGGAGAAACATTACAAAGGAGAGTTTGAAAATATAAGCGTGAATCCTGAAATAACAATTAGATGCCTTTCCACGTTGTTTCCTGCTTTTGAGGCAGCTCTTAATGGCGAACGTGAAGCCGCTTATTCAATCGATTATATCAGAGGAAGACAGAGAATAGCACATTATGAGAAATTTGAAATCTATTTTGCCTTTAACCTCAGTGTAATTAAGGTGACGAGAGCTGAGATTGATTTATTCATGAATAATCTTGAGTATTCTGATTTGTGGATGGAAGTTGAAGACATATATTTAAGAGGAGATATTGATTGTTTTTTTGATGAACTCGGTCCGCTAGTTGATGAAATTCCTGAACATAGACTAAATCTTATTGCGAGTGTTCTGTTAAGACTACTGAATAAGATTGGGGGAGATTCAAAGAGTACTAAATCTGTTGAGGTTTATTCTGAGAAAGTTGGGAGTATTCTTATTGAAGTTTTGAATAGAGTTGATTGCGATGAAAATCGATGCAATATTATTGTGCGGGGAATTGAGCTGTTTGATATTTGTGGTTTTGGAGCATTATCTGTTGTAATAGATGAAATGGTGCCAATAGAAGGGGAGTTTCGAGATGAAGGACGAAATACAAATATATATAAGAGTGTCATCAACCGAGATGATTTGGGTATAATCAAGAATAAATATGTTGAGAAACTAGAAGGGTGGAGCGATTCCGAAGAACTTTTAAAAATGAATATGTTTGGGCAAGCCTACTATCTTTGGAGGAGAATAGATTACCTGAGCGCAGAAATACATATGCGAAAGTTATTAAGGAAAAATATAGTGAATTCCCTGAGATTTATCTGTGCAATAGCCAATGAATGGACTGCAACAAATGGAGAGGGATGGTGGTTTTCTCAGGAGAGCTATTCGGATTTAATATTACCCAATGTTGTATATGACTATATTGACAAGTTTGACAAGAATCAGATGACTACTTTCTCAAGAACGGAACTGCTTAAATTAGCATCATTCTATTTGAACTATAGTCGGGATGAAATGTACAAGGCAGATAAAGACGAAGCAAGAGAATTAGTTGATGAATGGTTAAGTTATCCACAGTAGATATTAATATTTCTCAAAATTTCTGCTCGTTCTCTATAAGTTGATAAACATAGTTTGGAAGCGTATGGTCGGTTAAACCTGTTGCAATTTGAGCTTAAGAGAGAATCTACCCATGATACAGACCAAGCGCCTTTCTCTTCGCCGAATCATAGCGGAAGATTGGAAGGACATTCAGTCAATACGGGTCAGTGCGGCTAAGTCTGTGTGCGCCCAATATGACAGGCCGAACGATCTGGATGATGCCTCGGTTCACACTCGAGTTGCAGGCTAGATTTGCTTGCGGAGAGTGGCGCCCACATCTTTCTGGCGGTTTGCCTGAAGAACAGGGTGATTGGTTACTTTTCCCTAAATGAACGCGGAGAGGGCTATGAACTAGGCTATTGCTTTCATTCGGATTTCCACGGAAAGGGCTATGCGAGTGAGAGCTTAAGGGCTGTGTTAAGGTTCCTGCGGGACTAGGGCGTTCTGTTTGTTGAGGCGGGGACAGCGCTCCGGAATACGCCTTCGCTGTGCCTGCTGCGTTCACTCGGCTTTGAACTCTGCGGGACAGAGCGGGTCTCCTTTTACCGTGATGCGGAAGGGAAGGATACCTTCTTTGGTGGCGGTATCTTTGTGAATCGTTTGCACCGTGATTTGCGAAAGCTAGAGCTCGAGACCCCATGGTTTCGGGTCTATTCGCATTTGCAACTTGACAAAAAACAGCCTTGGATAAGTTCTTTTCATAGATAGAGGAAGGATAAAGGGGGAAATTTAAGGTGTTTTATAAGGAAAAAGAGTTCAAGCTGAAAGATGGACGTAATGCTTTTCTTCGGAGTCCTTCGGTGGATGATGCGGAAAATATGCTTCAATTCATCATAAAGGCCTCGGGTGAGACAGATTTCCTGATGAAGTTTCCGGAGGAATTTGCCGGGTTTACGCTTGATCAGGAAAAAGCCTTTCTTCGGGCGAACTGTGATAATAAGAGTGGACTGATGATCATCTGCCTTGTAGACGGCAGGATTGCGGGAAGCTGTCAGATTTCTTTTCGTACCGGGGAAAAAGATCGTCACAGGGCTTCCGTTGCGATTGCCCTTCTGCAAGAGTTCTGGAATCTCGGAATCGGAACAAGGATGTTTGAAGAGATGTTTCAAGTAGCCGGAGAGCGTGGCAATGTCCGTCAGATTGAACTTGACTTTATAGAGGGTAACAAGAGGGCAAGGGGGTTATATGAGAAAATGGGATTTCGGATTACAGGGGTAAAGCCGGATGCCATACGCATGAAGGATGGATCGTTTGTGAATGAGTATATGATGGTGAAACGGCTATAACATGGCGGTATCTTAGTACGGTGTTTGGACATTGATTGATGAACGGCAGAGCTCGAAACCCCATGGTTTCGGGCTCTTTTCGCATTTGCAACTTGACGAAAAACGGTTGTGGAAGTATGGTAATTTATGAATATTTTATGAAAAGAAGCAGGTCTTGGTGCGGGAAAGCGGGAGCTCAAAGAGGCGAAAAGTACCGCGTAACGCGCTATTCTCTATAAGGAAGGTGGAAACGCAGTATGCATCCGGAAGAAAAAAGAAGATGGGAGCCGCAAATCCGGAAGATCATTCGGGAGCGGCAGGCCTCGGCCTACAATATGGTGGACATTGCGACGCTCGAACCGCTCTTTGCGGCAGAGGGGCTTTGCTATGCGGACTTCGGTTTTGCGAGCTTTCGGGATTTTTTGAATGAATTCCGGGCAGTTTTAAATCTGGTGGACGGAGCACCTGCGGGCGGTGGGCTTCCCGCAAAATCCTATGTGCAGCTGAAGGATTTTGATACCTCAGAAGCGACAGCGGGCCAGAAAGCGGAAGATTCCGAACAGCCGCCATGTCCTGTCTCGCCGGAAGACCCCGCACAGCCGGAACTTTCCGCGGAGGCGAAGGCAGCGCTTGCGCCGAAGATTCAAGCTGCTTTTCGAAGTGCGGTTTCCAATGAAGGGGGCTGGGTGAATCTCGCGAGTCTCGGCGCGCTGCTCAAAGAAAACGGGGCGGATGCCAAGCAGTTCGGGTTTCAGAAGATTTTGCCTTTCCTCGAGCAGTTCCCGGAACTGCTTGCTGTAAAGCGGGAGCCCACGCCGAGCGGTAAGGCCTGGGTCGTCTATGCGAAGCTGCGCGATGTGGCGTCCGCGCTTTCGTCGGAAGGCGCAGGACTTACGCCTATACAGCACACGGTGCATGCGGATGCGGTACACGCGGTCACTGAACTGTCCGTGCCGCCTGCGGGCACCCGGACAGCGAAGGCAGCCTTGGGAAGCGAAGAAGCATTGCAACCGGAACTCTCTGCGGAAGAGAAAGCGGCGCTCGGCCCGAAGGTTTGCGCGGCGGTTCAGAGTGCTGCTTCGGATGAAGCGGGTTGGGTCAACTTAGCCGGAATCGGGGAAGCGCTCAAGGGAAACGGGATTGATGTGAAGCTGCTCGGCTTTCAGAAGATTTTGCCTTTCCTCGAGCAGTTTCCGGAACTGCTTGCTGTAAAGCGGGAGCCCACGCCAAGCGGCAAGGCGTGGGTTGCCTATGCGCGTCTCAAGGTGGATGACAGAAGAGAGGGAACCGTAAAGACTGCGAGAACATCAGTCAGGCCGCAGTCGTCTTATGTTCCCGTGACAGCGCACAGAACCGTGGAGGGAAAATTTCCGACCAGAGATTCCTGGCTCTTTAACTGGGCCAGAATTCCGAATGCAAAAATCAAAGAACTCGCGGACAAGGCGCTGGAGGAAAAGTGGTATTACGGCGCGGCGAATGCCGCCGAGGCCGAGAATTACCCGATTTTAAAGAACTATCTCGCCTACACCTTCAAGCGGCTTGCAATCGAGGACAAGATTTTATTCGGGAATACCACGGATCCGGAGCACGCCGGGGAAGAGTATGCGGCGTTCAATACGGGACTGGTTGACAAAAAGTACGAGTATATCTACGCGCTCTTTAAAAAGAACACGATGACGCCGCAGCCCTACTGGTATTTGCTTGACTTTGTCGTGGCGGGAGAGCAGTCCGGAAAAACCTTGGCAAGGCTCTTTTATCCGCTGCCGAAGCGCGCCGACTATTTTGAGAACAAGTTTCAGAACATGGTCTATGACACTTCGACGCAGTTGCTCTGCGACTACACACACATCATTGCAGAGCGCATCAGCCGCTTTCCGCTTCGCTTCCTGCAGGAGAATTGCCCGCCTGATATGCTTGAAATCGACGGTGTGAAATTGGAAGAGGTCTATCCGAAGCACGCCAAGGACAGCGAGAGAAAGCGCTATTTCGAACAGCTCGGTGAGCGCATCAACAATACGCCCGTGGTGCTGAATAATTTGAAAAACCGGCTGGAGGCGGCCATTCATCTCACCCTAAAGCGTGTGGAGTGGAATTATAAGACGGCGATTCCGGTGTATTTTCCGACCAGAAATCTCTGCTCGCTTTTGCTGCCGCTCTGCCTCTCGGAGGAGGGACAGGTGGATTTGGCGCTTGTGGTCGAGCATTTGCAGTCGGGCGCGTATCAGGGGCAGACTGTGTTGCCGCTTGACCTGGCTTATAACAACAGCCGTCTTCTCACCCGTCCGGACAGCGACTGGCTCCGGACCGACAGCATTCAGTCGAACGGTTCGGATGACGAGGAGGAATAAAACAGACAGGCGGATTATTCGCCGACCATGATTGTCTCAAACGGTGCGGAGTCGATTTCGCTCCGCGAATCTCCGTCCACGCAGGCGCGTGCCCTGCGGCAGAGTCCCTTCGGGGCACCTGTCACGGTGCTTGAAAGTGCGGAAAACGGTTTCTACGAGGTCATTTATAACGGCAGACGCGGCTATGCGCTGGCGCAGTATCTGAGTTACTGTGTGGTTGAAACGTCATTGAAAGGGGGATGAGAGATGAAAAAGCAAAAGCAAAAGCTTGCCGCTGTAGTTCTCGCAGCGGGCGTGGTTCTCGGCGTAGCGGTCTTTGCGGGGTATGAGAGCACGCGCTATACGCGGACGGTGCAGGCGGCCGAACAGGAGTGGCAGCTCGGAGACACGGAAGAAGCAATCCCGATCTATGAAAAGGCAATCCGAATGAAGCCGAAGCGGGCGGAGGCCTATCTCGCGCTCGCGGAGATTTATGAGAGGAACAAGCGGCACGCGGATGCGGTCTCGCTTTTAAAGACTGCCGGTGAGGCGATGTCCGGCAAGACTTCGAAAGATGCGACGCTCATTCAAGAGGCACTGGAACGCTACAATCCCACGGTCAAAGCATCACTCGAATCCGGCAGTTATGAGGATCCGGTGGAGCTCGAACTAACGAGTAAGGGCGTTTCGATACGCTATACCCTTTTGGAAGCGCCCGTGGGCGAGAGCGCGGAAGAGCAGGATTACGAAAAGCCGCTTCGCTTCCGCAGAAACGGAACCTATCGCCTGCAGTGCTATGCGGTCAATCAAAAGGGGGAGGCCGGTGAGCCGGTGGAGCTTAGCTATGTAATTAAGCTCGACCCGGAAAAGTATCATATGAACAGCTGGTACCAAAAGGACAACGGCTGGTACTATAACGACGATACCGGGGTGCCGGTGGTCGGCTGGAGGCAGATTGACGGCAACTGGTATCACTTTGCCGAGGACGGCAAGATGATGACGGGTTGGCTGGAACTCGGTGATAACTTCTACTACCTCGATGAGAACGGTGTCATTGCAAACGGCTGGCGCAATCTGGACGGAAAGTACTATTACTTCCTCGAGGACGGCAGCATGGCGGTGAACCGTTGGGTGGACGGGGATTATTATGTCGGCGCGGACGGCGTTATGCTGGTCTCGACAACGACCCCGGACGGCTATCAGTTGGATGAAAACGGTAAGAAGATTGAGAAGAGCCAAAACGAGAAGGCGGTAGAAGCCTATCGAACCATACTCCTCGACCGGAGCTGGAACGGCAGAAAGCTGCCCGGCGGACAGTTCGCTGTTGTGGACATCAACGGCGACGGTGTTTGGGAGTTGCTGACGGAGTTGGATACAGGCGGGTATGACGATGCGATTTCCCGAATCTTCTACTACACGGATCATTTAAATCAGTATGCCCTGGATGGAAGCGAGACTTGGGATTGTCTGATGCCTTCTTCACATCGGATTGTAATCGGAAGAACGCGTGGGAAGAACAGTACCCGCGTGCTCGGTGTAGGGAGTGACGGGAATTTGACGGTATACGACGACTCCGATATTTTCTGGGGTTACTATGAAAATGCTGCGGATTGGGTGGGCTCGGATCAGGCAAAGAGCATGAGTCAGACAGTTGAAAAATACTATCGTGACGCATGCTACAACATACGCTTTGTTGATATCACAGAGAGTAATGTAGCGCAGTACCTGAGCGGCAACGGTCAGGAGACCGGTACGAGTTTTGCTGCCGACAACTACCTGTCTCGGTAAAGTATGAACTTGTCGAGACGCTTTGCCTGTATGTATTTTTGCATGGCCCTTGACAACGCCTGCTGTAGCGCGTAAAATAAGCTTAAATCATAAAAGTTGAGACCGATGTCTCGACAGAGTGAATAGACGAGTTAACACAGGATTCGTCTACCCATTTTTACTCTGTTGAGGCGTCGGTTTTTTGTTTTGCCTCAAATCCTGTGGCACCTTGACAAGTGAATCCGCAGCTGTTTAGAGCAAGCGCTCGGGGAAGCACGCCGGGATCTGCAAGCGCAGAGAGCGTGCCAAGACGCGAAGCCTGACTGACTGCGACCAAGAAACAAAAAATACAAAGTAAAAACAACAGCAAAGATAAAGGCAAAGAGACAGCAAGCAGGCAAGAAACGTTTGCATACAGGAAAGTGAGGCAAAGCTATGAAGAATATGAATGATAAGGTGTTCGGTCGTCAGGAAAAGGTTTCGGTGTTTACGCCGCAGCTGCCCGTGGACGGTGAGAGTACCCCGGGTCAGGCGGCGGGTCAGGCGGCAGGGCGTTTTTTGCAGGCTTCGGCGCTGCTCCCGGCGGAGGGCTTTCTCGGGATAGAATTCAGGCCGGAGCGGGGCGTAAAGCAGGAAATTTTCCTGTTTGCGGCGCCGGATACGGCGGTGCGCGATGCGGATTACGGCTGGATTTTTGAGGATTGCGCGGAGGAGGCGCCGACGGCGTCGAAGACGCTCGAAAGTCTCTTTGCGGAGGGGCGCAAGGTATATGCGCTCGCCGAAAGCGTGAGCGGCGGAAGCATAACTTTGGATACAGAGGAGTCTTTGGAGAACGCAAGTCTCTATCGGAAGTATATGGAAGAGCGTTCCCGCGCGGATTTGACCATGCAGTTTTACAAACTCCTCATGAAAGAAGGCGGTCTGCTTCGCATGGTGGCGGGAAGCACAGAGGGAAGGGAGAATTCCGCGTGTACGCGCGGTCGCATTTTCCTGAGTTTTCCGAATGCAATCAGTCTCCGCCTTCGCACTGCGATTTCGCTCGCTTTTCCGGGAACGGTGCTCGAAGAGCTTTCGGAGCATGCGGAGACGGAAGCCTGTGTCAGCGAATCCTATCTCTTTGAGGGGCTGCTCCGTCTCTTTTTACTGCTCTCTGCCATCGAGCGGCGGCAGCAGAGACGGAATCTGGAGGAGGTTCCCGAAGAGTGGAAGGAGCAGGAAAGTTTGGAAGAGGCTGCTTCCAAGATGGAACTGCGGGGCTACTGCTACAATCCGGTTCTCATTGAGGATCTGGAACTCAGCGTGCGCAGTTATACCTGTCTCAAAAAGGCCGGTATTCTTACGGTAGAGCAGCTGAAGCGGCTCAGCGTGGATGAGCTTAGTCACATTCGGAATTTGGGGAGAAAGAGTGTGACGGAGATTCAGATTAAACTGGAAGAAATACGGCATCTCCCGGCGGTAAGTATCCTCCCCGAAAAGGATTACTTGGCGGAACTGGACACGCTGATCGGCTTGGAGGAGGTAAAGACACAGGTCAGAAAAATTGCGGCGTTTGCCAAAATGAAAAAGGATTTCGAGGCGCAGGGAAAGAGTAAACTCAGCCTGGCGCTCAACATGGAATTCAGTGGGAATCCTGGCACGGCAAAAACGACAGTGGCGCGCATCCTCGCCGGCGTTCTGAAGCAGATCGGCATTTTGGATAGTTCCGAACTTGTCGAGGTGGGGCGTGCCTCTCTGGTGGCAGGCTATGTGGGACAGACCGCGGAGCGAGTCCGGGATGTGTTCCGGAGCGCCAAGGGGAAGGTTCTCTTTATCGATGAGGCCTACTCCCTGGTCGAGCACTGGGAGGGTGGCTACGGCGATGAGGCAATCAATACCATTGTGCAGGAGATGGAGAACAACCGGGAGGACACGGTTGTGATTTTCGCGGGCTACCCGAAGCAGATGGAGGAGTTCTTTTCGAGAAATCCGGGGCTTCGTTCCCGCGTTCCGTTTCAGCTCAGCTTTCACGACTACGGGGTTGAGGAGCTGCTGAAAATCACTGCCCTGGAGGCAGAGCGGTACGGCTTTGCGCTTGCGCCGGAGGCGGAAGAGGCAATCCGGAAACTTGCGGCGCCGTGTGCAAAAGAACAGGGCTTCGGCAACGGCCGTTTCTGCAGAAACCTGGTCGAAAATGCACTGCTCTCCTATGCACAGCGTGTCTACGGCGCGGAGGAAGGCGATGAGACAAATGCGGCGCAGGACTTTGTATTGCGCGCAGAGGATTTCACCGCGCCGGATGTACAGGCTGCGGCAAAGAAGGCTGTTATCGGATTTCAGCCCTGCGCGGCATAAAAAAGACGCTTTGCTTTTATCGTCGGCGCTGTCATAGCCTGTTGAAAGGCGTATAATAGTTATACAGCGCTTATTCTAAGCAAAGCGAAAGCGATACAGGTATGTGATTGGGAAGAAATCCGAAAAAGGATACGGAATAGCTCGAAAGACGAAAGGAGTCAGCGCATGGGAAGCTTGGCAAAACGGATTGCCGCCCAGCGGGCATTTTTTAACCGGGACAGAACAAAACCCCTTGCGTTTCGGCTTGCGATGCTGGGACGCTTGGAAACGAGGATTCGCGAACAGGAGGATGCCATCCTCGCGGCACTCCGGCTGGATCTCTCGAAATCGCGGGCGGAGGCTTATATGACGGAGCTCGCCTTGGTCTACGGGGAGCTCCGGGAAGCGCGGCGAAAGCTGCGCATTTGGGCAAGAACAGAGCGCGTGCGGGGCAGTCTCGCAAGCTTCCCGGCAAGGAACTTTATCTACCGGGAACCCTACGGCGCAGTGCTGATACTCGCACCCTGGAACTATCCCTTTTATTTGAGCATTGCGCCTCTCATTGCGGCGATTGCCGCGGGAAACTGCGCAATTGTAAAGTGCTCGGAAGAGAGCGTGCACACTTCGGCGCTCATACGAAAACTTCTGCGGGCGGTATTTCCCGCTTCGTTTGTATACTGCACGGCGCCGGACACGGACCATGAGGAATTGCTCCGTCAGCGCTACGACTACATCTTTTTTACCGGAAGCCCCCGTGTCGGAAAAATTGTCATGCGAGCCGCGAGCGAACATCTGACGCCTGTTACCCTGGAGCTCGGCGGCAAGAGTCCCTGCATTGTCGATGAGAGCGCGGACATAAAGCTTGCGGCGCGGCGCATTGCCTGGGGGAAATTTTTAAACGCCGGTCAGACTTGCATTGCGGTGGACTATGTTCTGGTGCAGCGCCGTGTCAAGGCTGCGCTGGTCCAAGCATTAGCGGCGGAAATCGAGCGGCGCTACCATAAGGCGGAGCGGCAGGAAAGCTACCCGAAAATCATCAACCGCAGGCACTATGAGCGTCTGGTCGGCCTGATTGCTGCGGAGAAAGAGGTAATCGGCGGGGCAATGAACGAGCGCACGGAAAAGATTGCGCCGACCCTCTTGCCGGAGGCGGATTTTGACCACACCTGTATGCAAGAAGAGATCTTCGGGCCCTTGTTGCCGATTATCGCCTATGATGAACTTGAGACGGCAATCGGGGAAATCAAGGCGCGGGAAAAGCCGCTCGCCTGCTATATCTTTACGCGGGACAAGCGGAAGGCGGAGGGGCTCATACGTAAGCTCTCCTTCGGCGGCGGCTGTGTGAACGATGTGCTATTGCAGATCGGGAACCACTGCCTGCCCTTCGGCGGTGTGGGAAACAGCGGTATGGGAGTGTACCACGGAAGATACGGCTTTGAGACCTTCAGCCATATGAAGGCGGTTGTAAAAAACACCGGCTTTCCGGATTTGCCGTTTCGCTATGCCCCTTTTGACGAGGGAAAATGGAAGCTCCTAAAGAAGTTCCTATGAGCGGATGGCGTGAACCGGGGAGTATGAGGCTTTCGTGACGGAATTATTGAAAACGGAACGATAACGGAATGATATGCGCCGGCGTTTGGAAGCGTATGCAGATAAGAAAACGCTGCGTATAGAGATGAGATAAGGTCCTTGGAATTCGAACGAACGAGCGGCGGTATGTGTTCCGCAAGAGCGGTAAAGGAGTGATGATATGTCAAAGAAGTCTACGGCGTTCCAGTACAAGTTTATGCGTTGGATGTACCGGGGCAAGGGGATTTTTAACCCTTTGAACACGGGGTGGATCGATGAGCACCTGGCCTGTGTGCGGGAGTGGATCGCCAATGTGTTTTTCTACCGAAAGGGCGACACGGTGATTATGATCGATGCGGGCTATCATTACGAGCGACTCGAAGAAAAGATGGGCTGGCTCGGCCTAAAGCCGGCGCAAATTTCAAATGTGCTGCTCACCCATCTCGACACCGACCACATAGGCGCGGTCGAGGCGGACAGCGGCGGTCTCTTTCGGAATGCGACCGTATATCTCGGCGAGATTGAAAACCGTTACTTGACCGGAGAGCGGAAGCGCCGTGTGCTCTACCGGCTCGGCAGCTTGCCCCGCGTTCGGATTCCGAACGAAAAGGTTCTGCTTCGGGACGGACAGGTTTTCACAATCGGCGACATTCAAATTGAGTGCTTTCTGGTGCCGGGACACACCTGGGGGCATATGGTCTACTTGTTGGACGGGCGCTATCTTTTGACCGGCGATGCGATATGGCTCGGCGCGGACGGCGGTTACAGTTTCCTCGCCTCGCTCGCGGAGGATAATCGCCTCGCGGTTCGCGCCCTCGCGGAATTTGAGGGCAAACTCCGCGCGCGGAATTTGCGACCGCTCGTGGTCACGGGACACACGGGTTATTCGGCGGATTTGGACTTTGTGTTTGCGCACCGCGACCTCTGCTGCAAGACCTCGGACAAGCGGTGTTTTAATCCCGCGGCACCCTACGATGCCTATGATGAAAGCGAGGACACGGAAGCGCGGGCGGCTGTCCCGCTGTAATCCGGCGGCGGATGCTTCCCGGGCGGACAGGTTGTGGCAGAGAAAAGCCCGCAAAACTCTAAGGAAATCGACAGGTTTGCCGTCTTTGTGTGAATAGACAGCAGTTTGCGGCTCTGCTATGATAGGCGAATATCAAAGCTTAGGGAGGATCACAGATGAAGAAAACAATGCTCTGCGCGACCGTTCTGGCACTCAGCGTTGCGGCCACAGGCTGCGCATCCGGCAAAAAGACAGAGAGCAGTGCGGCGAGCACTGCGGCGGCGCAGTCCGAGGCCGCTTCGACACAGGCGACGACCATGGCGGCCGAGACAACAGCGGCGGCTGCTTCGGACATGGCGGTGCCGGGGTATGCGCCCGGTCAGATTCCGGAGATTCCGGCAATCGTCCTGCCGGAGCTCGGCATTTCGGAGAATCCAGCCGCAAAAATCACGCTCGACAAGACCAAGGCGCTCAGCTCGGTTCCGGGCATTACGGTCACGCCGGTC
>ERZ773083.1140-NODE-1140-length-18892-cov-17.883952_pt1 | contig 18892 bp, 15 predicted proteins | sample MGYA00511465_ERZ773083 | MGnify/ENA primary metagenome ERZ773083 (study PRJEB29015, sample SAMEA2738001) | human oral metagenome | biome: human oral; feature: human-associated habitat; material: dental | place: China | collected 2060 ... | reverse complement strand
GCGCGACGACGAGCGTCGCCTGGCGGGCGGGCAGACCGCTCTGCGCGGCGGCCCGGGCGGGTTGGCTCTCTTCGGAGCTTGCCGCTCCGATGACTGCCGTCGGGTCGAGGTCGACCTGCGTGGCCTGCCCCAGGCCCGGGACGACGTCGACCCTCGTCCTTTCCGCGTGGGCCGCGCGTTTCGGTGCGACGGGTATGTACCGGGAAAGGGTTTCGACGTCGATTTTTCGACAGAGGGAGATCAGGTCGTCGAGCGCCTCTTTTGCGTTGGCAGGCCTGTCTTCGGGTTTCTTCGCCGTGAGTTTTTCGACGAAGGCATCGACCTCGGGCGGCAGCCAGTCGGCTTGGTCGGCGATTCGCGGCATGTCGTCGTTGATCTGCTTGTACGCCGTGGCGATGGGGGTTTTGCCCGCGAAAGGAAGGGTTCCCGTGAGGAACTCGTAGAGCAGAACGCCCAGGGCGTACAGGTCGGCCCGTTCGCCCGCGTCGCCGTCGGTGATGACCTCCGGGGCGAGATAGGCCACGGTTCCCATGACCTGCCCCGTCGCCGTCGCGTTCGACGTCACTGCGCGGGCGAGCCCGAAGTCCGTGACTTTCGCGTACACGTCGGGATGGGATTCAAGGGTTTCGGGCGGGTCCGGCACGGGTGCGGTCAGCATGATGTTCTCGGGCTTGACGTCCCTGTGGACGATGCCCGCGGCGTGGGCCGAGGTCAGAGCGCGAAGCACCTGTTCGCCGAGTGTCAGCGAGGTTCCCAGAGTGAAGCTGCCCAGCCGCGAAAGCTCGGCGCGAAGATCGGGGCCTGGCACATACTCCATGACGAGGTAGGCCCGCGTCCCTTCGGGGGAAGCCCACACGCCGCGGTCGTGGACGGCCACGACGTATGGGCTGGAAAGCCTCGCGGCTGCGCGTGCTTCGCGGTTGAAACGTTCGGTGAAGTCGGGGTGCGCGCCCAAGTGCGTGTGCATGAACTTGATGGCGACGTCGCGCTCAAGGCGCTTGTCGCGGGCGCGATAAACGGTGGCCATTCCGCCGCGTCCGATGAGGGCCGTGATGGCGTAACGTCCGTCGACGACTGAGCCGATGAGTGAATCCGACACGAGTCAAGACTACTAAAGGCGCGGCGGCATGCCGAATGCCGGCCGCGCCTTCAGACCGTCAGAAACGCGCCTGCGCCGCTTTGACCCTGTTGACGTATATGGCTGTGTCTGGTTTCATTCCGTTCTTTCGCACGCCGCCCAGGCCCTGGTAGTAGCCTGCGATTCCCTGGTCGGCGCTGTCCGCGTTGCTCTGGAGGTAGCGGATGATGGCGACGCCGGCGACGGCGTTGTCACGCGGATCCAATAGGTTCAAGCGCCTTCCGACGAGCCTGGATGCCCATTCTCCCGACGAGGGAATGACCTGCATGACGCCGATTGCGTTGGCGGGGGAGACCGATCGCATGTCGAAGCCCGACTCGACGTACGCGTGGGCGAGGGCGAGCTTGGGATCGACTCCCATTTGCACGGCCGTGGAGCGGACGATCTCCTGCATCTGGGCGCGGGAGGGGACGGCTGCCCCTTCGAGGGCGAGCTTGTTGGCGTTCGCGGCCGAGTTGGTCGAATCCGGGTAGGTGTAGTGGAGGAAGGTCTTCGGAACGGGGTTCTGGGGCGTCGCCGAGGCCTCCGTGGCCGCTCCCGGGATTGTCAGCGTCTTTCCCGCGTAGATGCGGGCCGGGTCCGCGATTCCGTTGGCCTGCGCGATGGCGGCGACGGTTGTTCCGTGCTGGCGGGCGATCCCGCTGAGCGTATCGCCCCGCTGGACCGTGTGGGAAAGCGAGCCTGAAGGCTCTGCGGGGAGCGGCGCCTTCGGAGCCTCGGAGATCGACGGAATCTTCAGGCGCTGCCCCGTTCGAAGGGGGCCAGTCAGTTCGTTGGCCTGTGCGATCGCCGTGGGCGAGACTCCCGTTCGCTTCGCCACCGTCTCGAGGGTGTCGTGCGAAGCTGCGCGATATGTCAGTGACGGCGCCTTCGTGCCGAGTTTCTCGAGATGGGCGACGTCCGCGGTTTTGACCGACGTGCTCGAATCGGCTGCCGCCGGCGCCATTCCGCCTACCGCAGCGGTTGCGGCGACGGCCACGCTGAGCTGAGTGCGCAAGGACATGTGTGCCTCCAAAATGTCGTGTGCGTACAGCGATGAAAGTGACAAAAGATATGTCTGATTCATCTGTGTTTAAAGTGCCATATGTGACAATAGTGGTTATTGGGGCTTCGCGCCACATGGGAGGCGAATTTGGGTTAGATTTGTGCGCGTGACCACTACTCCTGAGACATGGCTCTCCGTTCCCGAGGCGGCCGAGGCTTTGGGCGTTGCCCAAAGGGACGTGAGGAATATGCTGGCCGATCGGCGGATCCTGGCGGTCCGCAGGGGAGAGGCGGCCGCTCTCGCGATCTCGTCCCTGACGCTGGTCGACGAGGGCGGGAAAGCCGCCGTCCTCCCGTCGCTCCGCGGCACGCTGACAGCCCTTTCCGACGCCGGTTGCAGCGACGAAGAGGCGTGGCGGTGGCTGACCGCGGCGAACGGCGAACTGGGCGAACGTTCGATCGACGCCTTGCGGGCCGGACGCGTGCACGCCGTGCGCAGGGCAGCCGCGACTCTCGCGTTCTGAAGGCGGCCCGCGGCTTCACGCCGCGCCTCGTGGGGTTTGACACTCCGCCTTGCGGAAGATTCGCGCTGCGCCCCGCGGCGGGTCGCTCCAGTTGCGGGGGAGGCAGCGAGGACGGGCTACGAGACGCGCCCGATCAGTTCGAAGACGAGGGATTCGGCCATGGCCAGTCCGTCCGCGAGCGCAAGGCCGGAATTGCGGAGGGCGTCCAGAGCGGCCAAAGCCGCAGTTTCACGACGCCGGATCATGTCTTCGTGCGCGCTGCGGGCGCCCGAGGCGATCCCGGCCTCCTGAATCCAGCGGGCGTCGTCGGGCTCGATCCGCTTGCCGAGGAGGCCGACGAGGCGGCCGCGGTCGGCGCCGTTCAGGCGCTCGAGCATAAGCGCCAGAAGAACGGTCCGCTTTCCTTGGGCGATGTCGCCGCACACCGGTTTGCCCGTCGCCTCCTCGTCTCCGAAGACCCCGAGATCGTCGTCGCGGAGCTGAAACGCCTCGCCCAGAGGCGCGCCTACCCGTTCTAGCAGGTCGAGGACGTCCCCGGAAGCTCCGGCTAGGAGTGCGCCGATGCGCAGCGGAAACACCACGGAGTACCGCGCGCTCTTGTGGGCGACGACGGACAGGGCGGCGCCGACTGAATCGGCGGCGGGCGGGGCGTTTTCGGCGCGGATGTCAAGGTACTGGCCGAAGGCGACCTCGGTGGTCATGCGGGCAAAGGCGCGAAGGGCCGCCCGGCCTGCGCGGGGGCCGACCTGCGCGCAGGCGTCGGCGAAGGCTTCCGTCGACAGCGATAGAAGGAAGTCGCCCAGAAGAATCGCCGAGGATGTGCCGAAATGCGCGCGGTCGCCGCTCCATCCGCTGCTTAAGTGCAGCCGGGCCAGAGCGACGTGGGCGGAAGGCTGGGAGCGCCTCGTCGAGGCGGCGTCGAGGATGTCGTCGTGGATCAAGGCCGAGGTTTGATAGAGCTCCGCCGCGGCGCCCGCAGAAATCGCCGGCTCGCGGTCTTCGGCGGTCGCGCAGGCGTAGCCGGCGGCGAGAAGGGCGGCGCGCGTGCGCTTGCCTCCGGAGAGCAGGCGGCGGGCGGGATCGAGAAACTCGCCCAGGCTTTCGGCGTCGCCCGGGAAATCGATCAACTCGCGCGCTCGGTCGAGGTAGGCGCGCGCCCGCGCCGAGACATCCTCGCGCAGCTCCTCCAACGCGGACTTCTCGCTCATGCGCACAGTTTAACCCGCCGGTCCGTCTAGACCGACGGTTCTCCCAACCCGCCGGTTTGCCGAAGCAGCCGGTTTGCCGAGGTCTGCCGCGCTTCGTTTTGCCCCGGCGGGAGCGCGCTCCGCTCGTCGGGCCCCGGCGTTCGAAGAAGGTCTCCTCTTTGCCGATCGACGAGCGCGCGCTCCGCTCGTCGGGCCTCGGCCGTCGCGCTCGGTCCACAGGGCTCTTTCGCGTTCGCTCCCTTCACAGGCGGCGCACGTCGGCGAACGCGCACGGGCCGCGAGAGGTCTAATCGGCGCATGGTCACCGTCACAACCCCCGAAGAGGCGCTCGTCCTCGTCCCCCACATCCTCGGCTACCGCCCGACCTCGTCTTTCGTCATGTGCGGACTCGACTCGCATTGCACCGACGCCGCCGGAACCGGCTCGTGCGTCGGGCCCATCGTGCACCTTGACTATCGGAGTGAGCCGCTGTCAGCGGACCACGGCAGATTCCTCGCCCAAGTGGCGCGCCGGCACGACGTCACAATCGCCGTTCTCGTCCTTTACTGCCAAAGCTTGAGCGAGTTGGACGTCGGCGAATTGGCGCAACGGATCGCGCTCATACACTCGATGGTCTCTCACGCGCAGCGTCCGGGGGCGGTGCTGTTTTCCTTCGCCGTGGACGCCGAACGCTTCGTCCGCCTCGACGGCGGCTCGCGGGCCGTGCGCGACGTCCGCGAACTCGAATCCTGCGCGACGGCGGCCGAACTTGTCTTCCAGGGAAGCGCCCCGGGAGCCGAGCAACCCGGAATGGCCCTGCCGACAGTGGATCCGCGCATGCGCGCCGCGGCGAGACCCGCCGCCGACGCCGCGATTGCAGCGATTGCCGCAGGCAAGGGCGAGCCCGCCGCCCAGGCCCTGTGGGATCTCTTTGACGCCGCGCAGGCGCACAGCGTCCTCTTCCGGGGAAACGTCTTCGGCCACGTGTCAGAGGGGGCCGAAGGCTGCGCGCGAGACTCGGCGGGAGCGAGCGGCGGCGTCGGTCGACTCGGGTCTGACGAGAGTCTCGCCCGAGCCGTGGGGCAGGCGAGCGCTTCTCTCACCGTCCCCCTCAACCGCGACGCCGCCCTGGCGTGGGGCTTGGAGCCCAGTCTGCAACACGGCGGCGACGCGGACGCGCAGGCGGTCGCCGAGATCCTTGCGGAAGCCGTCTCCAAGCCTCCCTCCATTTCTCGGCTGAAAACCGCCTGCAGGGTGCTTGACCTCGTCGCGGCGCACGACTGCCGCGGGTCGGTCGATGCGCTCGCTGCGAGCGCATATCTGCATTGGTGGGCGTGCCTGAATTCGATCGCTGCCGACAGGGCGGAAAGAGCTCTGCGCAAGGATTCGGGGCACTCTTTGACGCGTCTCCTAGTGGATGCCCTCTCCTCGGGAATGATGGCGCCGTGGTACTTCTACGCGCGGGGCGCGGTTTAGGAGGCCCCGGCCAGCTTGAGCCGCTTCAACGACGCCCGGCGCCGAAGCCTTCGTGCTGCTCGTCGCTTCGGCGCCGCCTGTCGAAGGCGGCCCTGCGGCGGTCGGCTTCGTCGTCCTTCGCGTCCTCGCCTCGGCCCAGGCTCTCGCCTTCGCCGTACTTTCCGACGAGTTCGGCCAGCCTCTTCCGATCGGGGAAGGTCGAAGGGTCGCTTGGGTCGATCGACTCGGCCTTCATGACCTGCTGCAGGCGTTCGATGCTCCTGTCGGCCATTCGCCCGAACTCGGGGTCGCGCAGCACCTCGTAAACGGATCGCCTGCCCTCGAGCATCTCTTTGGCTTTGCGCCGAATGTCTTCGCTTTCGGCGTTTTTGACAAGCCAGGCCAGGCTTTTGCGGTGGTTCGAATAGCGCTGTTCAGTCTCCCGCATGAATCCCTCGGTGAAAGGAGGAGGAGTGCGCGGGAAGCCTTCGGGGAGCGGCTCTTCCATCTTGCCCTCGTCCATCTCCGTTTTCTCTTTTTCAGCCATGTCTGTTTTCCTTTCCTCGGCCGCGTCTGCTTTGTTTACTTGCGATCATGACTTCTTTTGCCCTTCCGTCATGATTCCTTCTGGTGTATTTCAGTGGTCGACACGCCTTGGAGCTCCCCTTTGGGAGACCCGGGAAGGCCGATGCCGAACATGGACGAACCGGATCCGTCGGCGACGCCGGGCGGCTGAGAGCCGAGCGTTTCGTCGCCCAAAGAGGGGTTTGGCAACGTGCCATTTGCCGTCAGATTGATTTCCGTGTTTCTACCCGTCGCGTGTGCTATCTGCAGACCTTTTATTGCTAGATCATGCGTGTCTATCCAGTCTGACAGTTTGTCGAGGTTCTTTCCCGCCGTGAGGGCGCCCATGCCAATGTCGTCGAGCGTTCCCCAACTTCTTGTGGATCTTCCGGCTGCGTTGAGGTACTTCCCGAAATCGAGGGCGTCTCCCAGCCTGCCCGTTCCTTGCCAGACGAGTTTTCCTATCTTTTCGAACAGCCCCGCCCTCAACGTGCGGACGGCGTCGGCGAGGTTGTCGAACCAGTCGAGGATGCGGCGCACCAACCCAAAGCCTCTGGGGATTTTTTCGAGGAGCGTGGGCCATCCGATGCCGCTTATGGCGGCGAGAACCGTCTCGGTCACCCAGTCGAGGAAGGTCGTCAGGAGCTGGCTGGCGATCATGTACTGGCCGTAGATCCGTTGGGCGGCGTCGTCGAAACCGGCGGAGGCCTCCTTCAGGTTGGCGCCAAGCGTCCGCACTCCGCCGGCGAGCTCCGTCATGTGGGCGTCGAAGTTCGCTGACGCGTTCCCCTCCCACATCTCTTGAGCCGTCATGTCTGCGGCTCGTTTGCCCAGCTCGTCGGCGAGTGCGTCGAAGGCCTCGCCGAGTTGCCCGTACGCACTGGCATGCTGCCCCGCCGCCTCGTAGTCTCCTGAGAAGGGCTTGATGATGATCTTCATCGGGTCGAAGTTGAGGCACGAGAGGATCTTGAGCACCCAGTAGGACGGGCTGAGAAGGTCGAAGGCCTCGCCCATGAGGGTGTCGTCAAAGCGCTCGAATTCTTTGGCCGGCGGCGGCGAATCGAGAATGGACTGGGCTGTCATCGGTTTTCTCCCAGTGTCTGGTCGTATGCGCGAGCATTGTCTTCGTCGGTCTTCTCGTAGTAATCGATCGCGCCGTCTATCTGGTTGCACGTGCCGATGAGAACCGTGTGCAGCTGGTTGAAAGTGAGTTGAAGGTTGCTTGTCAGCTGGCGGCTCGCCTCGGCGACGGCGTTGTAAAGGCCGGCCGTCGGCAACGCGTTCTGCAAGCCGGGTGCGTAAGAATCGAGGTATTTCTTTGCGGAGGAGGCCACCTCGGCCTCAGATTTCTTCATGGCGTCGTTCTGCGATCGGAGCCCTGAAGCATCGACAACAAACCGTGTCATCTCTATCCTTTGATCTTTTATTAACGTATGAATGCGTTCTTTCATCGAACTCTCGTATCTTACGTTCTAGATTGCGGGAAAACGCTTGTTGACCTGTTTTTGGTCACGTCTCCCCGTGACTTCTCTTGAGCGCGAAAAAGGCGTTCAGTCGGGAAACTGCAATACTCATGCTTGCAATTCGGTGGCTCCCGGTCGACGCCGCAACAGCGGTCGATGGCAACATGACTTTGCAGCGGAAGTGAATTCGGCGGACGCGCGGACGACGGCAGTGAGGTCAGCGCGGACGGCTGCAGCGAGGCCGGCTCGGCGCGGACGGCGGCATTCGGCGGGCAGGCGACGATCGCCGATCCGGCGTGGGCGCGGCTTCGCGAATCCGGCCGGCGCGCGGTAGCATCGAAACGAAGAATGTGACGCGGCCCATTCGATGGAGGGAAGCGTCCGACAAGACGGTCCAATGGAGGGTCGAGGAGGTCCAATGGAGGAATTGCGCCCGAGCGCGCTATTCGGCGAGCACGTCGCCGCCGGGGCGACTATGACGCCTTTCGCGGGGTGGAATATGCCGCTGAGATACACGTCCGATCGCGAGGAACACCGGGCGGTCCGAGAATCGGTTGGGAAGTTCGACTTGTCCCACATGGGACAGGTCGAGGTCGAGGGGCCTCAGGCGGCCGCGGTTCTCGACTACTCGCTGTGCACGAAGCCTTCCACCATGCCGGCGGGGCGAGCCCGCTACTCGATGATGCTCGCACCGGACGGAGGGATCATCGACGATCTCATCGTCTACCGCCTGGAGGAGGCCAGGTACCTCGTCGTTCCGAACGGGGCCAACAGAATCACGGTGGTCGAAGAGCTGACTCGGCGCGGGCGCGAATGGTGCGCCAAGAACGAGGCCTCCGAAAGCCATTCCATCGTCGACCGCACCCTCGAACGGGCGCTCATAGCTGTGCAGGGGCCGGAGTCGCTCGAGGCCGTCGTCGCGCTGCTGGGCCCGGAGGACGCCGAACGCGTGGCGGCTCTCGGGTACTATCGCGCCCTCGAAGCGAAGGTCGGCGGCGTCCCCGCCATGATTGCGCGGACGGGGTACACGGGGGAGACGGGCTATGAAATCATGCTCCCCGCCTCCGCCGCACCCGACGTATGGCGGAAAATCGAGGCCAAAGCCTGCGGCCTGGCCTCTCGCGACACGCTTCGCCTCGAGGCGGGAATGCCGCTGTACGGCAACGAGCTCGGGCGCGACGTCACTCCCGCGGACGCCGGCGCAGCGCGGCTGCCGGCGGACCACGAATTCGTCGGGGGCGCGGCTCTGGCCGAACGCAAACCGACGTGGGACCTTTACGCGCTCGTCGGCGAAGGCCGCCGCGCCGCCCGGGCGGGCAACACGGCGATGAGCGAGGGGCGCGAGGTCGGAAAGGTGACCTCGGGCGCGCTGTCGCCGACCCTCGGATATCCCATTGCGCTCGCCCGCCTCGAACCGGGAATCGTCGAAGGCGCCGTTCTCGACGTCGACGTGCGGGGGACGCTGCAGCCCATGCGCGTGACGTCCCTCCCGTTCTACAAGCGGCCCAGGTGAATCCTCAAGCGGCTTGGTGAATCCTCAAGCGGCCCGGGCGGCCGGATGCCTTCCAGGCGAGCGGCCGTCCGCAAATCAATCCGTCCAACAATCAATCCGTCCGAACAAAAGGAACCAAGATGTCATACCCCGATGACCGTCAGTACTCCGAAGACCACGAGTGGATATCCGCCGGCAGCCCCGCCCGCGTCGGCATCACCGAGTTCGCGGCCCGCGCGCTGGACGAGGCCGTGTACGTCGACCTTCCCGAGGTGGGAAGCGAGGTGACTGCGGGGCAGGCATGCGGAGAGATCGAGTCCGTGAAATCGGTTTCGGACTTGGTCGCCCCCGCCGGCGGAAAGGTCGTGGCGGTCAATCAGGACGTCGTTGACGACCCGAAGCTGGCCACGGACGATCCCCATGGAACATGGCTCTACGAAATCGAGGTGGCCGAGCGGCCCGAGCTCATGGACAGCGCGGCCTACGAGGCGTTCGCCAAGGAGGCATGATGTCCTTCGCACGCCGACACGTCGGGACGCAGGGCGCCGACAGGCAGGCCATGCTTCAAACCGCGGGGGCGAGCAGCCTCGACGAGCTCATGGCCAAGGCCCTTCCCTTTCCTGCGCCTCCGCCGAGCCGACTGCCAGAAGCCCTGAGCGAAGCCGAGGTCGCCGCCGAACTCGCCCGGCTCGCGTCGGCCAACAGGGTGACGACGTCGATGATCGGCCAGGGCTTCTACGACACCGTGGTCCCCGCTCCCATCGTGCGCGACATTCTCTGCAATCCCTCGTGGTACACGGCCTACACGCCGTACCAGCCCGAGATCTCGCAGGGACGGCTCGAAGCCCTCCTCAATTTCCAAACGCTGACAACCGAGCTGACGGGAATGGACGTCGCGGGCGCCTCCCTTCTCGACGAAGCGTCCGCGGCCGCCGAGGCCGTCGCCCTCGCCGTGCGCGGCGCCAAGGGAAAGACGAAGGTCGCGGTCGATTCGGACGTCTTCGCCCACACCCGCGCGGTCATCGACACCCGAGCGGCGGCCCTTGGCCTGGAGATCGTCGACGTGGACGTCCTCGGCGGCGACGTCGACGTCTCGGGGTGCGCGGGCCTGCTCGTCCAGTATCCGGCGGCTTCGGGCTCGATCGGCGACGTCGGACGCTATCGGGAGCTTGCTCAGGCCGTTCACGCCGAGGGCGGAAGCCTCATCGTGATTGCAGACCTCCTGGCCCTTGCCCTCCTGACCCCGCCCGGGGACTTTGGCGCGGACATCGTGGCCGGAAGCGCGCAAAGGCTCGGGCAGCCGATGGGCGGCGGCGGTCCGCACGCCGGCTACATCGCCGCGCGCAAGGCCCGCGAACGGCAGCTCCCGGGCCGTCTTGTGGGCGTCTCCCGCGACGCCGACGGCCATCCTGCCTACCGATTGGCGCTCCAGACGCGCGAACAGCACATCCGCAGGGAAAAAGCGACGTCGAACATCTGCACCGCGCAGTCCCTGCTCGCCATTCTCGCCTCCATGTACGCCGTCTACCACGGACCGGAGGGCCTGCGCCGGATCGCTTCGGAGGCACACGAGAAAGCCCGCGCCCTCGCGCGGGCCCTGGACTCGGCGGGAGTGCGCGTCAAGCCGGAGCCGTTCTTCGACACCCTCGAGATTTCGCTGCCGGGCCGGGCCGAGGAGGCCGCCCAGGCGCTCGGCGAGCGAGGCGTCCGGGTCTTCGTCAGGGATTCCTCGACGATTCGCCTCTCAACGGACGAAAGGACCCGTGCGGGCGACCTCGACGTCGTCGCACAGACCCTGTCCGCCTTCGGCGAGGAGGATCCGGCGGCGGAGGGAAAGTCGGAAGGCGGAGCGGCGCCGGCCACCGCAAAGGAGACAGGAATCGGCGACATACCGGCCTCAGGGCTGCGAGCGGACGGCTTCCTCGCGCAGGAGGCCTTCCACTCCCATCGGACCGAAACGGAGCTCATGCGGTACATGCGCGAGCTGGCGGCAAAGGACTACGCCCTCGACCGGGGGATGATCCCGCTCGGCTCGTGCACCATGAAGCTGACGGCCGCCGCGGAGGCAGAGGCCATAACGCTTGAGGGCTTTGCCCGAATCCACCCCTTCGCGCCGCAGGAGGACACGGCCGGATATCGCGAGATGATAGGCGACCTCGAGAGGTGGCTCGCCGACATCACGGGGTACGACGCCGTCTCCGTCCAGCCGAATGCGGGAAGCCAGGGGGAATTCGCGGGTCTGCTCGCCATACGCGCCTACCACGAGTCGCGCGGCGAGGCGGATCGGAACGTCTGCCTCATTCCGGCGTCGGCCCACGGAACCAACGCGGCCTCAGCGGCGCTGGCGGGATTCAAAGTGGCCGTTGTGGGCACGGCGCGCGACGGCTCCACGGACATGGACGCCTTGCGCAAGGCGCTGGCCGACAACGAGGGACGCGTCGGCGCCCTGATGATCACGTATCCGTCGACCCACGGCACATTCGAGCCGCACGTGCGGGAAGTGACCGCCACCGTCCACGAGGCCGGAGGACAGGTCTACATCGACGGCGCGAACCTCAACGCCCTCGTCGGCTATGCGCGGCCCGGCGACCTCGGAGGCGACGTCTCACACGTCAACCTTCACAAAACCTTCGCGATCCCGCACGGGGGCGGCGGGCCGGGCGTCGGCCCCGTCTGCGCCAAGGGGCATCTGGCGCCCTTCCTCCCGGGCGAGGGGCGAAGGGTCGCGGCAGCACAGTGGGGTTCCGCGGGAGTCCTTCCCATCACGTGGGCCTACCTGCGGCTCATGGGCGCAGACGGTTTGAAGGAGGCGACCGCCAGCGCGGTTCTCGCGGCCAATTACGTGGCGAATCGGCTGGAAGGCGCCCTACCCGTCCTCTATCGCGGGCCCGGGGGCTTCGTGGGCCACGAGTGCATCCTCGACACGAGGGTCCTCAAGAAATTCGGGGTGACGGTCGACGACGTCGCCAAACGGCTCATCGACTACGGATTCCATGCCCCGACGATGAGCTTCCCCGTTCCCGGAACCCTCATGGTCGAGCCGACCGAGTCAGAGGGCAAAGGCGAGCTCGATCGGTTCTGCCGCGCGGTCGAGGCGATAGTCTCCGAGGCCAGGGACGTCGGCGAAGGAAGGTGGCCCGCCGAGGACAACCCGTTGGCCAACGCGCCGCACACGGCCGAGTGCATCGCTGCGGACGAATGGAGCCATCCCTATTCGCGCGAGCTCGCGGCCTACCCGGGGGCGCTGGCGGCCAGGAAGGGGGGCGACGACGCCCGGCGCGTACGCCGCCTCGTCGAGACGAAGTACTGGCCGCCCGTCCGGAGGATCGACGGGCCGTGGGGAGACCGCAACTTCAGCTGCACGTGTCCTCCTGTCGAAGCCTTCGAGGACTAGGCTCCTCGAGGCAGATCTGGAGAACTAGCTCACAGTCGCAAGCGGCGGGAATTGCCTCCGCCGCTTGCGCGTTATAGACACTATCTAGAACTATGCCCACAATCGGCTGGTTCGGGAGAAAACCTAGGTGAAAGGTCCCACGTGGCAACGATATCCGCACAGGCAACCGAGAACGAGACGGCTTCGCAGGCGCAGGGCGAGGACGGCGCCGAGAAGCCAGCCACGAACAAGCCGCAGTCGGCCAAGAGCAAGGAAACGGCGGCCTCTGGGGAGAAAAAGGCCGGCGAGGCCTCCGAGAAGGAATCCTCCGCGAAAAAGTCTCCCGCGAAGAAGGCGAAGGCTGCTGGGAAGGGCGCAAAGGCCGCCGCCAAGAAGACAGCGACGAAGAAAACGGACGCCAAGGCAGCCGAGGGCGAGGACGGCTCGAAGGAGGCGAAGGGAAAGGACGGCCAGGAAGGTTCCAAGAAGCCTTCGACGAAGAAATCGGAGTCGAAGAAAGCCGCGCCCAAGAAGTCTGGAACGAAGGCTTCCGCGAAGAAGGCCGCGCCCAAGAAGTCTTCGGCTTCGAAGTCCGAGGCCGATGAAGAGGCCGCCGGGCAGGGCGCCGCAGACGAACAGGCCTCCGAGTCGAAAGCCGCGGCAAAGCCCGCCAAGAAGTCTAAGAAGGCCTCCTCGAAGAAGAAGTCTTCGGCGAAGCAGGCTGATGAAGGCGGGCACGCCGAGGGCGAGACGGGCACAGCGCAGAGCGGGGGCGTCGATTCCGACGTCGATATGGACGATCTCGACCGGGACTCCGACGAACTGGACGATTCGTCGGACGCGGAGGAGGCCGATGCGGACGCCGACTCGGCCGAGGAAGGGGAAGATTCCGACGACAAGGATGGAACGGAGCGCCCCCGCGGGAGGAACCTGACGGAGGACGCGATCCCCGCATCCAAGGGCGCTTTCACGATGAAGGACTCGGACGAGTCGGATGAGCCCGCCGTCCGCGTCCACGTGGCAGGCGCCACTGCCGACCCCGTCAAGGACTATCTCAAGCAGATCGGCAAGGTTCCGCTCCTCAACGCCGAAGAGGAAGTGGAACTCGCCCGGCGCATCGAAGCCGGACTTTACGCCCAGCACATCCTCGAATCCGGCTCGCTCGACAAGGCCAAGGACCGCATGTACATGCGCGAGCTCAAGCTCATTTCGCGCGACGGGCAGCAGGCGAAGAACCACCTTCTCGAAGCCAACCTCCGCCTGGTGGTTTCCTTGGCCAAGCGTTACACGGGCCGCGGCATGCTCTTCCTCGACCTCATCCAAGAGGGCAACCTCGGGCTGGTTCGCGCCGTCGAGAAATTCGACTTCACGAAGGGTTTCAAATTCTCCACGTACGCCACATGGTGGATTCGGCAGGCGATCACTCGCGCCATGGCCGACCAGGCGCGCACCATTCGAATCCCCGTCCACATGGTCGAAGTGATCAACAAGCTCGCGCGGGTTCAGCGTCAGATGCTTCAGGACCTCGGCCGCGAGCCGACCACGATCGAGCTCGCCAAGGAACTCGACATGACCGAGGAAAAGGTCATTGAGGTCCAAAAGTACGGGCGTGAGCCGATTTCGCTGCACACGCCCCTCGGCGAGGACGGAGACTCCGAATTCGGCGATCTCATCGAGGATTCGGAGGCGGTGGTCCCGGCCGACGCCGTCGGCTTCACGCTGCTTCAGGAGCAGCTGCGCCAGGTCCTCGACACGCTCTCGGAGCGGGAGGCGGGCGTGGTTGCGATGCGCTTCGGCCTGACCGACGGGCAGACGAAGACCCTCGACGAGATCGGGAAGGTCTACGGCGTCACGCGCGAGCGCATCCGGCAGATAGAGTCCAAGACGATGTCGAAGCTTCGCCATCCCTCGCGCTCTCAGGTTCTGCGCGACTATCTCGACTGATCGGCGGGCTGCGCGTCCGCTGCCCCGGCTAACGCGCAAGCGCCGTGCCGCAGGACGGCGAAATAGAGCGTCGGCTGCTGCGCCTCGAAGGCCCCGATCCGCGTCAGAAAAGGAAATCGGGCCAGCTGAGCTCCGCGGCCGCGCCGCGCGCCTCGATCCACGCTGCGGGCTCTACGGCCTCGCCGCTGCGCGAGAAAGCCCTTTCCGCGTAGCGAACTCCGTCGGCTTCGGCGTTCAAGTAGTGCCGCAGCAGGCCGGCAGCCGTGTGCGCGTCTGCCAGCGCGCGGTGACGCTTTGCCGTCGCCACGCCGGCGCGCTCGGCCGCGGCGGCCAATCCGTGCCTTCCCGGCGGAAGGTAGATCTTCGACAGCTCCATCGTGCACACCGTCGCCTCGCGCGGAACGTGCATGCCATAGCCCGCCCGGGCGAAAGACGCGTTGAGGAATCCGACGTCGAACGTCGCGTTGTGCGCCACGAGGGCCCTGCCGGAGAACAGCCCGCGAATCTGCGGAAGCAGATCGGCAAGCGTCGGGGCGTCGGCGACGTCGGCATCCGTCAGGCCGTGCACGAAAACCGCCCCCATCCCGCGTAGAGGATTGACGAGGCTCTGCCATTCTCCCTCCGGCTCGCCCGACTCGTCCAGCAAGACGACTCCGATCTCCACGATCCGATCGCGCACAGGGCTGAGCCCCGTCGTTTCTACATCGACGACGGCATACCCCATGGCCCCTCCATTCGCGCTCGGCCCGTCGATGCGCGGACGCCGCCAGGCTCCTCAAAGAGCGAAAGTCCCGCTGTGTGCGTGTCCAAAGAATTCTACGCCCTCTGCCTCGCGGCAAACGTCGGGCCCGCCCCGACGGCCTCGTGGAAGCCGCTTCGACCATGGAAGTCCCTTCGACGGCGTCGGCCTCCGGCTTTTTGCGCAATGCCGACGGCTTCCCGCCTTCTGCGCAATGCCGACGGCCTCCGAACGGATTCTTCCTCGCCGCCGCCCTCCGATTCCGCCCTGCCTTCCGATTCCGCCTCGCCGCCGCGCCAAAGCCCGCCGGGGCAGGCGAGTGTAGCGGAGCGCTCATTTAGCCCGAGGTGAAAGCGGGGCTTTCGGCGCTGGCGGAGGCCGCCTCACGTGCTTGTATATACCCGTGGCTACTTTGACGAACGACGAGATGAAGCACGACTCCGCCGTCCACGACGGCGCCATGACCGCTCTCGACCGGTGCGACGCCTGCGGCGCGCAAGCCTACGTTCGCGTGGAGATGCCCTATGGGGTTCTTATGTTTTGCGGACATCACGCGAATGCGCACCTCGAGAAGCTGGCGGCCTCGGCGGTTTCGGTGCGTGACGAGCGCGAACGCATCGGCTGAGGCAGGCTAAAACGAGCCCATCGGCTGGCGGCGGCGTTCGCTGTCGAATAAAGGTGCGAAAGTGAGATTCGCCCGATTGTGCGAGCCGATGCGTGAAAAGGGGCGCGTGTGAGTACGATGTGCGAGTGACGTCTAACGAAAGCTACACCGCGAGGCACCTTCAGGTCCTCGAAGGCCTCGAGGCGGTCCGCAAGCGACCCGGAATGTATATCGGGTCCACCGACTCGCGCGGCCTCATGCATTGCCTGTGGGAGATCATAGACAACGCCGTCGACGAGGCGCTGGAAGGCCATGCGGACGCCGTCGAGGTCCGCCTCTACGCCGATGGATCGGTCGAGGTGCGGGACAACGGCCGCGGCGTCCCCGTGGACGAGGTTCCGGGCGTGGGGCTCTCAGGCGTCGAAGTCGTCTACACCAAGCTGCACGCCGGAGGGAAGTTCGGCGGAGGGTCCTACGGTTCCTCCGGCGGTCTGCACGGCGTCGGGGCCTCCGTGGTCAACGCCCTGTCCGAACGCATGGACGTCCAGGTCGATCGCGGCGGGAAGACCTACCAGATGCAGTTCCACAGGGGGGAGCCGGGGCGCTTCTCCGACGGCGCATCCGGTCCCGACCCCCGCGCCCCCTTTTCGGCGTTCACCGAGTCCTCGGTGCTCGACGTCGTCGGCAAAGTCGCCAAGAATAAATCCGGCACGCGGGTGCGCTACTGGGCCGATCCCGAGATCTTCCTCGCCTCGGCGGCCTTCTCCTATGAAGAGCTCGTCGAAAGGGCCCGCCAGACGGCCTTCCTCGTGCCCGGCCTGACCATCTCCCTCGTCGACGAGAGGGAGGGCGCCGCAGGGGAAAATGCCGAAGGGGAAGGCGACGAAGGGCAGGCCCCGCACGAGGGCCCTCGCACGGAAACCTTCCGCTTCGACGGCGGGACCGTGGACTTCGTCGATTTCCTCGCGCCCGACTCCGCGGTCACGGCGACGATGCGCCTGACCGGCGAGGGGACGTTCGCCGAGAAGGTCCCCGTTCTCGACGCCGAATCGGGCCACCTCGTCAGCCGCGAGGTTGAGCGAGCTGTCGCCGTCGACGTCGCGCTGCGCTGGGGCAAGGACTACGAGACTCGAGTGGAGTCTTTCGTCAACATCATTCGCACTCCGGGAGGGGGAACGCACCAGAGCGGATTCGAGCAGGGGCTCATGAAAGTCGTGCGCTCGCTCGTCGAATCGAATTCTCGGCGCCTGAAGATGAGCGCGAAAGACCCGAGGATCGAGAAGGACGACGTCCTGGCCGGCCTGACAGCCGTGGTGACCGTGCGCCTGCCCGAGCCGCAATTCGAGGGGCAGACCAAGGAGATCCTCGGCACGTCCGCCGTTCGCGGGATCGTCTCCGGCGTGGTCGAGAGGGAGCTGGGCGCGATCCTCGGATCGTCCAAGCGCGACCAGAAGACGGAGACGTCCAGGCTGCTGGAGAAGGTCGTGGCGGAGATGCGCGCCCGCGTGACAGCGCGCATGCACAAGGAGATCTCTCGGCGCAAGAACGCCCTCGAAGCCTCGAGCCTTCCGGCGAAGCTGGCCGACTGCCGGAGCGAGGATGTGGCCGAGACCGAGCTTTTCATCGTCGAGGGGGATTCAGCCCTGGGAACCGCCAAGCTCGCGCGGTCGAGCGAATTCCAGGCCCTTCTTCCCATCCGCGGCAAAATCCTCAACGTCCAAAAGGCTTCGACGGCGGACATCCTCAAAAACAAAGAGGTCTCCGAGATCATCCAGGTGGTCGGGGCGGGAAGCGGGCGGACCTTCGACCTTCCCGCGGCGCGCTACGGCAAGGTCATTATGATGACAGACGCCGACGTCGACGGCGCCCACATTCGCACCCTTCTGCTCACCCTCTTCTTCCGCTACATGCGCCCGCTCGTTCAGGAGGGGCGAGTGTACGCCGCGGTGCCCCCGCTTCACAGAATCGAAGTTTCCGGCGGCAAAGGCGGCAAGAAGAGCTACATATACACGTACTCGGAGGACCAGCTTCACGCCGAGCTTCGCAAGCTCGAGCGCGCAGGCAAGAGCTACCGCGAGCCCATTCAGCGATACAAGGGCCTCGGCGAGATGGACGCCCACCAGCTCGCGGAGACGACGATGGACCCTTCGCGTCGAACCTTGCGGCGGATCCGCATGGAGGACGAACGGGCGCTTATGGAGGCTGAGACCGTCTTCGAGCTGCTCATGGGCAACGACGTCGCTCCGCGCAGGGAATTCATCGTCGAGGGGGCTGCGGCTGTGGACCGCGATCGGATCGACGCCTAAAATTGCCAAAGATGGGGTGGGTTGAGTTAGGGCCCGCAGACGCGGGCGAAATCTATGCTGTCGTCGGCGCCATCGAAGCGGCCGACGACAGCCCGCTGCGCACCAGCTTGGAAGAGATCGAGAGGTTCTTCGATCCCGCTTTGGCGTGGCGCGCCATCGGCGTTCGCGCCTCCGATTCGAGCCTTCTGGCCGTCGGGATGGCCCGAATCGTGCGCAGCGGGGGCGAAGTGCGTCTTTTCGGCGGCGTCCACCCGGACGCCCGCGGCGAGGGGATTGGAAAGCTGCTCGCGGCCGAACAGGTCAAGTCCGCGCGCGCCATCGGCGGCAGCAGCGCAATCGTCCACGTCGACGGGGCCAACGCCGGGCTTGCCGAGCTCTTGGCGCGCGAGGGCTTCGAGCTTTCGCACGAGTACGTGCAATTGCGCAAGAGCGTGGCGAGCTTTCCGCGTTTCGACGTTCCCACGCACATGAAGATCGTCCCCCTGACGGAGGATCTCGACGAGGACGTCCTGCGCTTCTACAACGCCGTGCAGACGAAGTCCGGCGGGGAGCCCTCGGCGCGCGGGGATTGGCAGGCCGAACACGCAGCCATCGACCGAACGTGGAGCTTCGTCGCGCTCGACGTGCGCGGAGACCGCCCGAGGGTCGCCGCCTATGTGGTGTGCGAACGCTACGACGAAGAATGGGAGGCCCTCGGATGGTCCGAGGGCTACCTAGCCGAAGTGGTCCTCGGCGAGGAGCATCGGGGGATCAACCTGGTTTCCGTGCTGCTCTGCCAAACGATCGACGCGGTCAAAGAAGCCGGCGTCTCATACGTAGGCGTAGACGTTCCCGAGGGGGACTACCTGCTGAGCACCTTCCTCGACCGGGGCTTCGAACGCATGGGCGTCACCCGCGTATACGTCAACCGTTTCTGACCGTCCTTGTCGGCCGCTTCGATTCTGTGCGCGCGCGGCGGCGCGCCACGCTCCGGGCGACGCATCGAAAGCCTCTCGCGCTCGATTCCGCGCGCGGCGGCGCGCCCGATTCACGGATGCGCTTCCTTGGCTTGAGTGCGCGCTGACTGCACGGGGTTTGCACGGGGTCTGAACTGCGACCGGGCGCACTCAGCCGATGGCC
>ERZ773083.1139-NODE-1139-length-18894-cov-4.145868_pt1 | contig 18894 bp, 18 predicted proteins | sample MGYA00511465_ERZ773083 | MGnify/ENA primary metagenome ERZ773083 (study PRJEB29015, sample SAMEA2738001) | human oral metagenome | biome: human oral; feature: human-associated habitat; material: dental | place: China | collected 2060 ... | reverse complement strand
CCCAAGTTCTATATATAGTTTAGCATGAGTGGATTATTCGTCAACCTTGTTTTTTGTGAATATTATATTATAGTAGTTGTTTTTTCTAAGTTGCATTATTCACGGTTGATGTTGTTACATTATAGCATATTTTGTTCGGATTTAGAAAATAATGTTCGGTTTTGCTTATTTGTTCGGTTTTATAGAGATATAGTACGAATTTTATTCATCAATTTGCACAAAAAAGATGGCTTTACGCCATCTTTTTAACTTCGAGTTAATTATTAAAGATTATCTTTCTTTCCATTTTCACAAGCATCTTTCTCTCCTTCAAGACATCGAATACGGTCTAATAACATAATCTCGTTCTTACTTGATGTAATCGTGGTCTTTTGATGCAAATCATGCAAGTAAATAAAACTGCAGAGATTTAGAATAGATAAGATTAAACTGATCCCAGAAATAGCGATCATAATTACTGACAATACATTACATTGTTTTTTCTTTTGTTCTTTCATTTTTTTCCTTTTTATTTTTAGTTTTGTAGAAATATGAGCAGTTTTAAATCTTGCTCAGGATTTACGAGATTCTAAGTAAACTGAATAGTATAGACTTTGCCAAAGGGAGGTAAATAGATGATCCCCTCTGTCAATAACATATTGACTCGCCCATGCTGATTGGTAATCCCAGATTTATGAACAATTCCCCAATCAATTCTTGTCCCACCTCTGCCGACATGCGCTTCCCAATCTTTTCCTTGAGTGTCATAATTCCATCGGACAATGTTACGGCTATATGAATTGACTGGCTCCCATGATGCCCATCCTGACCTTCCGTTGTGGACCTCAATCCACACTCCAACAATTGGTTCCCCGTAGGGATTAGTTATAATTCCTGAGTCTGCATAGGCTATACCTCCTAACTGAAGTGCAAAAACTAATGCCAAAAGAACTGCAAGAATTCCTTTCTTCATAGATAAGAACCTCCTTAATGTACTTGGCTAATATAAGCTACAATTTTATATTATCACACACAAATTTATCATGCAACTCGCTTATGTTTTATAAAAAATAATCTCCATTGCATCTTCGGGACTATACATTGTAATTCGAGTTAGAATCGAATTGTTTCCTTATCGCCTGTAATAAGCTGTTTGAACTCAACACTACGACTTTCAACCTCGTTGCTACCAATTACGCCAACATATTTTGCATTCTTGCCAGCATATTTCATTTTGTCGCCTAGTTTCTTGTCGGAATATAGAATGTCGACGCTTTTATTCTTTTGACGAAGGTTTTTGGCAACTTCATTTGTAAAGGTATATTCGGCGTTTGAAAGTGGAATTAAAACGTAATCAACTAAGGTTGTATCAAACTCACCTAGTAAATGATTATTTTGTAAGATATAGAACAAACGGGTTAGACCGATTGAAATGCCAACCCCTGGAAATGATTGATCAGTATAGTTGCTGGCAAGATTTTCATAACGACCACCAGAACAGATTGATCCGATATTTTTATAATCTGGCAGAATCGTCTCAAATACAGTACCAGTATAATAATCAAGCCCTCTGATAATTAACATGTCGATAGTTACGACATCACCAAGCCCGTGATTTTCAAGTGTCTCTAGAATAAAATCAATCTCAGAAACACCTTGATTGAATTCTGTATTATCTATATTCAGGGCTTTTAGAGCCGGAAGAGCTATTTTACGGCTACCATTGATTTTAATAAAATCAAGGATCTTTTGGACCTTCTCTTCTGAAATTTTGAGATCCGTCAAGGCATTCTTTGTTTGTTCTTTTGAAACTTTTTCGGCGTGGTCAATAATATCAAAAATCTTTTTTGCGGAGCTCTGGAGCTCGAGTGCTGCAAGAAATCCAGAAAGAATCTTACGGTTACTAATACGAATCACCATTTTTGGTTTGATGAAAGTTTTGAGTGCCATATAAGCAGTCTCTACTACATCGGCGTCATAGGCAAGTGGCAGAGAGTTCCTGCCGATAACATCAACGTCCAATTGGTAAAATTCTCGGAAACGACCTTTTTGAGATCTTTCACCGCGAAAATTACGACCGATTTGTGTAACTTTAAACGGAAAAACTAAATCACTCTCATGCTCAACCACAAAGCGTGCTAACGGGACGGTGTGGTCAAAACGTAAAGCCTGATCCGCCTCATCGGTCGTCTCGGCAGTTTTAACTACTTTATAAATCTGTTTTTCAGTATCACCACCTGCTTTGGCTAAAAGAATCTCGGTACGATCAATAGTCGGCGTCTCAATGTATTGATAGCCGTGAAGATGATACATCTTAGCAATTTGATCTTTAATTGTATTGAAGATGAGCTGAGTGTTTGGAAGAAGTTCCTGCATCCCAGAGATTGCCGATGTATTAATTCTTTTCATGATGCTTTAATTATAGCATACTGTATGTTATACTAGGCGAAAGTGGTTCTGTAGCTCAGTTGGTAGAGCAGAGGCCTGAAGAGCCTTGTGTCACTGGTTCAAGTCCAGTCGGAACCACCATTTTTTATGCAAAAATACATAGTGCTATAATAGAGAGGATACTCTTTGGAGAAATTAAAAATGCCAAATATTAATGATTATATAAAATCACACGGAGACATAAAATTCTCCAAAAAATCTACCCTAAACGAAGTTGATCAGCTGATTTTGGCACGTTTTTCCTATTTGCCATTTGAGAAAATATCCCTAAATAAGGTCGAGACTGTTGCGAGCATTGCAAACAAGATGAGTCAGCTACATAAACAGGATTTTTGCTGGCCTGATGATGAAGAATATATTAGGTTACTCGGAAAAACAAAACGTTTTTCTAATATGCTGGTGACAAATTATGAAAAAAATGATGATCCAGATTTAGAACGTCAATTTTCAGCAATCACAATACACTTAAAAAAGAATCTAGTATATCTATCTTTTTTTGGGACCGATAGCTCAATCACAGGCTGGAAAGAAGATTTTAATTTGGCGGTACTGGATAAAATCCCAGCACAGGTCGAAGCGCTAAACTACTTAAAGCGTGTTAGTCGAAAGTATTTTTGGAAAAAATTATATCTTGGTGGACATTCAAAAGGTGGAAATGTTGCAATCTTTGCCGCAATTCATGCACCAGATCGACTACAAAAGAGAATTCAGGCAGTCTATAACTATGACGGTCCTGGAATAAGAAAAGATTTGGTAAAGCAGGATCTCGGAATCTTTAAAATTCTAGAACGAATCCATAGCTTTGTACCACAAGAATCTGTGATTGGACGTTTATTTGAACATCGTGAAGGATTAACGGTTGTACATAGTATAGCAAAAAATATCTTTCAACATGATATTTATTCTTGGCAAATTGCCGAAACAAAATTTGTGAGGTCGAAAACAACTAAGCGTAGCGATCTAATTAATCAAACAATCAACCGATGGATGCAGTCTGCGAGCCCTAACGAGATCAGTATTTTTATTGATGGGATGTTTGAGATTTTTACTTCTGTTAATCTCCATAATCCGATTGAATTAATGAAAGAATGGAAACATTTTGGACCGAAAATTATTAAAGAATTTATTAACACGCCAAAAGAAAAGAAAAAGATTATCTCTGATGTTTGGCGTAAGTTAGGCGAATCACTAATCCGATCGCAGATTGAACATAACGATCTTTTAATTAAATTTAATAAAACATTTAAGCAAAAAACAAAATAATCATGCGTAATTTTCATCTAGATCAGAATTTTCTAAAAAATCCAAGACTAGCTCTATACCTAATTGGGCATTCAAATATTAAAAAACGCGATATTGTCTTAGAGATCGGAGCAGGTTCAGGTGTGATTACGACGGCTTTAGCTAAGCGTTGCAAGAAAGTGATTGCTATTGAAAAAGACCACAAAACTGCAAATAAACTTCGACAGAATCTAAAAGATCGAGAGATTTCAAATGTGGAGATTCTTGAAGGGGATTTTCGCGAAATGCCTTTGCCAAATGAATCGTACAAAGTCTTTGCAAATCCGCCATTCTCATTATCGGCAGAAACTTTTTATAAGTTATTAGATTTAAAAAATGTAGATGGAAAGATTATTGAGTCTGTACATAATTCTAGACAAAGACCAGAAGCAATTTATTTAATCCTACAGAAACAATTTGCGCTTAAATTAATCATCACAGAAAGGCATTATACGAGTCAGCTCGGTAAAATTTTATCAAAATACTACACAACGAAAATTCGCTTGCCGCTGAGACCAACTGATTTTACACCACCACCAAAAGTGCCTACAGTTCTGTTTGAAGCAAAGATTATTTCTTCAGACCTGCATCAAGGTAGCGTTCAACGTAACTGTAATCCCAGTTAGTGTCAAAACCCGAAGTAGCAAAATTGTTAAATTTAAAGCTTGGCATACCACCGAGGTTCGAACGAGTCATGAGGGTAGTTACCTCTTGTGTATTTTGCTTGACAGTATCGAGCTTTTTATGTTCGGTTAGACAAGTATCAAAAGAGGAATCTAAATTAACTTCTTTGGCGATTTTTTGCCAATACTGAACTGTTAGATCTTTAATAGCTGGGGCATTTCTTGAAGAACCGATACCTTTACTATGATAATCCTGCCAAAGACGGCGAACAGCTTGATGATAATATTCCCAAAACTTATTTTGATCAGTAGCACAGGCAATAGCTTCCGCACCCATCTGTGAAAAACCACGTTTATCCATATTGTTTTCATGGAGATAATCTGTTACACGTACTTCAAAAACGATGTCGTGATCATTTAAATACTTTTTAAACTTATCCTCATTTTCCATGGTCAGGCGAGAAAAGACATCACAATATGGACACATAATATCAGTCATCATAATGTAATGATTCTTAGCGGTTTTCTTCCCTATAATAGTGCGGTCATCCTTGATACTATTTAAATCTTGGTTTTTGGGAGCAGAAGACAAAGCTATTACAAGAAAAATAACAACAATCACAGAAATTGTAATAAAACGGACGATTCGACCAAATGTATTACTTGACGATCCAGCTTCATAACCATCTATCTCTGTAAAATCTATACTATTTGAAGTCTTTGATTGCTGCATCCTATTTCTCCTTTGATGAATCTTGTATTGATTGTTTAGCACGATATTTTTGGTCTGCAAGAATGATATATGCTTCATAACCAATTTTCTGAAAAACAAAAAGAGCTAAAATGATCGATAAATAATTTAAAATAATCGAAATTGTACCTGCCAGTGCAAGACCAGATGAGCCTAAAATAGAAAGAAAAACTGGGGTAAGTAAGGCAGTACCACAAGTTGGACAACCTGAACTTAAAAGAAAAAAGCTGGCAATAATTCCAGTACTTTGTAAATTATCCGCTAAATTTTGCTTGCGAAAACTCAGAATAAAAAACAATACCCCAACTAATACGGACTGGATCAAAGTAATAACTGTGAGGAATAGAAAATCTAGTAACGAACGTCCTATACCAAAAACCGCCAAGATGGTATTTATGAGAAGCACCATCTTACTTCTTAAATTTGATAGTAAGAAAATCTGCCAATTGGCAGTACCTGCCGCAAAAAAATTTAGTAAAAATCCAAAAACGATAAAAGTAATTAAAAAAGGGATAAGAAATTGACGACGCAAAAACAACTGTGGCAAAACGTACAAAGCATAAAGAAACTGCTGGTATGTTTTTTTGAGATATTTTTTAGCTTGTTTAAGTGGTTTGATGAAGAAGTCCTCCTATTACAATTCGTCAATCTTTACACGAACTTGATCTGTAGTATCACGATCTCGAACAGTAACAGTATTATCTTCTAACGTATCAAAATCAATTACCACACATTTTGGTGTCCCAATCTCATCTTGTTTACGATAGCGCTTACCAATGTTACCAGAATCATCCCAAGTAACATTGCCATATTTTTTACGCAACAAATGATAGACTGTTTGAGCTTTTTCAACTAATTCTGGTTTATTCTTCAATAACGGCGAAACACAAAAACGAAATGGAGCAAAAGCTTCAGGTAATTTCAAAACTACTCGACGCTCACCATTTATTTCATCTTCATGATAAGCTGCAGAAAGTACAGCCATAACTAGACGTTCCACACCAAAAGATGGCTCAATAACGTGTGGCACAAAGCTTTCACCGGTTTTCTTATCCCGATATTCCATATTTTTACCTGATGCACGTGCAACATTCTGTAAATCGAAGTCCGTACGATATGCAATACCCATTAGTTCTTCCGAACCGATCGGATAGTCAAATTCAATGTCGACTGTGCGTTTTGAATAATGTGCACGGTCGCTAGCTGGTACTTCATATTCATGAATCATACTAGCAGGAAGCCGCATAACTTGCTCAAGAAACTCATGAACATCTCTTAGAAGTTCTGCAAATTTTTGTTCCCATTGACTTTCGTGAACAAAATATTCAATTTCCATTTGCTCAAGTTCGCGGCATCGGAAAATAAAATCACGAGGAGAAATTTCATTACGAAAAGCCTTACCCTGCTGAGCCAACCCAAAAGGAAGATCGGGATAAATATTATCGACTACATTTTTATAATTAGTGAAGATACCTTGAGCGGTCTCTGGTCTAAGATAGGCAATGGAGGTATCATCGGAAACTGCACCGACATGAGTTTCAAACATCATGTTAAATTGTTTGACTTCGCCCCAATTGATTTTGCCACAAACGGGACATTTCACGCCTGCACGGATAAGTTCATCTTTTGTCACATTTGCAGAAAGATCATGTCCTTCAGCAGTTTTTGCTAACTTATCTGCACGAAAACGTCCGTGACATTCATTACATTCAACCAGCGGGTCTGAAAAAGTGGCTGCATGACCGGACGCTACCCAAGTTTTTGGGTTCATGATAATAGCAGCATCAACTCCGAGAATATCGTCGCGATCTTCAACCCAATACTTCCACCAAGTTTGCATAATCTTTCGTTTCATTAAAACACCGAGAGGTCCGAAGTCCCAAGTTCCTGCCATTCCGCCATAAACGTCTGAGCCCTGAAAAATAAAACCACGACGTTTGCATAAACTAACAATATCCTCAAGTTTTGCCATAATTGCTCCTTTTCTACATTATAACATTTTAAGCAGCAAGGTGGGAAAGCATTGGCAAATATGGGTCTACATTTTTAACTTTTAATACTATGCCAAGTTGTGTGGTAAGAATTAGGCGGATTAATTTTATAACGTTTTGATTGATACTCCCGAGCTGATCTTCTCGTCTAATTAAGACTTTATCAAAATCATCCCAATCATAGGTGAAATTCTCCTCTAACTTTTGATTATCACGATCATAATAGATATTGATTTCTTCTCCACAAATTCGAGAAAGATTTAGTTTAAAATAGGCTGTAATTAACTGACGTTTTTTTGAATCTTGAAAATATTGATTGAGATAAAAAAGTACTTGATGTAATAGCGAAAATAGTTCTGCTGAACTAATTTGATGAGTGAGCTGATTGATTTGTTTGAGAAATAATGACGCAAGCTCTAAGGTTTCAAGATCAGAAATAATATTTTGATAAAATTCTACTAATGTAGCTGAAGTGAGAATGCCAAATTGTTCATTTTCTCTTAGGGATGTGGTTTTTGATTGATCGTCCCGTTGATGGACAACAATTTTTGACAAACAGAACATTTCAATGCCACCGGCTAGTTTTGATTTTTCTTTGCGGGCGCCCTTAGCAATAGTTGAAAAACGCCCTTCAGGTGTTAAAAAAGTAATAATACGATCACTCTCGTTATAATTGACTCTTTTTAAAACGATTGCAGTTGTTTTGAGGTCCGCCATATTTATCCTAGAGTCTCTTGAATAGTGTTGATTAGATCTGATGGAAGCATAGTAGACTTATCAAGAATTTTAACGACATTATATTTTTTTAATGATTGCTCAGGAAAATGTAAAGACGAAACGATAACAACGGGAATTTCTGATAAATCTGCATAGGAAGAAATTTCATTAAGGAAGGCGAAGCCATCAGGTCCAGTAAGCAAAACATCAAGAACGATTAGTTGCGGAGGGACACAACCGTCTGGAAGAGCAGAAATCGCCTCGAGGGCATTGGAAAAACAGCAAATTTGATATTTTTGATGATTTTTTTGAAAATATTTTTGAAGGTTCTTCGAAAATAATTGAGACATAACAATATCATCCTCTATGATAAAAATTTTCGGTAAACATGTCTTCTCTTTCATTAATAAATCTCTAGCACTTAACCTTATAAGGGTAAACTTTAATTAGCTGTGATATTTTAGGTTGTTGATACATATCTCTATCCATAATTAAAAGGAAAAAGCTACTTGCTTAGAAGCGGGAATACGAATCTTAAAACTTGTACCGTCGCGATGCCTGATGGCAAATAATTCAACCTGCATATATTTTGAAAACTTCGATGCGATAAAAAGTCCCAGACCAGAACTTCCTGGACGCATGGCAATACTTGTCGGGCAAGAAAGTCCATCACGAATATCTTGCCAAATTTTTTTAGGCAAACACGGTCCAAAATCACGCACAGAGACTTCAACCTTATCTCCATAATCTGATAAAGATAACTGTGATTCGGTATCAGGAGTGGAATAATAAACCGCATTGGAACAGAAATTATAAATTATACTAAATAATAAATCAGGATTGGCAATGACAAGATTAGTACGATTTTTATATTTTGTTGAAACACGACGTTGATTCTGAGCAAAAAAAGGACGCAGCTCATCTATGACATGATCACAGATGTGACGGATTGAAACAGGCTCCATAGTAAATAGACCATCATTGAGTCTTGCAATTTTGGTCAGATCATTAACTTGCCTAATTGCACGTTCGGATATATCAACTAACTGTTTCCTTGTAGATTCTAACTCAGTTTTTGAATCATCAAAATCCATAGACAATGCAAGTTGCCGCATAACTACAAGTGGGCTTTTTAACTCATGTGCAGCAACAGCTAGACCTCCAACCTCACTTAACATAGTTAGATTATAGCAGAGAAAGTGAAAGGATGAGGAAATGAGGATAAAGAAATTAGAAGATATTGTAGTTTAGCTATTAAAGCGGATGGTAGAGAGAATACGTTCAAAATCAGCGCGAAAGACGTTGCTTGAATCGGTCTGCAAAACAGCCGTTTTGTCACGAATCTTGAAGACACAGACAATTCCCTGTAAATCACTGTCCAGTTTACCAGTATAAACATTAACATTGACGCCATTGACAACCTTTGAAGCTACGGTCATCTCGCCAGATTGAACTTTACTATTAAAATCCTCCAATACACGATCAATTTGTTCACTTTTGATTGTTACACGTAGTGCCATAACCGTAGTGTCTGAAACAACATTAACCTGCCCTGGATTTAAGTAGGCGTTAAATTCACCACCACGACTAGCATCTTCTGGGATATAAAGGTTCCAAGTTTTAGGATACTCAAAGTTAAGTGAGCCAAGATCGGAAGGACCAGAAAAAGTGAGAAATGGATATTTTTCTTTTTCTTCAAAATCACTTTCTAGTTTAGTCTGCAACTCATTTTTAGCTTTGGCGACGGCAACGTCAATTTTACCCTGAACATTAGTGTTGGCTTCATTCCACTTAATTGTCATCCAAATGAAGAGACCAACAAAGAGAACCGCAAGTAAGGAGGCGACAATTAGACCTATCGTTTTTAAAAGATCAACACGATTTTTGGCACGCGCAATTCGCTCGGCTTCTTTTCTTTCCTCATCAGTCATTTGAGAAAAATCTTTATTTAGTAAGCTCGAACTGGGTGAAGAAGTTTGATTAGAAAAATAGTTCGGCTGCGTAGTCTCGGTTGATTGAAAAGATTGGGCTGGCTGAGTACTTGGCTGTGGTTGCTGGCTATATAAATTTGAATTATTTGGATTATAAGATGGATTCGACATAGTCTGAAAATTCTGTGGCTGAGCCGGTGATTGCGGGATTTGCGAGTTCTGTGTTGGATTCCAAAAATTAGCATCACGTGCTGGTGAATCTTGCTGTGGGTTAAAATTTGTTGATCCCTGATTATCCATATATTTCTATTTTACTTATGATTATTATTTTGTAAAGGATTACTCTTTACTAAAATCATGGTCGATAATTTCAATCTGATTCTTAATTTTGTCTAAACTTTCTTCAATTGCTTTCGCGGAACTGACAGCTTCTTGATAATGTCTAGCCGCCTCGTCTAAAGAAAAATTTTCACCATAAAACCACTCAATTTGTTGGTCTAATTTTTCAAGTTGCTGATTAATACTCAAGTTTGAAGAACCATTTTTTGAAATGTTATTATTTTTTTTACTACTTGGCATCTGTTTACTCCTTAGTCTTTTTTACTATTTTTAAAATTTGTGCCTCTAGAAAATGAGAGTTTGTTTCGATGGAAACGGGAGCGCCTTTCTTGATTTCACCAGTTAGAATCGCATAACCACGTTTTAAGATAATGGCAGGATTTAAATTTTCGATAATCTGACGTTTTTGCTGAATTTTTTGGATCGCTAGCTGGATTGAATTTAGTACCTTAGTGCGAACACTAGTGATTTGTTCCTTGAGATTCTGTTCTTCTAGCTGAATTTTACTAAGAACCTGTTGACGGATTCTCGCGATTTGGAGATTGATTGAGTGAATCTCCGCTTGACGATCACGAGTCAAAAATTGTGCAACATTACTAGGAGTAGAAGCAGCAAAATCAGCGGCGAGATCAGCTAAAGATTCATCGATTTCGTGTCCAATACCAGTAATGATCGGAATCCGACTAGCGGCGATAGCGCGAACAAGTTTTTCGTCATTAAAAATCGCTAAATCATCTTTGGAGCCGCCACCGCGAATCAAAGCAATTACTTGATTATCAGTATATTGATTTAAATATTCAATAGCACGGATAATTTGATCTACGGCTGGCAAGCCTTGCACCTGAGTATGGGCAACTTGAATTTTTAATTCCCCCCAACGTTCGTTGAGAATCTTAATAAAATCAGCAAAACCAGCAGCTTGAGTTGAGGAAATTACGCCAATCCGTTCAAAATTCCTAGAGATTTGGCGTTTCTTTGCAGGATCAAATAGTCCTTCTTTTTGAAGTTTGGCTTTTAATAACTCAAAAGCCTTCTTGAGATTACCTTCACCTAATGGATGAAAGCGTTTGACTGTTAAACTAAACTTACCGAAACTGGTTAATTTCGGAGTAGCTTGAATCGCAATCTTCATACCATCTTCGAGCGGAAAATTTCCTAACTGGTAAACTGTCATAAAACAACCGACGGAAGATTCCGCATCCTTCAGATCGAAGAAAACCCACTTACCTTGATTAATCTTAAAACTACTAACTTCACCATAGACCACTACGTCACTAAGACTAGTTTCCAGTACTTGATTGGTAACGGCAATAAACTGGCTGACAGTAAATCTTGGGGCTTCTGACATTTATCAACCGTTATTTAGACTGCTTAGTTTTATTAGATTCTTTAGCTTTATCAGATTTCTCATTATTTTCAGCTGTTTTAGGCATTTGCTTTAAATCATCATTGGTAGCTGCTTCAAAAACTTTTTTCTTATCAGCTTTACCAATCTTGGAAATGGCATTTTGATAAAAACCATAACCGGAGATGATGGTATTAAGTAATACGATAACGCGAGTAACAATAACAACTGTACTAGCAACAGCAAGATTAGTACCAAGTACACACATCACGGTAATCATTGAACCTTCATAGCCACCAACACCCCCTGGAGTAGGCAAGACTGCCCCAATGAGAGAACCGAGCGCTTCGGCAACCATAATTTGTGGAAAGATTTCACCATGTCCTAAGGAAATAGCAACGATTTCATAAGTTGCGATTTCTAGAAAATTATAGATGAATCCCCAGATGACTGGTTTGATTAATAGCTTCTTATCTTTCTTAGCAGTCAGGAAATCATCATGCAGATCAAGAAAATACTGATTAACCTTTTTGAGGTCTAAGACATTCTTTTTCTTACCAAAAGTCACAACTTTAACGATCCAGTTTACAAATGCAGTCAGTTCTTTGGCTGCCCAGCTAATCATCTTCTTACTTGAAACGATAGCAGTAAGGATTGCCATAGCAACTAAGATGCCGACACTCATCGCACCAACTAGCCAAACCATCCAATAGGCGTGCGATGGAACGTTTTTTGTAATAATGAGGAAAATGATTGCAAAAATAGTTTGTGTTTGGTTTGCCAAAATGGTAATAAAGTAACGTAGAAGGTACATAAAGCTGACTTGACCAGCCGTTGCACCGTAGTTTTTTAGACGCCAAGTGATATAGCCAAGACCAGAAACGCCACCAGATGGAATGGCGTGATTGACGAAATTTAATTCAAAGGAAATACGAGCAAGTTCCCAAGTTGAGATCTTTTTATCTTGGTTGGTATGCTTAAGCTGCTGTTTTGCAGCCATATAGACGAAAAAAATCTTACCTGCACAGTAGTACATAAATAGCTGTTCTGGGATTAGTAAGACCACGATTAAAAGATTGATAGAAAACTCGCCGCCTTCAATACAATGTCCTCCAAAAATACAGTTTGCGGCAGCTGTAATCTGGTCCCAAGCGCCCCAAATTACAAAGGCAACTAGAGCGAGGGTGATTAGACTAAGAATTTTTTTAAACATATCCCGATTATTATAGCATAGGTGGTTTAAGATTAAATAAAAAATGATTATGGAGACGATTGTGGACGAGAAGATGATTCAATTGAATATTACCATATGTTTTTGATACAATATTACATATGAAATACCTCGCGATTGCAGGACGCCAACCTCTGATTTCTTTGGCGGAAATCCAAACACTGTATGATAGACAAGCTAAGTTACTTGGGAAAAATTTGATTATTTTTCAAACCGAAGCAGCGGTACCAGATATTAACCGGCTGGGTGGGACACTAAAACTTGGTAGACTATTTGAAGGTGATTTTAAGAATTTGACAAAATTCCTAAACGAATCACATCCCGAAGGAAAGATTACCCTTGGCGTTTCGGATCTTTCTAAATATGCGAAGACAAGCTTTGCTTTTCAAAAAAGCATGGAGCTGAAACGGAGCCTCGGAAAACTTGGTCGCAGCGTACGTGTAATTACTAATAAGGGTCCTGAAATTTCTTCAGCCACTGCACATCATAATCAACTAGGTGAAAAACTTGGCTGTTTTGAGATCTTATTGTTAGATCGTGAAATTTACTTGAGTCTTGGTGTGCAAAATATTACTGCTTACACAGAGCGTGATCAAGCTAGGCCTGCGAGAGATGCAAGAGTAGGGATGTTACCGCCGAAACTAGCACAGATCTTAATTAACCTCTGTGGACCACTACCAGAAGGAGCAAGAATCCTTGATCCATTTTGTGGAACAGGGGTACTTTTACAGGAAGCAGCCATCATGGGCTACATACCTTACGGTACCGACCTCGATGAGCGGATGATTGAATATTCAAAAAAGAATTTAAATTGGCTGTTTAACGAGAAGAACCGGAAGCGTTTTAAAATCAGTGATGAACTTACTAAAAATAAAGATACGATTATTGAGAAAATGGCAGTTGGGGATGCAACAAATTTTCAGTGGAAGGGTCAAATTAACGCAGTAGCTTTCGAGGGCTATCTCGGTAGCCCACTGTCAAAAATTCCCGTGGATATCAAATTCAAAACGGAAAAAGCTCGATGTCGAGAGATTATTTTGAATTTTCTAAAAAATATTACCCCACAAATATCCAAGCAAACCCCTATCGTGATGGCAGTACCAGCATGGCTACGTGAAAACGGAAAATACGCAGGACTCAATATTCTTGACGAAATTCAAGAGATGGGATATAATTTTGAAAAGTTTCGAGATTTAAATCAGTCGGATTTACTCTATCATCGGGAAGGTCAGATTGTAGCTCGTGAAATAATAGTAATAAGGAAAAGATAGGCTAAAATATGTCACATGTTAAAGCTGGTGGAACCGCGAAGAATGTCCACAATAATGCCGGTCAACGTCTTGGCGTAAAACGCTTTGGTGGTCAAAAAGTTCGTAATGGCGAAGTATTAGTTCGTCAAACTGGTAGCACTAAGATTGCAGGCGAAGGAACTTATGTATCCCGCAATTACACCATTCACGCTGCGAAAGATGGTGTGGTTACTTTTGTAAAAACAAAAAAGACGCATTTTTCAGGTCGTTCCCTACCAAGAGTTCGCGTAGAAGTCCACTAATTTAATAGACCCGCAGGGGTCTATTTTTTATTATTTTATCTGTGATAAAATAAGCTTATGCATGTATTGATCGTGGGCAATATAATAAAAGATACTTATCTTGAACTTGAACCAAAATTATTTGAAGTAGGCAAAAAAAATCGAGTCTATTTAGAGATGGAGTTAGATGAGGAGCCATTCTATTTTAAATCTGAGAAAAATATTTTAAGTGGTGCTTGCATTATTGAAGAAATTGTACAAAATTTTCATCTTAATGGTCAGATTCAAAAAACAAAATCGCATTATGATATTGACCATAGATTTTTAATCAAATGCAAGGATAAAGTTAAATATTTGACTTCTGAGTATTGCAAAAAGACACAGTTTTATACTCCGGAGAGAGTACCAGATTGGATTTTTATCGATCGCTCAGCAAGACTGGACGTTTTTACGATCAAGAAAATAATAACTTACTTGGAGACGCATAAAAATAGTCATTTAGCATTTTTTGCGAAACAAAAGATATTTGACATTCTGCTAAAACCTGATGATTTGGATACACAAAATTATTTAAAAAATCTCTTATCTTATGCAGAGCTAATCTTCTTGAGTAGTGCCAGTAAGGAAAATACTAATCAGATTTTTCATAATATAAATTATAAACAGATTAAAAAACCACTTTTATTCCAAATTACACCAGAGTCCTTATCCTATGAGGAGAATCTGACAACTTTCGACCTAGAGACTCAGGATTTTCTTACCCATCTTTCAATCTACTCAATCGTGGCAGGAACTATTTTTGCTGCTTTAATTTCAGGATGGAACCTTGGTCGGGCGATAAAACTAGCCAAGCTTAATCTGGAAAATGCAAAAATCGGGAGAACTTTGGACTTAAATAATTTATATAAAAAATTAAAAAAGATATTAAATAGAGAAAAAGAGTTACAGCTAATTGCAGAATCATTAACAGCTGACCAAAAAGGAATTTTAGCAATTGATGAATCGAAAAAAACAATAAGACAAAAATTAAGAAAATTTAAAATTATTGACACAAAACAGCATCAAGAGGCTTGGCGCGAGTTGCTAGTTACTACACCAAAATTAGCTAATTTTATAAACGGCATTATTTTGTCACAAGAGACGATTGAGCAAAAATTAGCAAATAACGAAAGCATACCAAGTTTTTTGATTAGACATGGTATTTTAGCTGGAGTAAAAGCTGATTTAGGGCTTGAAAAAGATGCAAGATTTAGGAATAATTTTAGAACATTAGGACTAGAAGATCTCGACGCACGACTAATTAATTATTTTGAACAAGGACTACGATTCGTTAAATGGCGAACGGTTTTTAATACTGAAGAGAAAAATAAGATTCCTCACGAAATAATAAATCAAAACATTGATGATCTTTGCAGCTACACGAAGAAGGCTATAAAAAATAATCTTGTACCAATTATGGAGCCAGAGATTTTACGAGGAGAAATGGACATTAGCCAATATTTTGATAATACAAAGAGCGTTCTATTCTGCTTGTTTCATAAATTAGAGGAATCTGGGGTTAATATAGGAGATTGTATTCTTAAAATTAACATGATCTATAGTATAGAGAATAATCCACTTGAGACTGGTAGAATGACGATGCGATTAATTTCAGAGGTGATACCAGAACAGATTGGTGGTATTGTTTTTCTTTCTGGTGGTCAAAGTCCAGTAAGTGCAACTGAGAATTTAGCAGAAATTATCCGTGAAAACAATAATCGCTATCGGCTCTCATTCTCCTTTGGACGAGCGATTCAAGATCCCGCACTTACCATATGGAATGGCGAACAAAAAAATACAGATCTTGCTAGACAAAAATTATACGAAAGATTAGAAGCAAATTGTAGAGCCTTAGGTAATAATTATTTCTTTAGTATATCCCGAAGGAACTGACCAGTCGGAGTATCATTGCGCTTAGCTAGTTGTTCAGGTGTCCCCTCAGCAACAACTTGCCCACCATGTTGTCCACCTTCTGGACCCATGTCAATCACCCAGTCAGCAGACTTAATCACATGTAGATTATGTTCAATAATAATCATACTATTACCACCATCAACAAGACGATTGAGGATTTGTAATAAACGCTTCACATCATCTGTATGAAGACCAGTTGTTGGCTCATCAAGAATATAAAGAGTCTTACCAGTACTACGACGAGATAATTCAGTGGCGATTTTAATACGTTGCGCTTCACCACCAGAAAAAGTAGTAGCGGACTGACCAAGACGAATATAGCCGAGACCAACCTCTTGAATAGTTTTTAATTTATTAACGATAACTGGGATATTTTCAAAAAAATCTACTGCTTCGTCAATAGTCATATTAAGGACATCTGAAATATCCTTACCTTTATATTTCACTTCAAGAGCTTCACGATTATAACGCTTACCATGACAAGTTGGACAAGTAACATAAACATCCGGTAGAAAATGCATTTCAATTTTATTAACACCATCTCCTTGGCAGGCCTCACAACGTCCACCTTTGACATTAAAACTAAAACGACCTGCTTTATAACCGCGAACTTCAGCTTCTGGTTGGGCAGCAAAAAGTTCGCGAATAGCAGTGAAAACTCCTGTATAGGTTGCCGGATTGGAACGTGGAGTACGCCCGATAGGACCCTGATCGATCACAATACATTTATCCAAATTCTCAATACCGTCAATACGAGTATGTTCACCTGGAACGGTTTGAGCGCGGTGAAGTCTCGCTAACAATTCATTTGCCAAAATTTCATTAACAAGAGTGGATTTACCGGAGCCAGAAACACCAGAAACAACGATCATTACTCCGAGAGGAAAATGGACATCAATATTTTTTAAGTTATTCTCTCTTGCTCCAATAACTACTAGTTCCTTATTTGGTTTTGGCTGGCGACGTTTCTTAGGAACCGCAATCTTCTTTTTGCCTGATAAGTATTGTCCTGTTAGAGAATTTGAATTTTGCATAACTTCAGTAGGAGTGCCTGCCGCCACCACATAGCCACCACGAGAGCCTGCTCCCGGACCAATATCAATCAGATAATCTGAGCTTAACATAGTATCTTCATCATGTTCAACAACCAACACAGTATTTTTAAGATCGCGAAGATGTTTTAAAGTAGCGATTAATTTATCATTATCGCGTTGATGAAGACCGATGGATGGTTCATCCAAGACATAAAGTACACCTTGAAGGCCTGAGCCAATCTGTGTGGCAAGACGAATACGCTGGGCTTCACCACCGGAAAGAGTATTAGCAGAACGCCCCAGCTCGAGATAGCCAAGACCGACATCTTGCATAAATTTGACGCGTTCTTTAATAACTTTCAAAATAGGATTTGCGATTAACTGTTCAGATTCAGAAAAACCAAGATCTTGAGACAAAACTTCAATTGTCGAGTCAACATCAAGATTGCACATATCAACAATGTTAAGCCCATGGATCGTTACCGCTAGGACTGCTGGTTTCAATCTTGCACCATGACAGGTCTGACACTCACGTACACGCATAAAACGTTCAATATCTTTGCGCATAAAATCAGACTCGGTTTCACGATAACGACGCTCGAGAGTAGGAATTACACCCTCGTAAACTGATTCATAAGTAGCACCTTCCTGCCACTTCCCAGAACCTGTAATTTTAATTTGATATTTTTCGGTACCAGTACCATAAAGAATTAAATGTTTTTGCTCATCTGTTAGTTCACCAATTGGCGTATGAACCGAAAAATTGTGTCTAGCAGCTACTGCAGTAAGACGTTTGAGCCACCAAGAATCACTTTGAACACGATTAAACGGACGGATACCACCTTCGGCAATTGTTAAATTATTATTAAAAACAAGATTAGGGTCGATTTCCATACGAGTACCAAGTCCGGTACAAGTTGGACAAGCACCTTGCGGGGCATTAAACGAAAAAAGACGAGGTTCAAGTTCAGGAATAAGTTCATCAGGATGATATGGACAAGCATAACGCTGAGAATAAGTCAGAATTTCTGTATTTTTTGAGTTAAGTCCAGCTTTACCTTCAATTGTCGAACTATTATCATTAATCTTCAGTAACTGAATCATCCCCTGACCGAGATCAAGGGCTTGTTCAATGGAGCTCGAGATTCTTGAGTATAAGTCATTACTTAAAATAAAACGATCCACAACCAGTTCGATGTCATGACGTTCCTGTTTTTCAAGTTCAGGAAATTCATCAAGCGCATAAATGATACCATCAACACGAATCCTTGAAAAACCTTTTTGGAGATATTGTTCCGAGATATGCAAAAATTCACCCTTCTTTTGCTGAACAAGCGGAGCTAAAAGCATAAGTTTTGAGCCAAGAGGCAGCCTCATAACTTCATTAACAATATCTTCAACTGAACGCCTAGAAACCTCTCGATGACAAATTGGACAATGTGGCACACCAACGCGCGCAAAAAGTAGACGTAGATAATCATAGACTTCAGTGACCGTGGCAACAGTAGAACGAGGATTTCTAGAGGTAGATTTTTGATCAATTGAAATGGCTGGAGAAAGACCAGTAATGGTATCAAAATCAGGTTTATCCATGACCCCCAAGAACATACGAGCATAGGAAGAAAGGGATTCAACATAACGACGCTGTCCTTCAGCATAAACCGTATCAAAAGCTAAGCTAGATTTACCGGAACCAGAAAGTCCTGTAATGACGACTAGTTTATCGCGTGGAATATCAAG
>ERZ773083.1138-NODE-1138-length-18900-cov-19.122101_pt1 | contig 18900 bp, 10 predicted proteins | sample MGYA00511465_ERZ773083 | MGnify/ENA primary metagenome ERZ773083 (study PRJEB29015, sample SAMEA2738001) | human oral metagenome | biome: human oral; feature: human-associated habitat; material: dental | place: China | collected 2060 ... | reverse complement strand
CATTATCTGCAGAACCTTCTACATAAGTTGTATGTTCAGGTATCTTGTCCTTTATTACAACCTTTTGGTCTTTTCCTGTTGTATTCTTGTAAGTAACTTTATAAAGTAATTCTTGTCCTGCTTTTACTTCATTTCCGTCTATACTTACTTTATCATCGCTAGGACTGAATACATCTTTCTTAGGTTTTGTTGATGTTGGATTTGTTGTTTCGTTTGTGTCAAACTTGTTATTTCCATCAACTACATTTGCTTTGTTTAGTATCTTTTGACCATTTACATTATCATTAACTTTTACTTTAAAGCTAACTGTTATAGAGTCTCCATTTTCTACTTCTTTAACCCATTTAATAGTTCCGCTATTTTCTGTTCCGTCATTATCTGCAGAAACAAATGTTGTATGTTCTGGGATCTTATCAGTTATTGTTACAGTTTGCTTTGTTCCTGTTGTATTCTTGTAAGTTACTTTGTAAAGCAATTCTTGTCCTGCTTTTACTTCATTTCCGTCTATACTTACTTTATCATTCTTACTGTCAAATACTTCTTTTTTAGGTTTTGTAGGTGTTGGATTATGAGTTTCATTTGTATCTGACTCATTAAATCCATCTTTAACATGAGATATATTGTCAATTGGTTTGCCATTTACGTCATCATCAACTTTTACTTTAAAACTAACAGTTATAGAGTTTCCATCTTCTACTTCTTTAACCCATTTAACAGTACCGCCATTTTCTGTTCCGTCATTATCTGCAGAAACGAATTTTGTATACTGCGGAATCTTGTCAGTTATGGTTACTGTTTGTTTAGTTCCGGTTGTATTTTTGTAAGTGATTTCATAACGCAATTCTTGTCCTGCTTCTACAATCTTACCGTCAATACTTGTAATATCACTACCTTTAAAAACATCTTTTTTAGGTTCAGTTGGTGTATAAACCTTAACAGGTTTTGATTCCACATTATAAACATTATTTATACTAACTGTAAATTTATTTTCGTATTTTGTTCCTTCTTTTGTTACTTTTCCTGTGATTTTAGGTGATGGAACTTTTGCATCTTTTGTAAGATCATTATTTATTTTTTCTAATAAACTCGTCTTTGCTGTGAATTTAAGAAGTCCGGTTTCCTTAGTATATTCTACATCATAATCGGAATTCTTTGCTTTTGTTCCATCTAAGTCTAATTCATAACCTTCAGGTAATGTATCAGTAAATACTAAGGATTCTATCTTTTCGTGTCCCTTTGGAAAATCAGATGTATTTAATTCAAAGTTTACTACTGATCCTGTTTTTACCGTACTATTGTCTATATCTTTATTATTTTCATTAAGCGCTTTCTTTTCTACTTGTGATTTTACATAAAATACGCTGTGATGATAAGTTATTTTTGTTTCCGGCTTTTGCGGTTCTTCTGGTGGTGTAGGTTTAACAGGCTTATTAGGTTCCTTTGCCTTTATTTCAGGAATACCAACCGCACGAACTTTTCCATTTAATGAATACCAGATATTAGGCTTTTTGCCTTCAGTATTATCTTTTTTAGGAACAATCGGTCCATAAGGTGCAGGTAAAATATTTGTTGCAGAAGTTGCCCCAAGTGTAATATAATTACTTTTACCTTGTAATCTAACTACTCCCGCTCCATACCATGAATTTTTTGCGTCTGCTGTATCCCAACCTGAATCTGGTTCATCATCACGCTTATACATTGTATGTTTACAACCGCCTTCACCTTTTCTAAAGTTCAAGCTTTCAGTCGCATAAATCAAATTACGATCTTTATCTTCACCTACTGTTGAACCGGTAATCTTTACAAATTGTCCTGCTTTATAATCTTTGGCAAGTTCTATAGAATTGTGTTCACGGTTAAGAGATGCGACTGACATCAGTGCGTCTTGAAATTCAACTGGATTTCCGTCTTGATCATAAAATGTAAATTCATTTTTAACAAAAATTGAAGTGTTTTTTTCATTTTCTCCCGTATATGCAGATGCAAACACTCCAAGTGTCGGATCTGTAAATATCCCCAACCACATTTTACCGTTTTTAAAAGCTGAATCACTTGTTACAGTATATTTAAATACAATTTTAGAAATCTTTTTACCGTTGTAATAAGTCTTTTTAAGATTTGTATATGTAGCTGTTACGCTTTGCCCTTTTTGTAATAGAACTGTTGCCCATTTTACAGTACCATTTTCGCTGACATTAGTTTTCCATGAAGCTTTATCGCCAAAATTTCCATACAATTCCATCTTATTTGTAATTCCTCCGGCAGCTTCCAATTCTTTAACACTCATATCATCCAACTGCAACAAGCTCTTGGAATATTTATCTGTCTTACTAAATGCAGTATCTACTGCCTTTTTAGTAATATAATTTCCTTGATTATCAGATAGAGTTAGTTCTGCATCCGGTTCTGAATCATATACAAGAGTTTTAGCATAAGGAGAAGATAAGTATCCTTCCTCATCTTTGTGTTTCTTATATTCTTCTAATGCCTTATCCATTTTCTTTTTTTCTTCATCATATTGCTTTTTAAAGTCTTCATAATCTTTTAGGTACTTTTTATAATCTTCATTATATTTAGCCAAGTCCTTGTCATACTTTTCTTTTTCTTTATCATATTTAGCTTTTTTGGCATTATAATCGTCCATTTTGGCTTTTGCAGCCTTAATTTTTTGAACTTGAGCATTATAGTCAGCGTTAATTTCAGCCAACTTTGCATCAGCTTCTGCATTTGAATTTACAGAACCCTTATCTTGTTTTGAATCTTCTGTAATGTCAAGCCCGGAAGCCTTGCCGTCTTTTACAGCTTTATCCAATTCAGTACTATCTGCATTGACTTCTATCCCTTTAACAGGGTCCGCTGCTTTAACTTGAGATGCAATCGGTATAATCAATGCAAAAATAGTCAACATTGATATAACCTTATTAATGATTTCTTTTTTCTTCACTTTCTCGTTCTCCTTCCATAAGTAATAAATTTTCAATAAAAAAAATCTTATATATATTTAATTATAATTCCCGCTCAATACCCCAATTAATCTTATGATTAAATATATATAATTTTATTCATAAAGTAAAAAATCATTTTTATTATACCATATTTGGCATTTAATGTCTACTCTAACCCTTAACAAAAGTTTAAATTAATTTCAATTATCAATATATATGTTATATTTATAAAAAACAACTTGATCTAACTCAATTAATTAATAATTATAAAGAAATTTGATTTAAAATTACAAAAAACGAAATTTCAGCTATTTTAAAAAGAATTTTTTGCTCACAATAAAAAAGGTTAGAGAATACATTTTAAAATTTATTCTCTAACCTCAATTGCTGAATCTATTAACTACAATAATGAAAAATCTTCCATATTCCAAATTTCTGTCGCTATATCTGTATAAAAGTCTTTTTCGTGAGAGATTAAAAAGATTCCTCCCTTGTATTCTTTTAAGGCTCTTTTTAATTCTTCCTTTGACTCCGGATCAAGATGGTTTGTAGGTTCGTCAAGCATTAGGATATTTGTCTTTTCGTTTAAAATTTTACAAAGTCTTACCTTTGCCTGTTCTCCACCACTTAAAACTTTCATCTGTGATTCTATATGCACATTTGTAAGAGAACATTTTGCAAGTGCAGCACGAATTTTAAATTGTTCCCAACTCGGAAATTTCTCCCACATCTCATCAATAGGTGTATTGTTATTGTCGTAATGCTCTTCTTGTTTAAAATATCCTATTGCCAAGTTTTGACCGAAAGAAACAGAACCTGAAATAGCTTTAACATTTCCAAGAATTGTATTTACAAGAGTTGTCTTACCAAGTCCGTTCGCTCCTACGATAGCAATTCTATCTCCTCTTTCCATACGAAGATTTAAAGGCTTACTAATCGGTTTATCATAACCTATTACCAAATCTTCTGTTTCAAAAATTAATCTGCTTGTGGAAGGAGCTGTTTCAAAATAGAATTCAGGCTTTGGCTTTTCTCTTACAAGCTCAATCTTTTCCATTTTATCAAGTTTTTTCTGTCTTGACATCGCCATATTTCTAGTAGCAACTCTAGCCTTATTTCTTTGCACGAAGTCCTCAAGCTCTTGAATTTCCTGTTGTTGTTTTTTGTAAGCCGCTTCAATTTGTCTTTGTTTCAACTCTTTAAGTCTTAAAAACTCGTCATAATCTCCAACATATCTATTTACTTCACAATTTTCAACATGATAAATCAAATTTATTACAGAATTTAAAAATGAAATATCATGAGAAATTAAAATAAAGGCATTTTCATAATTTTGTAAATATCTTCTAAGCCAATTTATATGCTCTTCGTCCAAGTAGTTAGTAGGCTCATCAAGAAGCAAAATATCAGGCTTTTCTAAAAGCAATTTTGCAAGTAAAATCTTTGAACGTTGTCCACCCGAAAGGTCAAAAGCAGGTCTATCAAGCCAATCTTTAATTCCCATATTATGAGCAATTTCATCAATCTTGGAATCAATCATATAAAAATCATTCGTTTCAAGTAATTCTTGAAGCTCCGCCGCATCAAGCATTATATCATCAAGTTCTTGACCTGATAATTCACCCATCTTCATATAAATATCATTTAATTCACTTTCAACTTCAAAAAGATATGAAAAGGCTGATTTTAAAACATCACGAACAGTCATATCAGTACCAATTACAGAATGTTGGTCAAGATATCCTATTCTTACTCTCTTTGCCCATTCGATACTTCCCTCTTCAGCTTCAAGTTTTCCCGTAACCAGATTTAAAAAGGTACTCTTTCCCTCTCCATTTGGTCCAACAAGTCCTATATGTTCACCTTTTAAAAGTCTAAAATTTACATCTTTAAGTATTTGACGACCACCAAAGCTGTGACTCAAATTTTTTACAGTTAAAATACTCATTACTTCTCCTTTGTATGTTCTAGCTTTACATATTTTACCATATTTTTCAATTTAAGTAAAAATTTAAACAACTAATTAAAAGGACATATATCTCAACATAAAAAAAGCCGTCATTTCTGACGACAATTTAATATTTTTTAAAGTCTTTTAAGCATCTGATCTTGAAAATCCGTTTTTCATTTCACAACTTGCTGTGAAAAGTGTTTTGTCAAGCAAATCATTTGTTTGGTCTTTTACAAAATCTGTTATCTCATCATTTGCTTTTTCTAAAAATTCGTGAACATTCTTTATCTTTGATTTGTTTTTCAAAAATTCTTTATCATATTTATTCAAGAATGTACGACATTTTGATTGAACTGCATTTTGATATCTTTCAACATGAGAAGCAGTTGATGGAAAATGCGCATCGCAAAGTGCTCCAATGATACGATTTATCCAATAGAAATTATCTGTTGAAGGAGTAAGGGTTGTATTTTCTAAATATTCAGGTGTTTTTGTAATATTTGCATAATATGGAACAATTGCATTAAATACATTTGAACCGAAGGATAACCACTCAATACTTCTAATTTCTTCAGGCATATAAGGTCTTATTTGAACCAAAGCCAAAACATCATTACGATTTATCCCTATAGGTCTAAATTTACCCTTTTGTGATAAATCTCCATTCTTTAGATATGGGTCGTAAGGAGTTCCTTGATAGTGATTAGACATAATATATTTAACATCTTCTATTGTAATCTTCTTTTCAGGAATCATGCACCAAGGAAGATTATCACTATGTGGCTTAAACTCAGCATCTTCGCCATCCCAATCAAAAGTATTTGGATTGAAATATCTTAGCATTACCCAAGCACGAGGTGTGTTGTAAGTATGATCCGCATCGGAATGACTTCCAAAAGCAACTCTCGGATTGAAAGGTTCTTTATAGTCTTCATCTTCATCATAGTCAAAACCTTCTTCAAAATCATCAAGAAGTTTTTCAAGAGACATATCAGTAGATAGGTCAAGGAAATTTTCTTCAACAAATTCTTTCAAATCTGATGAACACATAAATTCTTCTTTTGCTCCATAAGCGTCTTCAAAATCAAAATGATCAAGTCCGAATTGATTTGGCATTACAACATAAACCTCGTCAGGAACTCTTCTTGCTATCCAGTGATGACCGCCGATTGTTTCAAACCACCAAATAGAATCAACATCTTGAAAAGCAATTCCGTTACTTTCATAAGTTCCATATTTTTCTATTAATGCACCAAGTCTTTCAACACCTTCTTTAGCACTATTTATATAAGGAAGAGTAATTACAACAAAATCTTCTTCACCTATTCCACCTTTTTTTATAATTCCAGGTTCAAATTCCACTAAAGGATCCGCTCCCAAAACTCTTTCGTTTGTAGTAATAGTTTCTGTTGCAGTCATTGAAACATTTTTTTCATTAACACCACAAGCTCCCCAAACTCCACGCCATTTTTTTACATTTGGAAGACAAGTATAACGCATAGGATTTTTAGGCAATTCAATTTCACAATCTGTACGAACAGATTTATAATGAATCGGTTGATCCTTAGGTTCAACAACTATAAATTTTTTTGATTTAAACATTCCCGCTGAAGAATCTTCAATACGAGCAACCAAAGTTGAACCGTCATAACTTGCTTTTTTACCTATAAGAATTGTAGTACACATAACAAACCTCCTTAAATACATTTATGAATAATAATTATTATTACGTACATCTATATTATACATTAAATTTATAGAAAAGTAAAAATATTTTTGTTGTTTCGTAAAAAAGCTTAACCCTTTCTTGTATTCGAAATTATGGATATAATGAAAAACAAAATGTTTCACATCACCGCACCTTGTAATGAAAAGCTCCCAACACGCCATCTCGAGCGTAATCAATCTAGCCCTAACTTTGTTTAAAAGTTGCATAGAAAACAAAATAATTCACGTCATAGAACTTTGCAAAGAGATGCTCTCAACACGTCATCTCGAGCGTAGTCGAGAGATCTCACACTATTATTTGCTTACAAATAATAGTAAGTCCTGTAAAGGACTTATATAAAAATTATGTAATTATATACTAACAGTACGAAAATTTTTTAAGTTCTTTTTGCAAATGAAGTTTTTGTTGTATGTATCTACGATACATTTACTTTTGCTTGTTTACAAGCAAAAGTATGAGATTTCTCCACTACACTCTACTTCGCTACGCTTCGTTCCGTTACGGTCGAAATGACGTATAAGAGAATACCTTTCGTCAAATAACCAGACGTTAATAGTAAATAAACTTCAATGGAATTTAAAAATTGTATATTATAAAGAAATAACTCACGTTATGGCACTTTAAAAAACAAATCACTAATATGAGTAATCCACCTTATATATCAGTAAAAATAATCAATAAATATATCAAAAAACATTTAGTTAAAAAATTTTCAGAAAACTGTTTTTTCCATTGTTTTTTTATACCTTTTATGTTAAAATAACTTCAGTATTTATTTATCGGAGGTATATTGAATTGGAAGAAAAGAATATTGGAAGATTCAAAAAAGATATTGGATTAGAAAACTTCCTATGTCTCGGTTTATTTCTAACATTTTTTATTTTGATCGGTAGAAAAATGGGCGGAATAAATATGATTAAAACCATGATGAATACAGGTTTTGATTTACTTATGAATGTATGTCTTTATTTAATGGCAATTGCCGTATTGGCTGGAGCAATTTCAGGTCTATTCTCAGAATTCGGAGTAATAGCTCTTGTAAATAAGCTACTGTCAAAAATTATGAAACCTATTTATGACTTGCCGGGAGCATCCTCTTTAGGTATGTTAAATTGCTATCTTTCAGATAATCCGGCTATCTTAACATTAGCTCACGATGATAACTTTAGACGTTATTTCAAAAAATATCAAATGCCGGCTCTTACAAACCTTGGAACAGCATTCGGTATGGGACTTATCACTACAACTACAATGATGGGACTTAATGTCGAAGGTGCCGTTACAAGTGCTTTAATCGGTAACTTGGGAGCAGTTATAGGTAGTATCGTATCTGTTAGACTTATGATGCACGCTACTAAAAAAATGTACGGAACTACTGAATTTGTTGAAGTAAAATCAAGTGTTGAAATTCCGGAAAATTCAAGAGTAGTTAGAGAAGGAAGTGCCGGTTCAAGATTTATTCAAGCTATCCTTGATGGAGGAAAAGTTGGAGTTGATATGGGACTTTCAATTATTCCGGGAGTTGTAATAATCTGTACATTAGTTATTATACTTACAAATGGTCCGGGAGCTGAAGGGGTTTATACCGGAGCAGCTAACGAAGGTGTTGGTATTCTTCCTTGGATTGGGTCAAAGTTATCTTTCATACTTAGTCCATTATTCGGTTTCAGTTCTCCGGAAGCAATAGCAGTCCCAATAACTGCATTAGGCTCAACAGGAGCAGCAATCGGAACAGTTGCAAAAATGGCAGCAGTAGGAAAAGTTTCCGGAAACGACATAGCAGTATTCACTGCAATCTGCATGTGCTGGAGTGGATATATCTCAACTCACATCGCAATGATGGATGCACTTGGAACAAAAGAAGCAACAGGAAAAGCCTTAATCAGCCATACAATCGGTGGATTAGTTGCCGGAGTTGCAGCACATATCTTGTATATGATTTTCCATATGTTTTAAATAAGAATAATATAAAAAACAAAGGAGTGAAAATTTTCACTCCTTTATCTATTTCTATATTTATTTATTCCTATTTACCATTTCTTCTTTTAGAAATATACATTCCTAGAAGTCCAACTGTCAATAGCAATGTAGAAGATCCTGCAATTGCAGTTTTAGGTATTTTAGATGATTTTTCTTTATGAACTTTAGCCTTTTGATTTTTATTTATATCATTAGGTTTTTGTTTGTTATCTTCTTTATTATTATTTTCTTTTTTATTTCCTTCCGGTTTAGTATCTTCAACAGTTGTTAAGTCCTTTCCGTTAGGATAAGAGCCGCTTGACCCGCTTTGAGTATCTTCTGTTTCATCAACTACATTTGATTCAATAATGACATCTTGAAGTTTTAATAATAACTTTCCTGCAGCTTCACTTTTTTGGCTGTTATCATTTATCTTGTATTTTGCAGTAGATTCTACTAATGTGATGTCAGCTGTGCCTACATCTTTTTTGGGTTTTAGTTTATAAACTAATTTTAAAGGTTTATCTTTTTCAAAAGCATTTTTTATATCTTCTGCATTTAAAGTCCAATTAACTTTAGGAGGATATGAAAATATAAAGCCTTTTCCAGCTTTACTGAATGTAGCATTACCGTCTTTTTCAAGGATTTCAGCTTCATAATCCTTATGAAGTTTATCTTCTATAGAAATTTCTTTTAATATATCTTTAAATTTATCGGCTAATTTACTGTCATTAGTATCTAAAAATTTTCCGTTTTCAGACATATCTTTTAAATATTTTTCCAATTCCGCTTTTTTCTTATCACTTTTATCAGTAACATTTACGGAATAAAAACTTATTTTTTTATTTTTAGCTATTTTCGCTTCGCCTTGTGCTGATAAATTGTGATTATAGAATACATATTCTCTTTGGTAGAAAATAGTATCTAACGCAGTTTCAATCACTTTTACAGTTGCTTTATTAAGTATTTTTTCAACTTCTCCGGCATTTTCTTTTTCTATTTTGCTTCTCAAAGCAGCCATAATAGTCTTTTTAAACGGAAATTCCTTACTTACAACATTAATTCTTTGATAACTGTGATTATGGTATCCCTCTCCAACAGTCTTGGAGTAATCAAAGTTTGAAGAATCAAAATTATTGCTTTCAAATTCTTTTAGTTTTATATAGTCAAAAACGGAATCCAATCCAAAAAGTTTTAAATAATCAGCTAGACCAAGGTTATCTTTTATATTATCAAAATTATGAATTCCAAGTCTGTTCAACAATTTTATAAAAGCTTTAAAATCTTTAATCATATTAGCTTTTTTAAATGTTTTTTCAACATAAAAAGGCCATGGGAAAAACGGACTTTCACCCACAACAGTATCCCCTTTGACTGTTGTAGTTCTAGCTTTTTCCTTGTCTTTTATATCATAACTGAAAGTCGCTTCTCCTTGAGACATAAGTACAATATGTTGACGCTTACCGTTATTTTTTTCTTTATCAAAAATGCTTTCAGCTTTATGTATAGCCGCTTGCATACTTACACCATAGTTAGTGTTTTTCTTAGCTTCTTCAAATGCTTTTTCTACCATTTGTTCAACATTTGAAGGTTTTAACTCAACTGAATCTTTAACTTGACGATAAAAACTGATTAAACGTACTGAATTAAGATTTTTGTGCATATCATCTTCTAAAAGAGTCTTAACTATTTTTTTAATACTTTCTTTTGCACTTTTTTTAGATTCTTCTGTCATTTTTTTAGATGTATCCAAAAGAATAATAACATCTGCACCATTGTAAATTTGCTTTGGTTTAATTGTTGTTGTAACAGTTATTGACTTATCTTTTTCGACAACAGCTGATTTCATAATATCAAATAATTTTGTTTGTTCAACATCTCTTCTTTTTACACTTTTTCCATTATCCGATATTTCTTTGTCGGTTCCCTCTTTTTTTACTACAAGTTCCTTTTTTTCTTCTACTACCTTATTTTTATTTTCCGGCGGTTTATCTTCGTTTGCCAGAGCTTGTTTAGGTAAAAAATTGATTACAAAACTAAACAGTAAAATAAAGACTAATAATTTTGATTTTTTCATAAATCGTAACTTTACTCCTTTAAAAATTTTTTATATAAAAAATGAGCTTAAAAACAATTAAAGGTTTATTTCGTAATAAATAATTAATTATAAACAAAAGCTCAAATTTTCTACACTTCCTATAATATAATAATGTATTCGCCTATCAATCTCAAGCGATACCTGTCATATATACCCACTAATATGTAAAAAAATCACAAAAAAATGTATTTTTTGTGATTTTTTTATATCAATTTATTCTTTTTAGCGATTTTTTTGATTTTATCGAGGTCGCTTTTGTCGTATTCTTGTCTTAAGTCTCTAAAGATTTTAAAGTTTACCATTATGGTCTTTCCTTTGTTTTCAATTGAAAAGTTTCTTATTCTATCCCATCTGTATAGCTTTGCAACTAATTGCCATGGATGAACAATTCCTCTTTCACTTATTCCAGCACTTATAATGCTTGTAAAGAAAGCCAGCCACCAAGATAAAACTATTATATAACCCACTAAGTCATTTTTAAATTTATATCCTGCAAATAGCATAAGAGTTAATGCTATTATTAGAGTCATTAATGTAAATTTTGTAAACTTTACTTTTATGATACAGGTTAGTCTCCGATAGATGTTAAAAATACATAAAAGTAAAGGAATTAAAATTAAAGGTAACATAGTTTCTCCTTAAAATTCCATTTTTATACTTCTTTTAAAAAGATTATCCAAAATTTCTTTTGGGTCTTTTTTATTATAGATTATTTCATAAACTGCATTTGTTATAGGCAATTCAACATCGTATTTTTCGGATAAATCCATTAATGCCTTTGTTGTGAAATATCCCTCTGCAAGTTTCTCAAAACTTTCGCCCTTTACAAATTTTTCTCCAAATTTTCTATTATTACTAAATTCGGAAAAAACAGTAGCTTCATAATCTCCAAGATGACAAAGTCCGTATGCACAGCTTTTATCTCCACCCATTTTTTCAATAAGTCTTGCAATTTCTCTCGTTCCTCTTGACATCAAAGCTCCTTTTAATGAGCTTAAATTAAATCCGTCAAGCATTCCTGCAGCGATACCTATTACATTTTTTGAAGCTGCCCCGATTTCATTTCCCAAAAGATTAGTTCCATAGTAAAATCTGATTAAATTACTTGAAAAAGAATCAACTAATTTTTTAACCAATTCCCTATCGTCCGAATCAATTACCATACAATTCGGAATTCCATTTGTAAAGTCCTGAACATGTCCAGGTCCAATCCAAGCACCACAAGAATAATTTTCTCCTAGAATATCCTTTACAATTTTTGTAGGTGTAAAACCTGTCTTTATTTCAATTCCTTTCATACAAAGGATAATAGGAATATTTTTCTCTTTAAAATTAGCTTTATTTTTATTTAACAAATCCCTTAAGCCCTGTGTTCCAACTGAAATAATGATTAAATCTTTATTAAAAACATCATTTATATCAGTTGTCAAAGTAATGGACTTTGGTAATTCAAGAAAATTATTTTTCCTATTCTCTAAAAAGTTTTTCATCTTTTCAGAAGTTTCTCTTCCGTATAAAGTTACTTCGTTTCCTATTTTATCTAAATACCAAGCTATGAAACTTCCCCATCTTCCACAGCCTATAACAGCAATTTTCATAAAATCTCCTAATTTTCTTCCAACATATCAATTCTCTTTTGATGACGACCACCCTCGAAGTCCTCTTCAATAAAAGTTTTTACAATATCTTTTGCAAGTTCAATTCCGGTAACTCTCGCACCCAAGCAAAGAACATTTGCATTATTATGTTTTCTAGTCATTCTAGCTGAAAAACTTTCACTGCAAAGACCTGCACGAATTCCTTTAACCTTATTACAAGCTATTGAAATTCCGATGCCTGTTCCACAAATTGCAATTCCTAAAGAATTTTCATTCTCTAAAACTTTTTTACAAACAGCTTTTCCAAAAAGCGGATAATCCACGCTTTTAGTTTCATCTGTTCCTACATTTATAACTTCATGTCCCAATTCTTCTAAAAATTTTACAAGTTCGTTTTTCATCTCAACTGCTGAGTGATCATTACCTATTATTATTTTCATACAACTCTCCTTACATACTATTTAATATAATTAATAATAATATATTTATGAATTATAGTCAAGTATTTAAGTAACTTATAAAGGGACTTAATAGTATTATTGTAAATTTTGGTAACTTTATAATTGACTTAAAGTTAAAATAGTAGTATAATTATATCAAGAATTAGCAAACTTAACCCAACTACTGTAAATACCGTCATATCTAGGTAATCAGGAGGAAATATGTACGATAGAGAGAAAATTATAGAAGATTTTAGCCCTTTGATTAAAGCGAGTATAAAAAAGTATTTTGCAAATTACATAAGTTATGAAGATGCGTATCAAGACGGAGTTGTAAAAATTTTGGAGCTTTTGGAGAGCTATAAAGGTGGTGGAAAAGTTTCACTTGAATGTTATTTAAAATATCAATTAAAATTTTTTTATATGCAAAAATTTTTTAAAAGAAAAAAAGAAACTGAAAAGACATATACTAAAATATATCAGTCAAAAGATGACGAGACAATCGAAATTTTGGAGCTTATTGTTGACGAAAATGCAGATACACAAAGAGATATTGAAACAAATGAATTGAATAAAAAGATAAGAGAAATTGTGTCCACTCTCCCCCAAAAGCAAAGAGAGGTTATAGAATACAAATTTTATGAAAATTTAAAAAATAAAGAAATTGCAGAGAAAATGAAAATAAAAGAAGACACAGTTAAAGAGTATTATAAAATAGCAAAGAAAAAACTTAAAGTTAAGTTTGTAGAAAATGAGCTAGATATTAGAGAGTTGTAGTGTTTAGATACCAATGGGATGTATCTACGATACATCAATTATTAAAAATCTAAATCATAAGCATAGAGCTTTATGAGATCTTTCGACTTCATTCACTTCGCTCATTCCGGTCGAGATGACGTGTAAGGAGAATACTTCGTTTTATAGCTAGACGTTAAAAGTAAATAGAATTTAAAGGATATTTAAAATTTTATATAAAATTAAAATTTTTCACGTCATAGTACTATGTAAAGGAATTTTTCTAACACGTCATCTCGACCGTAGTTGAGCAAAGCGAAACGAAGTGGAGAGATCTCACACTATTATTTGCTTGCAAATAATAGTAAGTCCTGCAAAGGACTTAAAAAATAAAACCGTTAAATATAACTGCTATGTAAATTTTCTAAAGCTCCATTTAGTATGAAAATTTCATATCGATGTATCGTAGATACATCAATAATTAAATCTTCTCCCCCATATTCCAAAAAGGACTCTTTGAGTTCTTTTTTTGTATATTTTTATGAAATTTTTACAATTTTGTGGTAAAATATAGTATGTATATTTATGTAGATTTTTATTAAGGAGAAAAAATGACAAATTTTATAGACGAAAAATATGATGTTGTTGTAATCGGAGCAGGTCATGCCGGTTGTGAAGCAGGTCTTGCAAGCGCTAGACTTGGACTTAAGACAGCAATTCTTACAATAAGCATGGATTCAGTTGCCGATATGCCCTGCAATCCAAATATAGGCGGTACAGGAAAAGGCCATTTAGTTCGTGAAATTGACGCTCTAGGCGGAGAAATGGCGATAAATATAGATAAGACTTTTATTCAATCCAGAATGTTAAATACTTCTAAAGGTCCAGCTGTTCACAGTTTACGTGTTCAAGCAGATAAAAAAATGTATCATACTGAAATGAAAAAAGTTTTAGAAAACGAAAAAAATATAGACTTAATTCAAGCAGAAGTTAAGGAAATTTTAACTGAAAACAATGAAATAACAGGAGTCTTAACAACTTCAAATGAAATCTTCCCTGCAAAGGCAGTTATTATCTGTACGGGAACTTATCTTAAATCTATGATTTTAATTGGAGAAAACTGTTATGAAAGTGGTCCAAACAACTGGAAATGCTCTACTTATTTAAGTGATAGTTTGAGAAATTTAGGTATTCCACTTAGACGTTTCAAAACCGGAACTCCTGCAAGAGTTCATAGAGACTCCATTGACTATTCAAAAATGGATATTCAAAAGGGAGATGACAATATTATTCCATTTTCCTTTATGAATGAAGGAAAAGATATAGGAAATCATAAGGAAGATTGTTTTTTAACTTATACAACTTTGGAAACTAAACAAATAATCGAAAAAAATCTTCATAGAAGTCCTATGTATGCAGGAATTGTAAAGGGTGTAGGTCCAAGATATTGTCCTTCTATTGAGGATAAAATCGTACGTTTTAATGAAAAAGACGAACATCAAGTTTTTATTGAGCCGGAAGGTTTGGATACTTCTGAAATGTATGTTCAAGGTGTCAGCAGTACTCTTCCCCTTGAAGTTCAAAAGCAGATGTATAAAAGCATTTTAGGACTTGAAAATGTTAAGATAATGCGTCCTGCTTATGGAATTGAATATGATTGTATTGATCCGACTATTTTAAGGGCTACTTTAGAACATAAGGATATTAAAAATCTTTTCTTTGCAGGTCAAATTAATGGAAGCTCCGGTTATGAAGAAGCTGCAAGTCAAGGTATTATCGCAGGGATAAATTCAGCAATGAATATTTTAAGAAAAAAACCTTTTGTGCTTACCAGAAGTGATGCCTATATCGGAGTTTTAATCGATGATTTGATTACAAAAGGAACTGACGAGCCTTACAGAATGATGACTTCAAGAACTGAATACAGACTTTCTTTAAGACAGGACAATGCAGATTTAAGACTTACAGAAATGAGTTATAATATAGGTTTGGCAACTAAAGAACGTTATGAAAAATGCCTAAATAAAAAGACTTTAATTGAAAATGAAATAAATAGATTAAAGTCTTCTATCTTAACCCCAAAGGAAAATACAAATAAGGCTTTAGAAGACTTGGGAAGTATGAAACTTAAAACAGCAGTAAGCCTTTATGATTTAATAAAAAGACCTGAGCTTGACTATGAGATGATTAAGGATTTAGACACAACTCGTGAACCTTTGGATAGAGAAATAAAAATGCAAGTTCAAACTATGATTAAATATGAGGGTTATATTGAAAAACAAAGTCAACAAATTGAAGCATTTAAAAAACTTGAAAACAAAAAACTTGAAAATATCGACTATAATTCCCTATCAGGACTTAGAATTGAAGCAGTTCAAAAACTTGCAAAATTCAGACCTGAAACAGTAGGACAAGCTAGCAGAATTTCAGGAGTAAGCCCAGCAGATATAAATGTTTTGCTTATTCATCTTGAAACTCAAAGGAGAAAAAATGGATAATTTAAAAAGCTTAACTCAAAAAGAAAATATTATTTTAAGTGATATAGCTTTGGAAAAGTTTGAAATTTACAGAAAATTAATTCTAGAATGGAATGAAAAAATAAATTTAACAGCAATTACTGATGAAGAAGCTATGAATACAAAACATTTTTTAGATTGTCTATTACTTACAAAAACAGGACTTTTTGATGATGATAAAAGTATTTTAGATGTGGGAACAGGTGCAGGTTTCCCTGCAATTCCACTTAAACTATATAATGAAAATTTAAAAGTAACAATGTTGGATAGCTTAAATAAAAGGATTAAGTTTTTAAATATCGTAATCGAAGATTTGAATTTAAAAAACATAAAAGCTATTCATGGTCGTGCGGAAGAAGTCGGAAGAAAAGATGGCTTTAGAGAAAGTTTTGATATAGTGAGTTCAAGAGCAGTTGCTTCTCTATCTTTACTTTTGGAATTTACAATTCCATTTTTAAAAGTAAATGGACTATTTCTTGCAATGAAAGGACCTTCATATCTTGAAGAAGTTGAAAATTCAAAAAATGCACTTAAAAAATTAAATTGCAAATTAGAGAATGTATTGAATTTTAAAATCGAGCAAAATGGAGAAATTTCAGAAAGAAATATTTTGATTATTAAAAAGGTAGGAAAAACTCCGAATAATTTTCCAAGAAATATGGGACAAATAAAGAAAAAACCGTTATAAAAGAGTAAAAGAAGGTTGAAATACCTTCTTTTTTTATGTTTACTACGAAATAAAACATTTTACTTTTTATATAATTTTTAATAATATATAAAGTTTATTTCCCGTTCACGTCTACCACTAAACGAAGTATTTGCCTGTACACGTCATTTCGACCGAAACGAAACTTAGTGAAGTGTAGTCAATCTAGCCCTAACTTTTATTGTTTACTTGTAAACAATCAATAGTAGGTCTGACGCAAAGATTGTTCAAATCTTTGATCAAATCCGACTATGAAAAATTTTTTCATAAGCATAGAGCTTTATGAGATCTCTCCGCTTCTTTCGTTTCACTCATTTCGGTCGAGATGACGTGTTAGGAGCATTTCTTTGCAAAGTACTCTGACGTGAATTATTTTGTTTTATATGCAACTTTTAATAAAGTTATGGCTAGTTTCATTACGCTTACACTACAATCAAGATGATGTGTTAGGAGCATTCCTCTTCAAAGTGCTATGACGTGAATTATTTTGTTTTATACACAATGTTTTAAATACTATGTTATGGGAATTTAATTTGTTTCTATAATATTTATAAAAATAATTTGAATTTTATTTACTTTTAACGTCTAGTTACTAAACGAAGGTATTTCCTTTATACGTCATTTCGACCGTAACGGAACGAAGCGTAGCGAAGTAGAGTGTAGTGAATCTAGCCCTAACTTTGCTTGTTTACAAGCAATAGTAGGTCTGACGCAAAGATTGTTTAAATCTTTGATTTGAGTACAATCGACTGCGGAGATTTCATACTTTTGCTTTTGCAAAAGTAATGTATCGTAGATACATCAATTACAGTCCACAAGTCTCTTCCCACAAAAAAAGACGGTTTTCACCGTCTTTATTTTCCAATACAGAAATTCGAAAAAATATTGTCCAAGATATTTTCGGAAATATTTTCTCCGATTATTTCTCCAAGCACTTCGTAAGCTCTTCTTAAATCAACCTCACAACAGTCGATAGGTACCATATTTTTTAAATCCGCATAGAAAGATTTTAAATACTCCAATGAGCTCTTTAGACTGTTTTCATGTCTTACATTTGTGATTAAAGCCTTATCTTTAATCTCTATTTTCCCATCGAAAAACATATCTATAATTGCCTGTTCAAGTTTTGAAATCCCTTCATTTTTAAGTGCAGAAATTTCTATTAACTCAAAATTTACCTTTTCTTTCAATTTTTCTTCATTCAATTTTTTATCCAAATCTACTTTATTTAAAATTCCAATAGATTTAGTCGTATTTGCAAGATTTATTATCTTTTCATCTTCTTCGTCAAGTTCTCTTGAAATGTCGAATAAAACCAAGTTTAAGTCAGAATTTTCACTTGCTTCGATAGATTTTTGTACTCCAATTTTTTCAACTACATCAGCAGTATCTCTGATTCCTGCAGTATCATTTATATTTAACTTAATTCCTGAAAGCTCAATGTCTTCTTTAATCAAATCTCTTGTAGTTCCTGCAATATCCGTTACAATCGCTCTTTCCTGTCTTAAAATTCTATTTAGCAGGGAAGACTTTCCAACATTAGGCTTACCGATAATCGAAACGTTAATACCGTCTTTTAAAATTTTTCCTTTATTAGACTCTCCAAGTAATTCTTCCATTTCAGCCATTAATTTTTCAGTCTTTAAAATTACATTATCAAAAGGCAATTCCTCCTGCATATCTTCTGTAAAATTGATAGAATACTCGACAAAACTTAAAATATCTAAAAGTTCTTCTCTAAACTCTTTAATCTTCTTACTCAAATGTCCTTCAAGCTGATTAATCGCACTCTTATGAGAAAACTCCGTTTTCGCCTTTATTAAGTCAATAACTCCTTCAGCTTGAGACAAATCAAGACGTCCATTTAAAAAGGCTCTTTTCGTAAATTCTCCTTTTTCTGCAAGATCTGCTCCATTTTCAAGACATAAATTCAAAACTCTTTTAAGACATACAATACCCCCATGAGTAAAGATTTCCACCACGTTTTCTCTCGTATACGTATGAGGTGCAAACATAAAACAAACCATAACTTCATCAATGAGTTCATCTTTGTCGTAAATATGTCCATATTTCATCATTCTATCGGATTTTTTATCTATCTCTTTTTTATCATGAGGTTTGAAAAATTTTTTTACAATATCTACTGACTTTTCACCACTAAGCCTTATAATTCCAATACCTGATTCACCTGTAGCAGTAGCAATAGCAACAATAGTATTTTCC
>ERZ773083.1134-NODE-1134-length-18965-cov-14.646378_pt1 | contig 18965 bp, 17 predicted proteins | sample MGYA00511465_ERZ773083 | MGnify/ENA primary metagenome ERZ773083 (study PRJEB29015, sample SAMEA2738001) | human oral metagenome | biome: human oral; feature: human-associated habitat; material: dental | place: China | collected 2060 ... | reverse complement strand
GTATTCGTAGGAGCTCACGGTAACTCAATCCGTGCCCTTGTAAAACACATCAAACAATTGTCAGATGACGAAATCATGGATGTTGAAATTCCAAACTTCCCACCATTGGTATTCGAATTTGACGAAAAATTGAACGTTGTTAACGAATACTACCTCGGAAAATAAGCTGAGATAAGTAGTTATCATTAACAAACAAAAAAGTTGACTTCGGTCAGCTTTTTTTCTTTTACTGAAAATAAATGTAAATAGTGGTCAGAAAAGTCAGTCAATTCAGTAATTTTTCCTTGACTTTCAAGTTGGAAAGATGTATCATATTAGTCAAGATACATCGAAAGGAAATCAGTCAAATGACATTCGCAACTACAACTGTTTTGCTATTGCGTAATGAGGGCTAGTGCAAAAGCATTAGTCCTGTTTGGCTTACCAAGCGGGAGGTAAAAACATCTCGCTTGGGTTTCCGAGTGAGATGTTTTTTTACTACTATCGTTTTTACTTTTAGAAAGAGGATTGTCTATGCGTAAAGTGGAATTTCTTGATACAAGTCTTCGTGATGGGGAACAAACACCAGGTGTTAACTTTTCAATCAAAGAAAAAGTTGCCATTGCTAAGCAACTAGAAAAATGGGGAATTTCTTCTATTGAAGCAGGTTTCCCTGCAGCTAGCCCAGATTCATTCGAGGCTGTAAAACAAATTTCAGCTGCCATGACTACTACAGCAGTTTCTGGTTTGGCTCGTTCTGTAAAGTCTGATATTGATGCTTGTTATGAAGCTATTAAGGATGCAAAATTCCCACAATGTCATGTCTTTATAGCAACAAGTCCTATTCACCGCGAATTCAAGTTGAAGAAATCAAAAGAAGAAATTCTTGAGATTATCAAAGAACATGTGACTTATGCACGTGAACGTTTTGATGTTGTTGAGTTTTCACCTGAAGATGCTACTCGTACAGAGCTCGATTATCTCTTGGAAGTTGTTCAAACAGCAGTTGATGCTGGTGCGACTTATATTAATATTCCTGATACAGTTGGTTTTACAACTCCTGAAGAGTTCGGTCATATTTTCAAATATCTCATTGAAAATGTTAAATCTGATCGTGAAATTATCTTTAGTCCTCACTGTCACAATGACCTTGGTATGGCTGTAGCTAACACACTTGCAGCTATTAAAAATGGTGCTGGTCGTGTTGAAGGAACTGTGAATGGTATCGGTGAACGTGCCGGAAATGCAGCGCTTGAAGAAGTGGCAGTAGCACTTAATATCCGTGAAGACTACTATCAAGCAACAAGTGATATTGTGCTTAATGAGACAGTCAACACTGCTGAACTTGTATCTCGATATTCAGGTATCGCTATTCCTAAAAATAAAGCTGTTGTTGGTGGGAATGCCTTTTCTCATGAATCTGGTATCCACCAAGATGGTTTCCTTAAAAATCCTCTTACTTATGAAATCATTACACCAGAGTTGGTTGGGGTTAAGAAGAGCTCTCTTCCACTTGGTAAATTGTCAGGTCGTCATGCCTTTATTGAAAAATTGAAAGAACTTGAGCTTGACTTTGTTGAAGAAGATATCAAACCACTCTTTGCTAAATTTAAAGTCTTGGCTGGGAAAAAACATGATATTACTGATGCAGATATTCGTGCACTTGTTGCTGGTACAAGTGTAGATAATCCAGAAGGCTTCCACTTCCAAGATCTTCGCTTGACAACTAATGCTGATGAAACAATTACTGCTACAGTAAGCTTGGTTAATGAAGATGGTGAATCTGTTGAATTTTTGGCAAATGGCCAAGGGTCAGTTGAAGCTATCTTCAATGCTATTGACAAATTCTTCAACCAAACAGTTCGCTTGACTTCTTATAATATTGACGCAGTAACTGATGGTATTGATGCGCAAGCGCGTGTACTTGTAACTGTCGAAAATGTAGATACAGATACTATTTTCAATGCATCTGGTTTGGACTTTGACGTCTTGAAAGCATCAGCAATTGCCTATATTAATGCGAATACGCTGGTTCAAAAAGAAAATGCTGGTGAGATGGCACGAAAAGTTTCTTACCGTGACCTTCCATAAGCCTAAGAGGAGTTAAACATGACAAAAAAAATTGTAACACTTTCAGGTGATGGAATTGGACCTGAGATTATGGCAGCGGGTCTTGAAGTTCTGGATAAAGTAGCTTCAAAAATTGGATTTGATTACGACATCGATGCTAAACCATTTGGTGGTGCTGGCATTGATGCTGAGGGTCATCCACTTCCTAAGTCAACTTTGGATGCTGCTAAATCAGCAGATGCTATCCTCTTGGCTGCAATTGGTGGACCTAAATATGACAATGCGCCAGTTCGTCCTGAACAAGGACTTTTGGCCATTCGTAAAGAGTTAAATCTCTTTGCTAATATCCGTCCTGTCCGCATCTTTGATGCTTTGAAACACTTGTCACCTCTTAAGCCTGAGCGTATTGAAGGCGTAGATTTTGTCGTTGTTCGTGAGCTTACGGGCGGTATTTACTTTGGTGAGCATATTCTTGAAGAAGATAAGGCTCGTGATATCAATGATTATTCAGCAGATGAGATTCGTCGAATCATGCGTCGTGCTTTCAAGATTGCTCAAGGTCGTGGCAAAAAGGTCACTAGCATTGATAAACAAAATGTCTTGGCAACTTCTAAATTGTGGCGTAAGGTTGCTGATGAAGTTTCTTTGGAGTTTCCAGATGTAACTCTTGAACACCAACTCGTTGATAGTGCCGCAATGATTATGATTACCAACCCAGCTCGTTTTGACGTAGTTGTGACAGAAAACCTTTTTGGGGATATCTTGTCTGATGAATCAAGTGTTCTTCCAGGAACTTTAGGTGTTATGCCATCTGCCAGTCACTCTGAAAATGGTCCAAGTCTTTATGAACCAATCCATGGTTCGGCACCAGACATCGCTGGTCAAGGTATCGCCAACCCAATTTCAATGATTTTGTCAGTAGCTATGATGTTACGTGAAAGTTTTAATGAAACTGAAGGGGCAGAATTGATTGAAAACGCTGTTGATAAGACCTTGAATCAAGGCATCTTGACACGTGATTTGGGTGGTCAGGCTTCGACTGCTGAAATGACAGCAGCTATTATTAGCAATCTCTAAAATCATGACACTGAAATTAGTGTTACTAAGTGTTTTGTTGGTGTGGAATCTAGTTGTCTTATTCGATTATGGACTTGATAAACATAAGGCTGTTCAACATAAGAGACGGATTTCTGAGAAGGCATTATTATTGCAGACTATTATCTTTGGTGGTATTGGTGCCTTTCTAGGTGGGAGACTATTTAGACATAAAATTAACAAATGGTACTTTAAGTTATGCTGGCTTTTAGGGATTGTTATAGATGTCGTACTTTTATACCTTATCCTAACAAAACTTTCGGATTAACCAATCCTTAGATTATAATTGGAGTATTTTATGAGCGGAAAATCAATTTTCGATAAACTTTGGGAACGCCACGTAATTACAGGTGATGAGGGGCAACCTCAGCTTATGTACGTGGACCAACATTATATTCATGAAGTGACTAGTCCTCAAGCTTTTCAAGGTCTTCGTGATGCTGGACGTAAAGTAAGGCGTCCAGATCTGACTTTTGGTACCTTCGACCATAATGTTCCAACTGTGAATATCTTTGATATTAGAGATGTTATTTCTAAGGCACAAATTGATAAGCTTGCTGAAAATGTCATTGAGTTTGGTATTGACAATGCGGCACATGGTTCGGATAAGCAAGGAATTGTACATATGGTTGGTCCAGAAACAGGACGTACGCAACCAGGTAAGTTTATTGTTTGTGGAGATAGCCACACAGCTACCCATGGTGCCTTTGGAGCTATAGCCTTTGGTATTGGAACGAGCGAGGTTGAGCATGTCTTTGCTACACAGACGCTTTGGCAAGTCAAACCTAAAAAGATGTTGGTAGAATTCACTGGGAAGCCTCAGAAAGGCATTTATTCAAAAGATTTCATTCTCGCCTTGATTGCTAAATATGGAGTTGCTTGTGGAGTGGGTTATGTTGTAGAGTACCGCGGTGAGGCAATTGACCGTTTGACTATGGAAGAACGTATGACAATCTGTAATATGTCAATTGAATTTGGATCGAAAATGGGAATTATGAATCCAGACCAAAAAACATATGATTATATGCGTGGTCGAGAATGTGTTCCTGAGGATTTTGATGTAGCAGTAGCTGATTGGAAGACACTAGTTAGTGATGATGATGTAGAATACGATAAAGTCATTCGCATGGATGTTTCTGAGTTGGCACCAATGGTCACATGGGGAACTAATCCATCTATGGGGGTAGATTTTGATACGCCTTTCCCTGAGATTCGAGATATGAATGATGAGCGTGCATACCATTATATGGATCTTCGTCCGGGTCAAAAAGCTGAAGACATTGATCTTGGCTATATCTTTATTGGGTCTTGTACTAATGCTCGCTTGAGTGACTTGCAGTTGGCAGCCAGATTTGTTAAAGGTAAGAAGATTGCCCCTAATTTGACAGCTATTGTGGTTCCAGGTTCTAGACCTGTTAAACAAGCTGCAGAGAAAATTGGCTTGGATAAGATATTTAAAGATGCTGGTTTTGAATGGAGAGACCCAGGATGCTCGATGTGTCTTGGAATGAATCCAGATAAAGTGCCTGATGGGGTCCACTGTGCTTCAACAAGTAATCGAAATTTTGAGGATCGACAGGGATTTGGAGCAAAAACACACCTTTGCAGTCCTGCAATGGCAGCGGCAGCAGCTATCGCCGGACGTTTCGTTGATGTTCGCCAAATGCCAGAAGTACAATAAGGAGGAAACATGGAAAAATTTACCATTTATACCGGGACGACAGTTCCATTGATGAATGATAACATCGATACCGACCAGATTCTTCCCAAACAATTTCTCAAACTGATTGACAAAAAAGGTTTTGGAAAATATTTGATGTATGCTTGGCGTTATAAAGATGACAAATACACTGAGGATCCTGATTTTGTTTTTAATCGACCTGAATATCGTAAAGCAACTATTTTAATAACAGGTGATAATTTCGGTGCAGGTTCATCTCGTGAACATGCTGCGTGGGCCCTAGCTGACTACGGATTTAAAGTTGTTATTGCAGGTTCCTTCGGAGACATTCACTATAATAATGAACTTAATAATGGGATGTTACCAATTGTTCAACCGATAGAAGTACGTCAAAAATTGAAACAATTAAAACCTACTGATGAAGTGACGGTAGACTTAGAACAACAAAAAATTATTTCACCGGTTGGTGAGTTCACTTTTGAAATTGATGGTGAATGGAAACATAAACTTTTAAATGGATTAGATGATATAGGGATTACCTTGCAGTATGAGGATTTGATCACCGAGTACGAAAAACATCGTCCAAGCTATTGGCAGTAATAGTCTTATATTTTCGAATATTCCGAAAATTACTTGCCTGATAGCTATGAACATGATAAAATATATGTATTATAAATTAGATGGAGAACACACATTATGACTAAACATGTCCAATGGGATGGTAACCTTAACCAAGAGGGTTTTGAAATTCTTAAAGGTGAAGGTGGATGTATCGTTACACCAACTAAAGTTGGTTATATTATTATGACTAGCGATAAAGCTGGTTTGGAACGTAAATTCGAAGCTAAAGAACGTAACCGTAACAAACCAGGTGTTGTTCTTTGCGGAAGCATGGATGAGTTGCGTGCATTGGCACAATTGACTCCTGAAATCGATGCTTTCTATCAAAAGCACTGGGATGAAGATATCCTTCTTGGATGTATTCTTCCGTGGCGTGAGGATGCTTACGCAAAACTCCAAGCATTTGGTGATGGCCGTGAAGAGCTTATGACTGATGTACGTGGAACATCATGTTTCGTTATTAAATTTGGTAAAGCTGGTGAGCAAATTGCCAAAGAAATGTGGGAAAAAGAAGGCAAGATGGTTTACGCTTCATCAGCAAACCCTTCAGGTAAAGGTAACCGTGGTAAGGTTGAAGGTATTGGTGAACGTATTGAAAATGCTGTTGACCTTGTCATTGAAGCTGATGAATACGTTGCGTCAATTCAGCCTGATAAAACTGTTGAAACACGTTATGAACAAGGTGTTATGGTATCAATGGTTGATACAGACGGTAAATTAATTCCTGAACAAGGTGAGGGAAGCCGTTCAGTAGAGCCATGTCCAGTAGTTATCCGTAAGGGTCTTGATATAGATAAAATTATGATGCACCTTTCAGACCACTTTAATTCTTGGAACTACCGTCAAGGTGAGTATTATTAAGAAAATAATGTCTTCAAGAAAGCAGAACCTCTGGTTCTGCTTTTAATATGCTTAAAAACTTGTGATATAATACTATTTGGATAGGTTTCTTTGATTTTTTCTAGAAAACTAAATTATTATTTGACAAAAAATAATGTTGAAAGGAGGCCCTCATGTTTGCACAATTGGATACAAAATCAGTATATAGTTTCATGGATAGCGTTGTAGATTTAAACACCTATGTAAAACGTGCCAAAGAGCTTGGTTATCAAAGTATAGGTTTGATGGATCGTGATAATCTCTATGCTGCCTATCATTTTGCCCAGCTTGCAATCAGAAATGGTTTACGTCCCTTGATTGGAATAGAAGCTAATTTATTCTATGATGGGAGAAAAATTCCCTTTCGCCTATTAGCTAAAAATAATCAGGGCTATAAAAACTTGATGAAGTTGGCAACAGAGCTGTCTTCAGGGCAGCGGGAGTTTACGCCTTTTTCAGACTATCTGAATGACATCGCCCTAATTATTCCAAGTGAAGACTGGGAGCCAGGGATGACTCTTGGTTCAGAGGTTTTTATTGGGGTAAGGCCAGAAGATGCTGGCAAAGAGTTCGATTATCCTGTAATTCCTTTACATACAGTGCGTTATTTTGAAAATGCAGATCGCTCGACTATCCAGACGTTACATGCCATCTCACAAAATGTGTCCTTGTCTGAGGTCTCCATCTGCCCTATGAATCAGCTTCTTTTCTCGCCTCAAGAAATGGAAAGTGCATATAGTGATATTCCAGAGGCTTTGAACAATTTGGAGCAACTTGTTTCAGATGTCTCTTATCAATTTGATACAAATCTCAAGCTTCCTCGTTTTAATCGTGATATGCCAGCAGTTGACCAATTACGTCAATTAGCTCAATCTGGATTGGATAGTAAAGCGTTAAGAGAACCAGTTTATCAGGAACGTTTAGACAAAGAATTATCTATCATTCATCAGATGGGCTTTGATGATTATTTCTTGATTGTCTGGGACTTATTACGCTTTGGGCGTAGCCGTGGTTATTATATGGGAATGGGGCGTGGCTCTGCTGCAGGAAGCTTAGTGGCCTATGTCCTTGATATTACTGGAATTGATCCCGTTAAAAATGACTTGCTTTTCGAGCGTTTCCTAAATGAAGAGCGTTATAGCATGCCTGATATTGATATTGACTTGCCCGATATCTATCGAAGCGAGTTTCTTCATTATGTTAGGGACCGTTATGGTAGTAAACACTCTGCTCAGATTGTTACTTTTTCAACCTTTGGAGCTAAGCAGGCTATTCGAGATGTTTTTAAACGTTTTGGTGCTAAAGAATTTGAACTGTCCCAACTAAGTAAAAAGATTTCTTTTCGTGACAATCTGACTTCTGTCTATGAGAAGAATATGTCATTTAGACAGTTGATTAATCAGAGACAGGAATTTCAGAGGGCTTTTGAAATTGCTAAGGCTATTGAAGGCCAGCCAAGACAAACCTCTATACATGCTGCAGGTATCGTGATGAGCGATGATGACCTGACCAACCATATTCCTCTTAAGGCAGGTGAGGACATGATGGTTACACAGTACGATGCCTCCGCAGTCGAGGACAATGGTTTGCTTAAGATGGATTTCTTGGGGCTTCGAAATTTGACCTTTGTTCAAAAAATGAGGGAGAAGCTTGAAGAAGAACAAGGAATCGCTATTGATATCAAATCCATTGACTTGGAAGATTCACAAACCCTAGCGCTCTTTGCCAGTGGTAAGACAAAGGGGATTTTTCAGTTCGAGCAGGCAGGTGCTATAAATCTCCTTAAACGGATTAAACCTACTAAGTTTGAAGAAGTAGTAGCGACTACCTCTCTTAACCGTCCAGGAGCTAGCGATTATACAGATAATTTTATCGCTCGTAAATCTGGTAAGGAGAAAGTTGATCTCATTGACCCAGTGGTTGCTCCAATTCTTGAACCTACCTATGGCATCATGCTTTATCAGGAGCAGGTTATGCAGATTGCCCAAGTATTTGCAGGCTTTACACTCGGAAAAGCCGATTTGCTTCGTCGAGCGATGTCTAAAAAAGATGCCAATGAAATGTCTAAGATGTCTGAAGAGTTCATGGAAGGAAGTCGTCAATTGGGACGTGACCCTCAGATTGCTAAACGTCTCTTTAGTATGATGGCTAAATTTGCAGGTTATGGTTTTAATAGAAGTCATGCCTATGCTTATTCAGCCCTAGCCTTCCAATTAGCTTATTTTAAAACGCATTATCCTCAGATATTCTATGACGTCATGTTAAATTATTCGTCAAGTGATTACATTAAGGATGCCATTGAAAATGGCTTCTCCCTAGCTAGCCTCGATATTAATAGGATTCCCTATCTGGACAAGATTTCAGATGGAAAGATTGTTTTGGGACTTAAGACAATAAAAGGCTTGCCAAGAGATTTTGCCCTTTGGATTATTGAGGAACGCAAACAAAATGGCAAATACATTTCTATAGAAGACTTTTTGACACGTATTCCTAGCAAATATCAGAAAGTCGATATTCTGACTCCTCTCATCCAAATTGGTTTGTTTGATATCTTTGAACCAAATCGTCAGAAAATCATTGGTAATTTAAGCAACCTCTTTACTTTTGTGAACGAGTTAGGAAGTTTGTTTGCAGAGTCCTCTTATTCTTGGGTGGAGTATGAAGACTATAGTCAGACAGAACGCTACAGTATAGAGCAGGATTTACTAGGCGTTGGGCTTAGTACACATCCATTACATTTAGCTCAAAAAATGACATCACGGCCCTACCAACCAATTTCTGAGTTGGCTTTGAACAGTAAGGCTACAGTTTTGGTTCAGCTTGAATCAGTTCGCATTATCAGAACGAAAAAGGGAGACCAGATGGCTTTTCTAAGCGTTTTTGATGGGGTAAATAAACTGGATGTCACTCTTTTTCCAGAAACTTATTTCTATCATAAAGATAAGTTAAAAGAAGGTGGTCTCTTTTATCTAGAGGGACGAACTCAGGAGCGCGACGGACGTTTTCAATTAATTTTGTCAAATATAGAGGAGGCTAGTACTGAGCGTTTTTGGATTTTACTAGAGAATCATAATAAAGATTTAGAAGTTTCTCAAATTTTAGCCAAGCATCCTGGACATATTCCTGTGGTTATTCGTTATCAGGGAAGCAAGGAAACGATAGTTAGTCAACGATATAAAGTGTCTAAGAACGAAGAACTCAGTAGGGAATTAGCACCCTTAGTGTTGAAAACGGTTTTACGTTAAAAAAAACGATAAAACTTTTCAAATTTAAAGCCATTTAGAATTCTTTGTGTTATAATGAAAATGTTAAATATATAAAAGGAGTATCAGGAATAATGAAACGTATTGCTGTTTTGACTAGTGGTGGAGATGCCCCTGGTATGAACGCTGCCGCTCGTGCAGTTGTTCTCAAAGCAATTTCTGAAGGAATTGAAGTATTCGGCATTAACCGTGGATACGCTGGTATGGTTGAAGGAGATATCTTCCAACTTGATGCCAAAGGCGTAGACAACATCCTCAGCCGTGGTGGTACTTTCCTTCAGTCTGCTCGCTATCCTGAGTTTGCCCAACTTGAGGGTCAACTTAAAGGTATTGAGCAACTTAAAAAACATGGAATCGAAGGTGTAGTAGTTATTGGTGGAGATGGTTCTTACCATGGTGCTATGCGTTTGACTGAACATGGTTTCCCAGCAGTTGGTCTTCCAGGAACTATCGATAACGATATTGTTGGTACAGACTATACAATTGGATTTGATACAGCTGTTGCAACTGCAACAGAAGCCTTGGATAAAATCCAAGATACTGCTTTCAGTCATGGACGTACTTTTGTCGTTGAGGTAATGGGACGTAACGCTGGTGATATCGCTCTTTGGGCTGGTATTGCTTCTGGTGCAGATCAAATTATTGTACCTGAAGAAGAGTACGACATCAATGAAGTTGTTCGTAAAGTTAAAGAAGGTTACGAATCAGGTGCTAAGACTCACCATGTAATCGTACTTGCTGAAGGTGTTATGGGTGCAGAAGAATTTGCAACTAAAATGAAAGAAGCTGGAGACACTTCAGATCTTCGTGCAACAAACATTGGACACGTGGTTCGTGGTGGTACACCAACTGCGCGTGACCGTGTTCTTGCTTCATGGATGGGTGCGCATGCGGTTGACCTCCTTAAACAAGGTATTGGTGGTGTAGCTGTTGGTATCCACAATGAAGAGCTTGTTGAGAGCCCAATCCTTGGTACGGCAGAAGAAGGCGCTTTGTTCAGTCTTACTGAAGACGGTAAAATTATCGTTAACAATCCACACAAAGCTCGTCTTGACTTTGCAGACCTTAACCGTTCATTGTCTAACTTGAACTAATCTCAGTTACTTAAATTATTGTTAATCCGTCGCTAAGGCGACAAAAAATATAAGGGAGATTTATTTATCATGAATAAACGTGTAAAAATCGTTGCAACACTTGGTCCTGCGGTTGAAATCCGTGGCGGTAAAAAATTTGGTGAAGATGGTTACTGGGGTGAAAAACTTGACCGTGAAGCATCTGCTAAAAACATTGCTCAATTGATCAAGGAAGGTGCCAACGTTTTCCGTTTCAACTTCTCACATGGTGACCACGCTGAACAAGGTGAACGTATGGATGTCGTTCGTATGGCAGAAGACCTTGCTGGTCAAAAAGTAGGTTTCCTTCTTGATACAAAAGGACCTGAAATCCGTACAGAATTGTTCGAAGGTGATGCTAAAGAGTATGCATACAAAACTGGTGAACAAATTCGTGTTGCTACTAAACAAGGTATCAAATCAACTCGCGACGTTATCGCTTTGAACGTTGCAGGCGCACTTGACGTTTTTGACGATGTAGAAGTTGGTAAACAAGTTCTTGTCGATGATGGTAAACTTGGTCTTCGTGTTGTAGACAAAGATGCTGAAAAACGTGAATTCATCGTTGAAGTTGAAAATGATGGTATCATCGCTAAACAAAAAGGTGTAAACATTCCTAACACTAAAATCCCATTCCCAGCACTTGCTGAAAGAGATAATGACGATATTCGTTTCGGTCTTGAACAAGGTCTTAACTTTATCGCTATCTCATTTGTGCGTACTGCAAAAGACGTACAAGAAGTTCGTGCTATCTGTGAAGAAACTGGTAATGGACATGTTAAATTGTTGGCTAAAATCGAAAACCAACAAGGTATTGAAAACATTGATTCAATCATCGAAGCTGCTGATGGTATCATGATTGCACGTGGTGACATGGGTATCGAAGTTCCATTTGAAATGGTTCCAGTTTACCAAAAAATGATCATCACTAAAGTAAACGCTGCTGGTAAAGTTGTTGTTACAGCTACTAACATGCTTGAAACAATGACAGAAAAACCACGTGCAACTCGTTCTGAAGTATCTGACGTATTCAACGCAGTTATCGATGGTACAGATGCTACAATGCTTTCTGGTGAGTCTGCAAATGGTAAATACCCAGTTGAATCAGTTCGTACAATGGCTACAATTGATAAAAACGCTCAAACTCTTCTTAAAGAGTATGGACGTCTTGATTCATCAACATTTGACCGTTCAACTAAGACTGAAGTAGTTGCGTCTGCAGTTAAAGATGCTACTAACTCAATGGATATCAAACTTGTTGTTGCGCTTACTGAATCAGGTAACACTGCTCGTTTGATTTCTAAATACCGTCCAGAAGCTGATATCTTGGCTGTAACATTCGATGAAATTACTCAAAAATCATTGATGCTTAACTGGGGTGTTATTCCAGTAGTTACTGAAAAACCAAGCTCAACTGATGATATGTTTGATGTTGCTGAAAAAGTTGCATTGGAATCAGGTCTTGTAGAATCTGGTGATAACATTGTTATCGTTGCTGGTGTTCCAGTAGGTACAGGTGGTACAAACACTATGCGTATCCGCACAGTAAAATAAGAATCAAAGAAAAAGCCTATCATATCAAGGGTTAAGCCTTGATGGATAGGTCTTTTTTTATTTTAAGGGGCAAGAAAGGGGCAAGTTATCAATGATTTCAACTACTTTGTTTTTCATTTTATTGGTGACATGGGTGTAAATCTTCATTGTGGTATCGCTATCGTCATGCCCTACCCTGTCCATGATGGCCTTTAATGGGACACCATTTTCAGCCAGATAGCTGACTAGCGTATGTCTGAATATGTGAGATGATATTGGTTTATTAATTGGCTTATCTAGCCGCTTGTTAGCAGCTTGGATAGAGTTGTTAAACGAGTTTCGCTGAAGTGGCACGCCTTTGTCTGTTACAAAAATATAATCTCTATCCATAGTCACCCAATCGTCTGACAGCGACCTGTTTAGATCTCGAATCTGTATAGCCTCATCCAGTAATTCAATTTCACGTTTGGTTAACTTGTTACTGCGATAGCCCGCTGGGGTTTTAGGTGGTTCCTTTTTCGCTCTCTTGTATCCTTGGACGCTATCAAGGGTGCCAAAAATATCGAGATAACCATCCTCTTTCCTGTAGTTGCACGTTTCAAGAGCTACCGCTTCACCAATCCGAGCACCACTAACAAAAAGGAACTCAGCAAGGATGGCATTTCTATAGGTTCGTTTCTGCTTTCGTAATTCTGCAAGTAGCGGAAGCAGTTCAGTGTCAATCTCTAGGAACTTATTCCTTATCTTATCGTAATCTTCCATCGTTTGCTGTTTCTTAGGAAGTTTCGCTTGTCTGGCTGGATTGCTATCAATATAGCCAATAGTGCAAGCGTAATCGAAAGTTAGATTCAATATAGATTTAATGCGCTCAATGATTGAACGTGGAACATCGGCATCGTTGATAAAGCGTTGAATATAGTGTGTATCAATGTTTGCTATTTTGACATCTATAGCGAAATTCTCTGCAACATATCTGACATTGCTGGTCATGGAACTAATAGAAGTCCTACGAATTCCCTTCTTGTGAAATTCCCACCATTCATCCAACACGTCGTTAAATGATGCGTCGGTAGTGTTTAAGCCAGCCATCTTCTCAGCTATCTTATCATCCAGCAAGCGTTGAGCTTCTTTCTTTGCTCGATTCGAGCCACTATTAAGCGTAACAGACACCCGTTTCCACTTCTCAGTGTAAGCATCCTTGTATCTCTCAAAATATTTATATTTTCCATTCGGTAATTGTTCTACCCACATTGTCACATCTCCTTAATTTTGGTAAAATGGGTATAGTAAAGAGGGCTTTTTAATGCCTTTTACTATACAGGATATCCTCACACTCAAAATTTGGCGATGGCGAGTGTGGGGATTTTTTATTGACTATAATAAGGAAATGGTATAGAATAGATAGTGAAGAAAGTGTCTTTTTCTAAAATTAGTTTAGAACCTGCCCTTCTCCTAGCAAATCCCCGCTAGTCCCGACGATAGTTTTCTGCATCTCGAGCAGTCCTCTATCGTCCTTTTTTATTATTTTAAATCTCCGTTCCTAATCAAATCGTACGCAAGTAGCAAGCGTCGCTGTGCCGATAACTCAGAGGCAGTATTGTTGTAATTATCTTGCAAAGTGGGAAATACTTTATTATCAATATAATCTAATACTTCATCCAATGGTACTCTTTCAATGTTGTAAGAAATCAATTCTAACTCTTTTGTTTTAGGAGCCTTGAGTTCTAGGATGCTTTGTAAATCGTTGTATATTTTTTTATTATGTTCGGGTACCGTATCAATGATGTCTTGTAAAGTCCCCATCTTATCTATCCTCTTAGCTATTTTTTCTTTTTGCCTTTTAGATAAGAATTCGAATTTATCATAATCTACATCTTTTAGATACTTTACAAGAGGAATTCTTGCTTGCGTATTTTCGTTAGCAATAAATCGTAAGGCAACTTCTGGTAAAAATGTACCTCCATCCTTGAAATAGTCTTCTACATAATCAATGTAGCTAGGATTTACAAACATATTCTTTTTATCACCTAAAGCGACGACTATCCGTCGTTTTTTTATGTCTTCAGGAAGAGTGTCAAGATTTTGCGGACTGACAAGGTAGCTATCAAGTTTTCCGATTTTACCTGCTGTAACAACTATAGTTTTTACTGATTCTTGAAAACGATTGACTTCGTAAGGAGTTAATCCTTGGTTAATCTTTCCTATGTCTGAAAAAATTTGTTTATAGTTATCTGTTTTTAAAATTGAATGAGAGATATTCAAGGAAGGATTGTTTACAATTTGTTCAGTAAAATCGTGATTATCCTTTTCATATTCTACAACTGTGATGCGATTGTTGTTTTTTCTCATGTCATCATTTGGAAGTTGTGAAGCAAAATCAACTAACAGCTTTTGAACATTCCTATCAGTGAGAGAATATCCTAAGAAGATAATTGGCGATTGAATCAAATTAGAGAGTATTTTTGCACTAATCAAGATAGAATTTTTATCGTATGATTTGTAATCTTCTTCAGTGATTATAATGCTACTTGGATCATTCACATCTCCGTGTATCTTAAATAATTCTGACCAGTTATAGGTTTCATCAAAAAATCCTTTTTGTCCAACATATACAGTCGGTCTCTTATCTAGTTCAGCAAGCAAATCTTCAGTCAAAGTATCATAATTTGTAGTCACAATAACTTTAGCTTTTGATAGAAAATTCTTATATTCTTCTATCTCGTCACGCATCTCATCTTTAATTTCATATTTTGAAAAACGCTGTGCAACCGAGTATTTAAAAGGCGAAATGTTATCTGAATAAGCTTCTTCATCGGTAAGGCCCTCGACAGAAATCGTTCCATCATAAAAGAGGTCGTCGAATTTTTGCTGGATGTAAGCCGCAGTTTTTACGTTAACTAAAAAATCTTTTTCTAAATCTGTAGTAGTTTCTGGAATTTCTGATCTTTTCAGTGAGCGTTTGAATTGAAAAATACTAGTTGGTTCTTCTATTTGCTCCCAATATTCTTTAAGGAGTGCATCCCAAGTAGGAAAGTTTTTCAAATAACGTTTTGACATCCCAGAGCCAATAAATACAATTGGATAGCTATTGTTTTCGATAATATCTTTGATCATATTTACCCTCTTTCCTACCCTACAACCTTTTTAAACTCTTCCTGAATCATATCTTCACCCCAGGTTGTTGAGATTTGTTCCTCGATTGTTTTAAATGGTTTCAAAAAAAGCCTCCTCCAAGTAAATGGAGAAGACTTTTTCCGCATCAGACCCCGTAGAGTTACTGACACTTTTCTCTTCAAGTATCTCCAATTTACTGTATTGTTTAAATTTTGTCAGGGTATTTTTGTTAAATTTAGTTTTATTTCCCTCTATACACCCCAACCACTGCAAAAATCTTGATGTGTGTATCTTCGGCTGGTGGGAAGTCTAAGATGATGTCTTCATACTTGTCATTAAGCGATACTAGGCGTAAGCGCCCGTTTTCGGTGTATATCCTTTTGAAGTAAGAGCGGTCTCCGTATGCGATAACTGCTAAATCACCATTATAGGTAGTCAATCCTTTGTCTACCAAATAGAGAATATCTCCATCTTGGTAGTCAGGTTGCATGGAATCACCACTAACTTTAGTCGCAATGTCGTGGCGTGGTGGTTTCTCGTCAACCTCTATAGTCTCTCTGTCTGTATCGTCATAGCCAAATCCGTAGTTAAATCCACAAGCTGCTGCCGTCTCAGATACAACCTCGACTTGGTACAAGCTGATAGCTTCCGATACTTCGTTTATCTTCGCTTCTTCTTCGTTTTTCTGCTCGTCCCATAATTTTTCAGCGTATGTTATAACTTTTCTTTGCCTATTCGGTTCTAGTTCGTCATATATGGATTGGATATCACTAGCAGAATCCTTTTGAACTGGAGGGAAGAGGTCATCAATCGAGATACTGAATGCTTTAGCTAAATCAAACATAGTATTTTTCTTAGGAGACCTAAACCCTTTTTCATAATTGCCAATGGCGTTTTTACTCATACCTATCTTAGTACCCAATTCTTGTTGAGTCCAACCATTTGCGAGTCTATATTGTTTTATTTTTTCGCCTATAACAATCGCAATCTGTTCTTTATCCATGATTGAATTCCCTTTCTATTTTCATAAGTAAGTATAGCACAAAACCCACGAAAAGAAAACTTTTTTTGTGTTTCCGCAAAAAAAGTGTTGACAGCCCACGAATCGTGTGCTATAATTAAATCAAGCTTAAGGAAAAGGAGGTAAGGCAAATGATGGAACACATCATAAAAAACCTAGCAACCAAGGACACTGCAACCGTCATCTTGGTACTAGGCTTAATCAGAGAAGCTCGTCTTTGGCATAAGCAGTACTTAGCTTACAAGCTCAAAGACAAAGAGCTTAAGAAAAAGTAGAGATTGGGGCTTCTGCCCCCTTCTCTACTTGATAATGTACCATCATTTGCCGTAAAAAGCAATGAGTGAAGAAACTGGATTGATAATCCTGCTAGGATTAGCGGTTGTGTCTTTTACTATCCGTCAGATAGTGAAGTACCGAAGTGATAAAAAAGATAAGGAGTAGAAAAATGAATGAACTAGAAAGAACAGCCCTCAATGAAATACTGAGGACCGTGACATATATTGCTGAGAAGTTGGATGAAGTAGATTCTAAGATTTCTTTGAACGATTCACAAGTTCTTGAGCATCAAGAATAGTCAATTGATATTCAAGAAATCGAATGGTAGCTTTTAGAAAGTTTTTCAGATCTTGTAAATCTTTGTCGGTGTGTTTTCGGATGTAGTGAGTTTCATCGTTTCCAATCCACGCAGTGGCTTGAGCGAGTTGTTGTAAAACTTGGTCATCAATATAATCTTTAATGACAGAACCTAACAGTTTTCTCTTGATTTCATCAGTTTTTTCAGGAAATCTGTAGATTAAATAATCCTTAATGATGAATTCTAGCGATTTTCTAAGTCCAATCCCAACTAAAGTGTCGTATCCATCTACCTCGGCTTGTAAAGACTGAGTATACGTTTTGACACCTTGAGGAGAAAGTTCAGAAATTTCTTTAGGAAATTCAGACGGTAACTCTTTATAGTAGTGTAAATTGCGTGGGATGGCATCATCGTAATTGGATAGATAATCATAAGAATCTACCCAAGCGTATTTACAAGAGTTGCAAAATAAAGTTAGGAATAAGATGTGTCTATCTTCGTCTTTGTAAAATGATGAATCTTTTAAAATAGGCTCTATTCCTCTACCGCAATTGGGGCAAATATCTGTTACAGTTACATTTGCTTCAGAATTCTCCCAATTATCATATTTCACTTTCATTAACATAACAGTTCCCCAATCGTTTTATTTTGATTATACCACATTTGAAAGGGGGTGAGGGAATGAGACCAAGACGATACCCGTATAGTGGAAAGAAAAAAGAATCAAACGCTATTTTGAATATAACGATTGATTCTAAAAGACTAGCAAATGTTTCTAATCTTAAGGCTGGAAGATTAAAAGAAATGTCGTGGACAAATATGTGCAAAACCGCTGATGCACTGGAAGTCAGCTTGGATGAATTAAGATAAGGAGGTGGGAATATGCAAATTTATTTGTATCAACTAAGAAAAGAAAAAGGTATTACTCAGAAAGAATTAGCCCAAAAACTTGGCATTTCTGAAACAGCATATCGTCAGAAAGAAAAGGGGAAGCGTGCTTTTAAATCAGATGAAATGTTTATCATCGCCGATATTTTAGAAAAAGATATTGGCGAAATTTTTTCGGACTCAAGACCACGAAACGTGGTTATTTAAACCCCAAAAAAGTACCTGGTTGCAATCAGGTACTCAAAGGAAAGATTGAGGAGTAGGAAAAATGGCAAATTTGATTTCAGAAAAAGGTTTAAAAAATTCTGTACCAGTTGCAGAGATAGCTACAGCGATCATTACTCTATCGAACGGTAGGAACATAGAGGTTACAAACCCTGTAATGAAAATTGTTGAATTATTCCAATTTGTTGAAAACCCTAAAAATAGGTTTTTGAATATAGGTGGCGTGATGGTTAATATCAATCAAATAGCTACTATGAAGTGGGTCACACAAAATCCTATTAAAGGAGATGTGTAGAAAGAGGAGTAGAAAGGAGACACTATGAATGAAATCAAAATCCGTGAAGGTAAAGTGTCCTTGGACGGTCAAGAGGTAAAAGCTATTACGGCATTTGAAATAAAAAGCACAACCGAGGACGGCTATGCAGAAGTGAAATTAACCTTACTTGCTAAGTTGACCTGATATGAGATTTGAAATAACCTGAGCTGCAATATCTTTCATGACATCAAGAGAAGTAGAGCCTACAGATTGAGCGATTTCTTTGGTTTTGTTCCAGTTGGTATCTTTTCGGATGTTAGCAAGGAACTCGTGACCAGCAGGCGAAAGATCTTTGATTATGCAACCCTCATAGAGGAATCTAGTGTTACCTATAAAAAATCCACTTTCGTGACATTGCCTGATGTGATAAAGAACCTCATTAGGAGAATAGTTAGGGAATGCTTGGAAATCTATTAAGTTAAGGTAGCTTACAGTTTGGCCATAAATAGCACGCTTTTCAACATCTAAGAGAATCTCTCTGACACAGTCTGGTTTTAATCTCATTTTAATACCTCGCTTTTTATTAACTATTATATCAAACGGAAAGGAATAGGAATGAACGAAATTTTTAACTTCCACGGACAAGATGTCCGA
>ERZ773083.1130-NODE-1130-length-18979-cov-19.039949_pt1 | contig 18979 bp, 20 predicted proteins | sample MGYA00511465_ERZ773083 | MGnify/ENA primary metagenome ERZ773083 (study PRJEB29015, sample SAMEA2738001) | human oral metagenome | biome: human oral; feature: human-associated habitat; material: dental | place: China | collected 2060 ... | reverse complement strand
GGCGCCGTCGCGAAGCCCGGCACGGCGAGGAAGAGCGGCGAGAAGAAGAGCGCGATGAGGAAGAAGATTGCCGTCGTCACGGCCGTCAGTCCCGTGCGCCCGCCCTCGACGATGCCGGCCGAGGACTCGACGTAAGTCGAAATTGTCGACGTGCCCAGACAGGCGCCGAGCGACGTGCCGCAGGCGTCGGCGAGAAGCGCTCCCTTGACGCGCGGCAGCCGCCCCTTCTCGTCGAGCATGTCGGCGCGTGAGGCGCAGCCGATCAGCGTGCCGAGCGTATCGAAGAGGTCGACGAAGAGAAAGGCGAAAATGACGACGATGAAATCGAGCGAGAGAATCGCATGGAAGTCGAATTGCAGGAAAGTCGGCGCGAGCGATACGGGCGGCGCGATGACACCTGCAGGCATGAGGCTGAAGTAGCCGCGGGCAGGATCGGGGATGTAAATGCCGAGAAGCTCCAGAACGATGCCCAGCCCCCAAGTGGCGAAGATGCCGATGAGGATGTTCCCCTTGATGTTTCTTATGACGAGCACGGCGGTCAGGAGGATGCCGAAGAGCGCGAGGAGGACGGTGATTCCTTCCGAGTGGAATCTTCCTTCTGCCATCGCCTTGGGAATCGAGAAGAGGGCGACGAGCTTCGGCCCTGCGACGACGACGTGCGCGTTCTGCAGGCCGATGAAGGTGATGAAGAAGCCGATGCCGACGGTGACGGCGCTCTTCAAGGTCAGCGGGATCGCATTGAAAAGCGCCTCGCGCACATTCGTCACGGAGAGCACGATGAAGATCAGTCCCTCGACGAGCACCGCCGTCAGCGCGAGCTGCCACGAGTAGCCCATCTGCCCGACGACCGTGTAAGCGAAGAAGGCGTTGAGTCCCATCGCGGACGACAGCGCGAACGGCAGATTGGCGAACGACGCCATGAGGACGCATGAGATGCCCGAAGCGAGCGCCGTCGCCGTGAATACGGCTCCTGCATCCATGCCCGCAGCGCTTAAGATCAGCGGGTTCACGGCGAGGATGTACGCCATCGTCATGAACGTCGTAAGCCCCGCCAGAAGCTCCGTCTGCACCGTCGTGCGGTTTTCCTTCAAGTGAAACACGTTTTCCAGCATTTTTTCCATCGGATTGTCTCCTTTTCCTTGGGAAGATTTGATGAATGACACTTTTATTCTAGCGGAAACAGCAGGAGATAGCAAGGCGTAACACAGGGACTTTCTTCGCGAGTGAGGTGGATGACGGCGATTCTGTTTGATATTTTGAAAAGCTTCGGGCATACAGAAATCTTAATAAAAATCTTGAGAGGTAGGCAGGAATATAGATTGGAGAATAGAAGTATGCAACGTCAGTTTTTATGATGGAGGTGTGAACAGTGAAACAGAAAGCTCGTTCTTTATGTTTTCTTGTATTGGTTTTGTTCTTATGGCAGGGAAGTGGCGAAGCAACAGATTATTATTATGAGACGATGAACTTTAAAGCTGTTGGAAATGTGGATTATTATGTAGATGGTGATAGTATTATCTATCGGACAGATTACAAGGCGATGCGTGTTAAGTCTATTGTACGTGATACGGGCGAGTTAGTTGATATCAAAAAGTATGAATTTCAGCCTGACGTGAGCAATTGGTATGGGCGGTCGTATTTTGTGACTCAATTGCCGGGTCCTTGGAAGCAGGTTAATTTGGATAAATTGCTCTACAAAGCCTATTTGTGGATAGAAAATTTTAAAGGATAAGGTACGTAGCTTTTGACCGTACAAAGGAAGGGAGTCTTCACGATGGCATACGAACTGCAAATGAAGCGCATATACGAAGAGCCTGCGCCGACGGACGGCAAGCGCATCCTTGTCGATCGCCTGTGGCCGCGCGGCATGAAGAAAGAGCGTGCCGCCTTGAGCGAGTGGGCGAAGGAAGTCACACCGTCGCCCGAATTGCGCAAGCTCTACCACAGCGGCGAAATGAACTTCGATCTCTTCGGAAAGGCATACCTCGAAGAGTTGAAAAAAAGCCCCGAAGCTGCCGCTTTCGCCGCGAAGTGCCGGGGTTGGTTGCAGGAATCCCCTGTGACGCTCGTCTACGCCAATAAAAATGCCGTAGAAAATCACGTCCTCGTACTGCGGCAGTGGCTGCTTGATGCGATGGGGCAGGGATGAAAAGGAAACCGCCCGCTGCAGAAATTTTGCTTCTGCGGCGGGCGGTTTTTGGGGCAGATCTGCATTTATCCGTGATTCCCTAGCTTTCCAACGGAACGATGGCAAGCTTCTTGCCCAAGGGAGCGAGGAGCTTCATGACGGTCGAGATGTTCGGAATCGTCGTGCCGCGCTCCAAGCGTGCGATGACAGGCTGGCTGACGCCACTCATCTCTTCAAGCTGCTTCTGCGTGACGCCCCGCTCGTTCCGCGCCTTGATGAGTTCGCCGATCAAGGCGACGCGCAGATTGCTCTCGGCGATTTCTTCGGGGGTCAGAAAAGAATCGATATAGGCAATCGCATCATCTTGCAGTGTATCATTCTTGCTCATAGGTAACGCCCCTTTCGATAAGATCAGAAAGATTTTGCTTCGCTCTTTGTATTTCGCGAACGGGTGTTTTCTGCGTCTTTTTCATAAAATGATGCAGGAGGATAAAACTGCCTTGATACCATGCAGCAAAAAGGATTCGATCGCGGATCGGACGCAGTTCCCATATATCGCCGTCAAGATGCTTCATATAAGGTTCTCCGGCTTGTGTTCCATATAAGCTGAGCGCCTTGATATAATCGCGAATTTTGTTCAGTTTGATGCGACTGTCCTTGTCGCCTTTCAATGCAAGTTTAGCAATTAGTCTGCAATCGGTCTCTGACCGTGTTTGTCGCAATAAAAATAGACTCGATACATAGGTGCGCCTCCTTTCTTTATTATGCCTTAAAAGTTATTTCGTGGCAAGAGGGAAAACAGGATCTTTTCTCGAAGCAGCAAGTTAAGCATAAGAAAACCCGCCGCCGAATCTAAAGGCAGGCGGGTTTTCGCGCATCAAGACATTGAGGGTTCGCATACGAGCCGTTGCCCAATCATCCGATCTTCACGACGTGCGATACGTGGAAGCCGTTTTCTTCGAGCTTCTTTTTCACGGCTTCGCTGTCCGTCGTGTCGAAGCGCACGACGATTTCGTAGCTGCCGTCGTCCTGCTGGCAGGTGACGAGGCTGTCGATGTTGCAGCCGCAGTCGGCGATGATGCCGCCGAGGTCGCGCACGACGCCGACTTTGTCGCCGACGTCGGCGATGGTGAAGCGCGTCTTGCCGTGCGTCAGCCCCATGACGTCGACGAAGGTCTTGAAGATGTCGGTTTCCGTGATGACGCCGACGACGGCGCCGACGCTCGACACGACGGGCAGGCCGCCGATCTTGTGGTTGTACATGATGAGCGCGGCTTCCTCGATCGTCGCGTCGTCCTTGACGGAGACGACGTCCTTCTGCATGATTTCGCCGATGCACATTTTCGCCAGCAGCGAGGTGATCTCGTAGCGCGAGAGCGTCGTCGCGGGCGACGGCGAGACGCGCATGATGTCGCGGTCGCTCAAGAAGCCGACGAGCTTGCCGTCTTCATCGACGACGGGCAGGCGGCGGAAGCGGTGCTTCTTCATCAAATCCTTCGCGGCCGAGACCCTCGTGTCCGGCGTGACGGTGAAGGGATTTTTTGCCATGCGGTTTGCTACAAACATTGTCAGCATCCTTTCTTTAGGAAGCGCGGATAACGGATTTTCCTCTGTTTCAGCCGCCCAAATAGGCTTTTCGCACATCTTCGCTCGCTGCGAGTTCCTTTGCCGCGCCTTGGAGCGTGATCCTGCCCGTTTCCATGACGTAGGCGCGGTGCGCGATGGAAAGCGCCATGTTGGCGTTCTGCTCGACGAGGAGGACGGTCGTGCCCTCGCGGTTGATGTCCTCGATGATGGAGAAGATCTCCTTGATGAGGAGCGGCGCAAGGCCCATCGACGGCTCGTCCAAGAGGAGGAGCTTCGGGCGGCTCATGAGGGCGCGTCCCATCGCGAGCATTTGCTGCTCGCCGCCCGAGAGCGTGCCCGCCTGCTGCTTGCGGCGTTCCTTGAGGCGCGGGAAGCGGTTGTAGACGATCTCGAAGTCTTTTTCTACCCCCGCCTTGTCCTTGCGCGTGAAAGCGCCCATCTCCAAGTTTTCCTGCACGCTCATCTCAGCGAAGATGCGCCGCCCTTCAGGCACCTGTGAGATGCCGTGCTTGACGATCTCGTGCGCGGGCATGCCCGCGATGTTTTCCCCGAGGAAGGAGATGCCGCCGCTCTTGGGCGCGAGCAGTCCCGACACCGTGCGCAGCGTCGTGGACTTTCCCGCGCCGTTCGCGCCGATGAGCGTGACGATCTCGCCCTTATGGACTTCGAGGCTCACGCCCTTCAGCGCGTGGATCGCGCCGTAGTAGACGTGGATGTTGTCGATTTTCAGCATGATTTCTGCCATCTTTACGCCTCCCCGCCGAGATAGGCCCGAATGACTTCGGGATTTTCCTTGATTTCTTTCGGTGTGCCCTCGGCGATGATTTCGCCGTATTCGAGGACGTAGATGCGCTCGCAGATTCCCATGACGAGGCTCATGTCGTGCTCGATGAGGAGGATCGTCAAGCCGAATTCCTTCTTGATCCAGCGGATCATTTCCATGAGTTCCTGCGTCTCCTGCGGATTCATGCCGGCCGCCGGCTCGTCCAAGAGGAGGAGCTTGGGCTTCGCGGCGAGAGCGCGTGCGATCTCAAGGCGCCGCTGTGCGCCGTAGGGCAGGTTCTTCGCGAGTTCGTGCGCCTGCTTTTCGAGGCGGAAGATGGCGAGAAGCTTCTTCGCCTTCTCTTCTATTTCGCGCTCTTCTTTGAAATACCTGCCAAGGCGAAGCACGGCTTCGGCGACCGTGTACTTCGTGCGCGTGTGGTAGGCGATCTTGACGTTTTCGAGGACGCTTAGCTCGGAGAAGAGGCGGATGTTCTGGAAGGTGCGTGCGATGCCGCGTGCCGTGATCTCGCTGGGCTTCTTGCCGACGATGCTCTTGCCGTTGAAGGTAAGCTCGCCCTCGGTCGGACGGTAGACGCCCGTGATCATGTTGAACGCCGTCGTCTTGCCCGCACCGTTCGGCCCGATGAGACCGATGAGTTCGCCCTTTTCGATGACCATATTGAAGTTCGACACGGCGCGCAGGCCGCCGAAGACCTGTGCGAGGCCGTCCGCTTTCAGTAATTCAGCCATTCGTCTGACCTCCTTTGCCGAAGATGCGCTTCAACGGGCCGAATGCCGTGAGTTCCACATAGCCGAAGATTCCCTTGGGGCGGTAGAGCATGAAGAGGATCAGGGCGACGGCGAAGATGATCATGCGAAATTCGGGCCAGCTTGCGAGCGCCGCCTGCAGGATCGTGACGAAGAACGCGCCGACGACAGAGCCGGTCAGAGAGCCCATGCCGCCCAAGACGACCATGATGAGGAAGAAAAACGACTGCATGAACGTGAACGACGTCGGATTCAGATATGTCAGCGTATGCGCGAAGAGGCCGCCGCCGAGCCCTGCGAATCCTGCGCCGATGGCAAACGCCATGACCTTGTAGCGCGTCGTCGGAATGCCCATGGCCTCGGCGGCGATCTCGTCCTCGCGGATCGCGATGCAGGCGCGGCCGTGCGTGGAGTTCACGAAGTTCTTGATGAAGAACAGCGTCAGGAACACGGCGAAGAAGACCCAGGCGAAGTTCGTGTCGCGCGCGATGCCCTTGAAGCCCGCCGCACCGCCGACGTAGTCGATGTTGATGAGCACGACGCGGATGATTTCGCCGAGGCCCAAGGTCGCAATGGCGAGGTAGTCGCCGCGAAGGCGCAGCGTCGGCAGACCGATGAGCACGCCGAGGAAAGCTGCAGCGATGGCGCCTGCGAGGAGCGCGAGGGGAAACGGCACATGAAAGTTCGTCGTCAGAATGGCGGCGGCATAGGCGCCGACCGCCATGAATCCTGCATGGCCGAGCGAGAACTGTCCCGTATAGCCGTTGATGAGGTTGAGGCTCGCCGTCAGGATGATGTTGATGCCGAGGAACAGGAGGTTCAGCTGCCAGAAGGAGCCGATGACGCGCCCCGTGATCAGTCCCTGAAGAACGGCAAAGAGGATGAGCCCGAAGAGGAAGAAGATGAGGTCCTGCTTGCGTAAATTCATGCCGCACCTACACTTTCTCGCGGGTGTTCTTGCCGAAAAGCCCCGCAGGTTTGAAGAGGAGGACGAGGATCAGGATGGCGAAGGCCGCCGCATCGCGGAACGTCGAGGAAACGAAGCCCGAGACGAACGCCTCGACGATGCCGAGGATGAGCCCGCCTGCGACGGCGCCCGGCAGGATGCCGATGCCGCCGAGCACCGCGGCGACGAACGCCTTGATGCCGGGCATGATGCCCATGAGGGGGTCGATCGAGTTGTAGTAGACGCCGACGAGCACGCCCGCGACAGCCGCGAGCGACGAGCCGATCCAGAACGTGAAGGAGATCACGCGGTCGGCATTGATGCCCATGAGCTGCGCCGTTTCAGTATCATAGGACGCGGCGCGCATCGCCTTGCCGATCTTCGTGTACTGCACGATGTAGGTCAGGACGACCATGAGGAAGCATGTGATGCCGAGGATCAGCATCTGCTGTCCGTTGATGACGAGAGAGCCGACGCTGAAGGCCACGTCCTGAAAGAGCGGCGGGAAGGTGCGCGGCGTCGGCGAGACGAAGTACATCATCGCGTACTCCAAGAAGAGCGAGACGCCGATCGCCGAGATCAGCGCTGAGATGCGCGGCGCATGGCGCAGCGGCTTGTACGCGAGCTTCTCGATGACGATGCCCAAGAGTCCCGTGATGATCATCGCGAGGATGAGCGCGGGCACGATGGGAAGCCCGAGGTTCGTCACGGCGAAGAAGCCGAGATATGCGCCGACCATGTAGATGTCGCCGTGCGCGAAGTTGATGAGCTTGATGATACCATAGACCATGGTATAGCCGAGCGCGATCAAGGCGTAGATGCTGCCGAGCGACACGCCGTTGATGAGCTGCTGGGCGATTTGCTCCGAAAGCTCCATGATTTCTCCTTTCTTTTGTGAAACGAAATTTTCTCCAAGTATAGAAAAGACCGCATTTCTGCGGCCTTTTCCCTTGCCTGGAAGCGGAATCAGTTCCCCTCCGGCGCAATCTTCGCCTTGAGTTCCTTTTCGCCGTTCTTCATCTCAAGGATGACCGCCGTCTTGATCGGGTTGTGGTTCTTATCCATAGAGATGGTTCCCGTACCGACCTTGAGATCCTTCGTCGCCTCAAGCGCCTCGCGAATCTTTTCCGTATCGCCGCTGCCCGCACGCTTCAGAGCATCGACGAGCATCTTGCCCGCATCGTAGCCGAGAGCCGCGAAGACGTTCGGTGCACGGTTGTACTTCTTCTTGTACGCTTCGATGAAGCCCTGCACCTCGGCGTCCTTCTCCGAGTAATGCGTGCTGAAGAAGGTGTTGTTCAGCGCGTCCGCGCCGGCGATGTCGACGACCTTCGTGTCGTCCCAGCCGTCCGTGCCGAGGATCGCGGAGTTGATGCCCATCTCACGCGCCTGCTTGACGATCTTGCCGACTTCCTCGTAGTAAGCGGGCACGAACATGACGTCAGCGTTCGCCGTCTTGAGCTTCGTGAGCGTCGCCTTGAAGTCCTGATCCTTCTGCAGGAAGGCTTCTTCCATGACGACCTTGCCGCCCGCCGCTTCGAACTTCTCCTTGAACACCTTCGCGAGGTTCTTCGAGTAGTCCGAGCTGTTGTCGACGTAGATGACTGCCGTCTTCGCCTTGAGCTCCTTCGCGGCGAAGGTTGCCATCACTTCGCCCTGCTGCGGGTCGATGAAGCAGCTGCGGAAGACGTAGGGCTTGACCTTGCCGTTCTCCACCGTCGCCTCGGGACTCGTCGCGCACGGTGCGATGATCGGCACCTTCGCGTCCGTCGCCGTCTGCGTCTCGGCGAGCACGAGACCCGTCGTCGCAGGGCCGACGATGACCTTGACGTCGTCGTCAGAGATGAGCTTCGTCGCCGCATTGATCGACTCCGCCGCTTCCGACTTGTCGTCGACGGAAACAAGCTCGATCTTCTTGCCACCCATGCCGCCGGCCTCATTCGCCTCATCGATTGCGAGCTGCAGGCCCTCGATCGTGGCGTTGCCGTAGTTCGCGACGTTGCCCGTAAGCTCGAAGTTCGCGCCGACCTTGATCGTATCGCCCGACTCCTTCGAGCCGCAGCCTGCAAAGACGCTGCTCAAGAGCGTCGCTCCGAGAACGGCGCAGGCGAGCCGCAGGCTCTTCTTGCTGAAAATCATGAAAATCCCCCTCCGAAATGCTTAGAAAACGTGCATAGCACGATAACTTTTCCTATTATATGCGATGTTACAGAGTTAGTCAAGAACGGATTCTTTAGGAATGGGCGTTTGTTTTCTTTGAGGAAATTTCTCTGATAGGTCATTTTATACGGGTCACAAAGAGACGTTCTTATAGTATAATATATAATATGAAGCGAGCGAAGAAAGTCCTGCTTGAAACTTTTTGGGAAACAAGGAGGAGATGAGGAAAATGAAAAATGTGTTCCGGTTCTTTTTCGCCTGTGCTTTGGTGCTCGCAGGCAGCGTCCTTGCGGGCAGCGTCGCGAGTGCGCATACGATGCCCGATTCCGAGGCAGTGCTTCTCTATCCGCGTGCGCAAGGGAGCATGGATATCACGGTCGAGTTCCAATGCGGCATGCCGCTCGACGAGGTCGAGGCTGTCTTGGGCAGCGATTTTGATCTGCAGGATAAGCGTTATGAGTTCCGCATCGTGCGCTATACGTATGGCGACATCTCCTTCGGTGCGACTGTCGGCAGGAACGATTCGCGGCCGACAGGTGAGATCCCCGTCAGAAGCATCGAGTGCCAAAGCCCGTACTTCCATACGCCGTCAGGCTTTCGCGTCGGCGGCAACTATGCGGACGTCGCGGCGATGTACGGCGAGGGCGAAGTGTCGAAATATGCCCCGGGCGAGCGCATCTATACGCTTCCATCCTATCGGAGCGTGAGCTTCACCGTCGATGATGCGGATCGCATCACGAAAATCACTATTATAGCGGGCGATGTATGAACTTCATATGTTCAGCCGTGAAGCAGAGCGGCAGGAGTTGCTTTTGACACCGTTTCTGGCGATGGCATCAGCAAGGAGGTTTTGAAAATGAAACATCTGTTCCAGACCGTTTTCTGTGGTGCGCTGTTGTTCGCCGCTCTCGTCTTTGCCGGTGGTACGGCGAGCGCGCATACGATGCCCGATTCCGAATGGGGGCTGCTCTGTGACGCCGTAGGCGGGGACGGGGCGGGCGTGATCGAGTTTGGCGTCGGAATGCCGCTTCAATATGCCGAGGATTTTTTGGGCAGCGGCTTCGACGAGGAGGAAAAAGCAATCGAATCCTTACGGCTCGTATATTACAAGTACCCTGAAATCACGTTCTGCGGCGAGATGCAGAAGAGTGACAAGCGCCCGCCGGGTGAGGCGCCCATCGTTTTCATCGAATGCAGGAGTACGGATTTTCGTACACCGTCGGGCTTTCGCATCGGAGACGCCTTCGAGGAGGTCGAAGCGATGTACGGCAGGGGCGAGGTGAGCGGTTCGAAGCATGTATATTGGCTCGATGAGGCGAGAAACGTGAGTTTCACGGTGGATGAGGCGGGTCTGATCGAGGAGATTGGCGTGCATCAGGTCATTTTCGGTTAAGGAAAGTTCGCCAATCGGTCTGCGCCTTCGGCTTGAGCTCTTGGATTTTCACGCTAAAATACCAACGGAAAGATTTTGAGATTGTCTCTTGACTTTTGGCGGGCACTCTTTTAGTATGAGCAGCGAAGCGATACTTGTAATATTTTAGGAAGGAAGTTTACCTAATGGAAACACCGCTGAAAAAAATGGAGTCCGAGTCAGAGCATGTGGAGAAGAAGGCTGCCAATCTCGGGAAGAGCGCCGTGCAGGATAAGATGAAGGTCGTCGGAACGATCGGATCCATTCTATCCGTGTGCATGTATGTCTCCTATATCCCGCAGATCATCGGCAATCTGTCCGGACATCCGGGCGATTGGATTCAGCCGTTCGTCGCGTTCATCAACTGCACGATCTGGGTGGCGTACGGCTTCTTCAAGCAGCAGCGCGATTGGCCGATCGTCATTGCCAACTCTCCAGGAATCGTCTTCGGTCTGACCACTGCATTGACTGCGCTCTTTTGAACGGCGACTCCCGTCATGGTCGGCGTGGACGACTGAGAGACCTTCGGTAATTAGGGAATGAATGCAATGAAAAAGCCGCTGTCGGGTTTCCTCGACAGCGGCTTTTTTTTCGTGCGATTCGGCGGTGGTCAGACAGCCTTGCGCTCTTTTGGCGTCTCATGCGAGATGCGGCGGATGCGCTCGAAGGGGATACCCTCGAATGCATAGCGCAAATCCAAATGCCCGTCAGCCAGCTTGAATGAAACACGCTTGAGCGTGCGACCTTTCGAGTGCCTTTGGATTTTACGGATGTAGCGCTCCGCTTCCTTAGCAGAAAGAGCGCCGCTCTCGATGATGACGGTGACATTGTCAATCGTCATAAAAATCCCTCCAGCGGTGTTGCAACCGTACTGGAAATCCATTTGAGCAGGACTTCCTTGAAACAAAACAGGAAGAACGAAATATCATCCTTCCGAATCCTTTGCTCATTATACACCATCAGACGAAAATTGCAAGGTTTTTCTGTTTCCTGCTGAAAAGTCCTAAAAACAATGGAAGATAAAGGAAAGCAGCTGATAGAGAAATGCCGAATATCCTTGAATGGAAAAAGAGGTTTTTCCGCTTAGATAAAATACATGATGTTTTCCTCAGACTTTTGTCGGTCAGCCTCTTCGAGGATGGAGCAGAGGTTCACGCCTTGAAGCGCTTTTCGTATGGCGGCATCCAGAGGATCGTAGACGCAGTTCGCCAACGCCTGCTCAAGATCCTCCTGTGCATCTCCTGTCGCAGAACCCGCCTTTTCCGTCAGCGGCAGCTCGATGGCGGCGAGCACGTCCCACGCCGTGATTTCCTGCGCCGCGCGAGCGAGATGGTAGCCGCCCTGCGAACCTTTGCTTGAGTTCACGAGCCGCGCGTGCTTCAGAAGGGAGAAGACCTGCTCCAGGTAGATCTTGGATATGCCGAGGTTTTCAGAGATCGTGAGGATCGTCGTCGGGCTGTTCGCCTGGCCGATTCGCGCGAGGAACGCCATGGCAGCCAGTCCGTAGCGCCCTTTGGCGGAAATTTTCATAAGGGTATACCTCTTTTCATACAGTTTATATATGTATTTATATTACCATGAAACCCCAAGAAGTCAAGCCCGAAGGGCGCAGACTGATTGGCTAGGTTTCTGTAAGGGCGGCGCACAATGTCCACGAAGTGGACGTTTGTGCGTGTAGCTTACCATGAAACCCCAAGAAGTCAAGCCCGAAGGGCGCAGACTGATTGGCTAGGTTTCTGTAAGGGCGGCGCACAATGTCCACAAAGTGGACGTTTGTGCGTGTAGTTTAGCGGGAAAAATGCCTTTTGTCAATCGCATAGTGATGGAATATGTTTTGTGGCAGTCTATCGTTCGTAAGGAAGCAAGGAAAAATAACGTCGTGCACGGAATTTTTTCAAAAGCCTATTGACACGCTAGGAAAAACGATGTAGTATATAACATATCAAACAGATATGAATTACATATATTGCACTTTAGGGAGGAAAAGATCATGGCAAAAATATACGAAAGCATTACGGAACTCATCGGCGGCACGCCGCTCCTGCACGCGAAGAATTTCAGCGCGAAGCATGGCGTCGAGGCGACGATCCTCGCGAAGCTTGAGTACTTCAACCCTGCGGGCAGCGTCAAGGACCGCATCGCGCAGGCGATGGTCGAGGAGGCGGAGAAAAACGGCGATCTGAAGCCCGGCTCTGTCATCATTGAGCCGACGAGCGGCAACACGGGCATCGGCCTCGCGAGCGTCGCAGCGGCGCGCGGCTACCGTGCCATTCTCACGATGCCCGAGACGATGAGCGTCGAGCGGCGCAACCTCTTGAAGGCGTACGGCGCCGAGATTGTCTTGACGGACGGCGCGAAGGGCATGAAGGGCGCGATCGAGAAGGCGGAGGAACTTGCGAAGGAAACACCGAATTCCTACATCCCGTCGCAATTCACGAATCCTGCCAATCCCGCCGTGCACAAGAGGACGACGGGGCCTGAAATCTGGGAGGCGACGGAAGGCAAGGCCGACTATTTTCTTGCGGGCGTCGGCACGGGCGGCACGCTGACAGGCGTCGGCGAATACCTGAAGAGCAAGAACCCGCATGTGAAAGTCGTCGCTATCGAGCCGGAGAACTCGCCCGTCTTGAGCGCGGGCAAGGCCGGTCCGCACAAGATTCAAGGCATCGGCGCGGGCTTCGTACCCGAAACGCTCGATACAAGCGTCTATGATGAGATCATCACGGTGTCGAACGACGACGCTTTCCGTTACAGCAGGCAATTCGCGCGTGCAGAGGGCATCCTCGTCGGCATTTCATCGGGCGCTGCGCTCGCCGCCGCCACCTGCATCGCACGTCGTCCCGAGGCGAAAGGCAAGATGATCGTAGCTCTCCTGCCCGACACGGGCGACCGCTATCTTTCGACGGAACTCTTTAAGGACTAAGATGGAGATCCGCCTTTAGAATCTTTCGTGAAAAGCAAATCGTTCCTTTTCAAACGAGATTTAATCCCATCGGCACACTGTCGATGGGATTAAATCTCATTTAAATTATTACTCTATTCTATCGTTGACAAAAGATGAAAGTTCTTATAGAATGAGATGCGAATAAAAATTGCATAAAAAAACAGGTGCTGAACAACGCTTTAGGACGCATAGAAAACGCTGTACCGAGAAAACGGTGCTTTTTCTCTATGTTTTCTAAAAGAGAATCCGGTCAAATGCCGGAGCGGTCCCGCCACTGTAAGGAAGAGCAAAGCTGCATGGATGAATATCCGGTCACTGGGGAGCAATCTCTGGGAAGGCGCAGCCGCGCGAGGATTCCGAGCCAGGAGAACTGCCTGTTTTGTGCGCCCCGCAGATCCACGAGAGATGGGAAGGGGAGCCGACTACGATATCGGGATGATACAGCGGCTTTCTTTGTGGAGAAAGCTTTTTTTATTATGAAAGTCCAAGAAGTCAAGCCTAAAGGGCGCAGACTGATTGGCAGACTTTCATGAAGGGCGGCGCACAATGTTCATAAATTGGACGTTTGTGCGTGTATTTTATGCAGTTTTTTAGCAATGCGGAGGGGCGTTGCAGGAAAAAGGAAGGGCGTACGCTCATCAAGGAGGAAATGAAAGAAATGAAAAAGCGACACCTCACATGCGCGGTTCTTGCCGGGCTGTTGTCCACTTGGGGGGGGCAAACTCCCGTTCATGCAGGGCATGACGAAAATCTGCAATTCTACACGCTGGACAGCATTGAGGTCACGGCGGAGCAGACGATCAACCAGTTCGGCGATACGGTAACAGAGCAATCCTACTACCGTACGGGCGGTGATGTCAAGGTCATCACGCGCGAGGAGATCGAGAAGCGTCACTACGCGGATCTCACGGAGGCGATCAAGCGCATCCCGGGCGTAACATTCCAGAACCCAGGCTACCGCGGCGGTGAGTATGGATATCAGTTCTACAACAACGGCGTGCTCATCAACGGAGACTCGCGTGTCGTCATCCTCATCGATGGGCGGCGCGTGGACAACCTTACGAGTACGCGCATCGGTTACGACAGTACTTCGGGCAGCAAATCCACAGGCGTCAATCTCGACCAGCTGCTCGGCATCGAGAGCGTCGATAAGATCGAGGTCATCAAAGGTCCCGGCGCATCGGCGTATGGGCCGGATGCGACGGGTGGCGTCATCAACATCATCACGCGCAAGGGAACAGTCGAACGCAAGGGAACCCTTGATCTTTCGACCGGCTCGTGGAGCAAACATAATTATTCGCTGACGCTCTCGGGTACCATCGACGAGAATCCTACCTTCCGCTATTTCGGCACGGTGACGCGCACGTTGAGTGGCGATACAGAATACGTCGATGGCGAAACGGGCAAGATCGGCACGCTCGGCGGCTCGCGCTGGGCGGAAGATGCCGTCAATATCCGCATCGACAAGGATCTGACCGATGAGCAGAGTATCAAATTCTGGTACAACCACAAGAGCGGCAAAGACGGCTATCCGATCTCAACGCCGCGTCTCAAGTATTGGAATCAGGACGACTGGGAGCGCATCATTTTCGGCGCTGCCGTCGGTCAGCTGGACTCGAATAACGCCCTCAAAGGGGGCATCAACCCAAAGACAGGCAACTGGGAACCGGCACGCACGCTCTCCGGCGATCAGCGCAACCCCGGCTATGCGAACCTCTACGCACTCGATGGCAAGGTGTACAATTCGTTCAGCCGCTTTAGGCACAACGATTGGGAGTTGAAGTGGACGTTTGACAAGGACAATCGTATGGAGAGCTTTGCGCGTCTCTATCATCAGCATCATCGCTACTCCAACAGCGATAAATATGTCTGGCGAGACAAGAGCCGCAACGATCTTGTTCAGGACTATCGCACACAATTCCCGACAGGTGCAACGAAAGCGCAGCTCAAGCAGTGGATCAGCGATCATCTCGCACCGTTCCCGGGCGGCGATCCGGCAAAGGTGCAGGAATGGCTCGAAAAAACGGGCGGCAAAGCGCCTGAGCCGACCAGCTGGTACGAGGAAGAAAACCACGGTCTTCAAGTGCAGTACGCAAGAGCCATAGGCAAGAACGATGTCATCGCGAGCGTTACTTATGACAAGGCGAAGAACTATGCGAAAAGCATTCGGAACAATGGAAGAGTCGTGGAATCGCATACGGCTCGTGACTCTGTCCTTGCCTATGTGCAGGACAAGATTCACATCACCCCGAACTGGGATCTTACTCCCGCACTCCGTTTTAGCCACTACTCAGACTATGAGTCGTCTACTGCAGGGGACGATGTGCAGGGAAAAGGAAATACGGACATCTTCACCTATGCACTCAACACAGAATACGTATTTGACGATACCCTCAGCACATATTTCGGCTGGACGAAGATTCTCCGTCCGCTGCGCCAGGGCGACTACACAGAAGTAGACGGCGTATTTGAGACCCCGTTGAAAGATGAGCGCGGCGATGCGTGGACGTTCGGCGTGCGCAAGGAGTTCTCTCAGCATACCGCACTTGCTATCCACTATGACTGGACGCGCATGAGCAATGCGATTGCGACGCTGCCGATTTGGAATGATGATGATGCCGATTTTTCCAGTACGGCGGTCAATGCACGCGAGGACAAGAAGTCGTTCAACATCACGTTCGACCATGCTTTTGACAAGCATTTCTCGATGAGCGCATCCTACACCCACATGGAGGATAAATGGATGGCAAAACCCGGTTGGGTGCTCGATCCGAATTGGGGCTATCAGAGCGGCAGCGACATCAACACGCAGATCAATCGTCTGCGTCCGCAAAATCACTATGCGCTCAATCTCTCCTATGAGAAGGGGAAGATCTATACGGGACTCTTGATGAACTGGTATACGGGATGCAGTCCGACAGCGTTCACGGACAGTCAGTTCCTCGTCCTTGACTGGAATTTCAACTACAGCTTCACCCCCGATCTCACAGGGTACCTTACTATAAACAATCTGACGAACGAGGCATATCAGACCTCGTACAACGACTGGAACGGCATCGGCAGTTCAGCCATGCCCGGCCGCAGCATCATGGTCGGCGCACGCTATACGTTCTGATCGTTCGGTCATGAAAAGGAAAGGACGCAGGCTATTCTTTCGCGGAATGTCCTGCGTCCCTTTCTTATAGGAGGAAGGATGAAAGTTTTCTATCTGTTGCTCATCTGCCTCGTTTTCCTGCTCACGGCTTGCAGTCCCATCGTGAAGGTGCAGGATGAAAATGCACGTCGTCCTGGTACAGCGGAGCAGGCGGATGCAGCGTATACGCCCGTCACGATTGAGAACATCAACGAAAAGGGCGACCCCATCGCACAGGTCTACGAGCGTCCGCCGGAGCGCGTGGTCGCCGTCTGGCAGAACTCGATCGAGACGCTGCTCGCGCTCGGCGTGGGCGATCGCATCGTTGCAGGCATGGGGGTGCCGGACGCGAAATACATCCGCCCGGAGTACCGAGCGGCATACGAGGCGATCCCCTACACAAGTCTCGAACATCTCGACGTGGAAACGATCCTCATGATGCAGCCCGATCTCATCGTTGGTTGGTCGTCCACATTCTCACCGAAGGTGCTGCGCCCGACATCGTTTTGGGCGGGGCGCGGCATCCATACCTACATCGCACCATCATCTGCACGCGCGACGAAGACGAAGACCATCGCGCAGGAGTGTGAGGACATCCGCAATCTCGGACGGATCTTCGGACGGGAGGAACGCGCGGAAGCGCTCGTGGGCGAGATGCAGCATGAAATCTCTTTCGTCGCTGAAAAGACCGCCCATCTGGAAAAACGTCCGCGCGCTCTCGTCATCGAGCTTATGGGCAAGGAGATTCGTACCTATGGCAAAGATACGCTCGCGGGCGATATGCTTCGGGCGCTCGGCGCCGAGCATCTGGCGGCGGACGGCACGAGTCTCAGCATGGAAGAGATGATCGAGCTGAACCCCGATGCGCTCTTCCTCATCGTTATCGAAAACGACTATGGCAACGAGGATGCGATCCTCGCACGCCTCTATGAGAATCCGGCGCTTAGCTCGCTCGTCTGTGTAAAAGAGCGACGCATCTATACGGCGCCGCTCTATGCGGTCTACAGTGCGGGGATTCGCACTTACGACGGCATCACGATCTTTGCTCATGGGCTGTATCCCGAGATATATGGAGAATAATCTATGCAAGCATTTTTTTCACGCGCGGGGCTTCTTGCCCTCTTAACCCTGCTCACAGCGCTTCTCATTGGCGCACTCTTCTGGGCGCTCTCCATCGGAACGGTCGATCTGCCGCCCGATGCGATCGCCGCTGCGCTTCTCGATCAAATACAGAGCGGCACGCCCATCGACATGGCGGGCAAGGGTCCTGTCCATGACATCGTCTGGCTGCTTCGTCTGCCGCGCCTTTTGCTCGCCGCCATCATCGGCGCGGGCCTTGCCACCTGCGGCGTCATCATGCAGGCGATTGTGAAGAATCCTCTCGCCGATCCTTACATCCTCGGCATCTCGGCGGGCGCGTCTCTTGGCGCGACCTTCGCCATCCTGCTTGGCGTCGGCGCGGCGCTCGGCGAAAATGCCGTCGGCATTGCCGCATTTTTGGGCGCATTTGCCATTTCTCTCGCGGTTTTATTCATCGCGAACATCGGCGGACGTGCGAATGCGATGAAGCTGCTGCTCGGCGGCATGGCGCTCAGCGCTGTGTGCAGCGCCTTTTCGAGCTTCATTGTCTATTTTGCCAACGACAAGGAGGGCATTCAGACAATCACCTACTGGATGATGGGCAGTCTCGCGGGGGCGAAGTGGGAGCATATCGCGCTGCTCGGCGGCATTTCCCTGCTCGCGGTTCTCTTCTTCTGGTTGCAGAGCCGTATTCTCAACCTCATGCTGCTCGGCGATGCGTCCGCGATCACGCTCGGCACCGATCTTCATGCCTATCGGCAAGGCTATCTGATCGTCAGTGCGCTCGTCGTCGGCTTCGCCGTCTTTGCTGCGGGCATGATCGGCTTCGTCGGTCTGGTCGTTCCCCATGTCGTGCGGATGCTCGTCGGTACCGATCACAGGCGCCTCATCCCCGTGAGCGCTCTCGTGGGCGCAATCTTCCTCGTCGTCGCCGACGGGCTTTGCCGCGTTCTCATTCCACATACGGAGCTGCCGATCGGCATCCTGATCGCACTTGTGGGCGCACCCGCATTCATCTACCTCATGGTGAAGCGCACCTATGGATTCGGAGGGCAGTGATATGGAGATACTCGCGGAGGCGGTAAAACTCTTCATCGGAAACAAGGAGATCCTCAAGGGGTTGGATTTTCATCTGAAGCCGAAGGAATTTCTCGGCATCATCGGCCCCAACGGCAGCGGCAAGAGCATGTTTTTGAAATGCCTCTATCGCGTACAGAAGCCGACCGCAGGGACGATCACACTGAACGGACACACACTCGATGAGATGTCTTATCGAGAGTCCGCACAGCAGATCTCTGTCGTGGCGCAGCATAATTTCTACAGCTTCGACTTCAGCGTGCTCGACGTCGTGCTCATGGGGCGCTCGCCGCACAAGCGTCTTTTCGACCGTGACAATGCGAACGATTATGCGATCGCGCATCGCTCGCTTCGTACCGTCGGCATGGACGATTGTGCAGAACGCAGCTTCTCAAGTCTCTCGGGCGGAGAGCAGCAGCGCGTGATTCTTGCGCGTGCTCTGACGCAGGAATCCGAGTGCATGATCCTCGACGAGCCGACCAATCATCTGGACATCAAGTATCAGCTGCAAATCATGGACATCGTAAAGAGGCTCGACCTCACCGTCGTCGCGGCGATCCATGACCTCAATATCGCCGCGCTCTACTGCGATCGTCTCATCGCCATACAAAAGGGGCGCATCGTGGGGCTCGGCACACCGCGCGAGCTTTTAACGGAGACATTCATCCACGATCTCTACGAAGTATGCGCGAAAGTGGAAGAAGGGGAGGACGGGCGCATCTATATCCGCTATGTGCCGCAGTACGGGATAAAATCGTAAGGAAACATTGCTCCTTGTAAATCCTATGAGAAGATTATGCGTCGGGATTCACTATGAATCTTCGAACAGTCATCGGGTCGAATGCGCGGGCCGATCGTCAGACTTCGGCAAGGCGTGAGGATTTGCTTTGAAATCTCATCTGAACAATCACGACAGACAAACTGTAAACTCGTGAACTGTAAACTTGCAAAGCTGTCGTTTCTGTGATAATATAGAAGCG
>ERZ773083.1124-NODE-1124-length-19036-cov-10.934619_pt1 | contig 19036 bp, 17 predicted proteins | sample MGYA00511465_ERZ773083 | MGnify/ENA primary metagenome ERZ773083 (study PRJEB29015, sample SAMEA2738001) | human oral metagenome | biome: human oral; feature: human-associated habitat; material: dental | place: China | collected 2060 ... | reverse complement strand
CAGAATATATTTTAGCTGGCGGAAATGAAAATGTAGTTCTTTGTGAAAGAGGAATTAGAACTTACGAAACAGCTTATAGAAATGTGCTTGATTTAAATGCAGTGCCAATGATTAAAAAATTGACACATTTACCAATAATAGTTGATTCAGCTCACTCTACAGGAAAATACTGGATGGTAGAACCGCTTGGAATGGCAGGAGTGGCAGCAGGAGCAGATGGACTTATGGTGGAAGTTCACCCGGAACCAGATAAAGCGTTGTCAGATGGACCACAATCATTGAAAGAAGATGTGTTTAAACATTTGATGGAAAATGTGGAAAAAATTGCGAATGTATTAGGAAAAAGTTTTAAAGCAAAATAATTTTGTTGAAAAATAGATTTTGTTTTTAAAACTTTGAAACACTTGAAATTTTATAAAAAAGTATGTCAGCAATAAATTATAAAAATTAGAAAATTTGATAGAACAGAATAGAATACAATAGAATAGAACTGAAAATAAAAAAAGAAAAGAAAATAAAGTAAAAGAAAGGGAAATAAATTTATGATTATAAAAGTAGATGGGAAAATTGATAAAAGCGTGTTAGAAAGATTGATAAAAAGATTGGAAGAAGAAAATAATGTTAAAGTGAAGCCGATTATTGGGGCAGAATATTCAATTTTAGGACTGGTTGGAGATATTAGCTCTATTGATATTAAACATATTCAATCTTTGGAATATGTAATTGATGTGCAAAGGGTGCAAGAACCGTATAAAAGAGCAAGTAGAAAATTTCACCCAGAAGATACGATTGTAAAAGTAGGAAATGTGGAAATTGGAGGAAGTAATCTTGTGATGATGGCAGGGCCTTGTTCAGTTGAAAATGAAAAACAGATAATTGATACAGCAAAAGCTGTTAAAGCCGCAGGAGCAACTATTTTAAGAGGAGGAGTAGTGAAACCTAGAACATCTCCTTATGCATTTCAAGGACTTGGGATGGAAGGTGTTAAACTTATGGAAAAGGCAAAAGAGGAAACAGGGCTTCCAATAATATGTGAAATTATGTCAATTTCTCAACTTCACGAATTTGGTCCACACGTTGATATGATTCAGCTTGGAGCAAGAAATATGCAGAACTTTGATTTATTAAAGGAAGTTGGGAAAACAAATATTCCAGTACTTTTGAAAAGAGGACTTAGTGCGACAATAGAAGAATGGCTTATGTCGGCAGAATATATTTTAGCTGGCGGAAATGAAAATGTAGTTCTTTGTGAAAGAGGAATCAGAACTTACGAAACAGCTTATAGAAATGTACTTGATTTAAATGCAGTGCCAATGATTAAAAAATTGACACATTTACCAATAATTGTAGATTCAGCTCATGCGACTGGAAAATACTGGATGGTAAAACCGCTTGCAATGGCAGGAGTGGCGGCAGGAGCAGATGGGCTTATGGTAGAAGTGCATCCTGAACCAGACAAGGCATTGTCAGATGGGCCTCAATCATTGAAATTTAACGTATTCGAAGATTTGATGCAAGATGTGGAAAAAATTGCAAATGTGTTAGGAAAGAGCTTTGAAGCAAAATAAATTATTTAGCTAATGAAGGAGAAAAAAATATGATTGTAACAACTACAAATAAAGTTCAAGATAAAGAAATATTGGAATATAAAGGAATTGTTTTTGGTGAGGTTATAACAGGAATTAATATTTTAAAGGATATAGGAGCAGGAATTAGAAATTTTTTTGGTGGAAGATCTGGAGGATATGAGAAAGAATTGCTAGCAGCTAGGACTGAAGCTCTGAAAGAAATGGAAGAAAGAGCAAAAGATATGGGAGCAAATGCCATTGTTGGAGTAAAAATGGATTATGAAGTGTTGGGTGCTGATAATGGAATGCTTATGGTTACCTGCAGTGGTACAGCTGTTGTAATTTAAGATTAAATTGTGAAATGAGATAGAATTATGATGAAAAATAATTTGAAAAAAATAGAAGATTTGACGGTAACGATTGTTGGGCTTGGAGTGATTGGCGGGGGATTTGCTCAAAGCTTAAAAAATATTGGGGTAAAAACAATTTATGGGATTGATATTGACGAAGAAACTTTGAGAAAGGCTGAAGAGAAAAAAATTATAACCGAGGGATTTGTAAAGACTAAAGATCCTTTGAAAAAATCGGATTTGGTTGTAGTTACGCTTTATCCGAATATTGTGAAATCATTTTTTGTAAATAATATTGAAAATTTTAAAGACGGTGCGATTATTACTGATGTTATTGGAATTAAAGGGAAAATAATCGAAGAGATAGATCCGTTTATTGAAAAAAGTGAAAAAAAAATTGATTTTATTTTTGGACATCCGATGGCGGGGCGTGAAAAGAGAGGAATTGATTTTGCGGATAGCCGTGTTTTTCAAAATGCAAATTACATTCTTATAAAAGATAAAAAGAATAAAAAAGAAAATCTGGATTTGTTGAGTGAGATAATTAAAAAAATGGGATTCAAAAGTGTAAGTTTTTTGACCGCTAAAGAACATGATGAAATAATTGCATTTACAAGTCAGCTTACTCACGCAATAGCGGTTTCACTCGTAAACAGCGACAATCAAAAATATGATACAAATAGATTTATCGGAGATTCCTTCAGAGATTTGACAAGAATTGCCAAAATTAATGAAGACTTGTGGTCAGAGTTGTTTTTGGGAAATAAGGAAAATTTGCTGAAAATGATTCAGCAGTTTGAAAATGAACTGGATATAATAAAAAATGCTTTGAAAAATGATGACATTGGAACATTAAAAGAGCAGTTTATAATTTCCACAAGAAGAAGGGAAAAAATAGACTAAAAGATTTTTAGTTTTAAATTTTTCCAAAAAAAATAAAAATAAAATTTATTAAAAAAAATCAAAAACAAAAACAAAAAAATATAAAAGATAAAAAATAGTGAGTGCTTTCACAAAAAAAGAGTTTTGTAGTCAAAGCCTCACTTTTGAATTATAAAAATATAAATATTTAGGAGAAAAAATTATGAAAAAATTACATGTTGGCTTGGGAAAAAATTCTTATGATATTTTAATTGGAGAAAATTATGCGAAAGATTTTCCGAAATATATAAAAGAAATTTATAGTGGGAAAAAATTATTTGTCATAACTGACTCGAATGTGAACGAAATTTACAAAAATATTTATGAAAAAATGTTTGGTGGATTTGATTACACGGTTTATGTATTAAAAGCTGGAGAAAAAAACAAACATATTGGAATTATGCCGGAAATTTATTCAGCGATGGTAGAAGCTGGTGTAAAAAGAAAAGATTTAGTCGTGGCTTTTGGTGGTGGAGTTGTTGGGGATATTGCTGGATTTGCAGCAGCTTCGTTTTTGAGAGGAGTTAATTTTATTCAGATTCCTACAACAATAGTTTCACAGGTTGACAGCAGTGTCGGCGGAAAAGTTGGAGTTGATTTGCCTGAGGGGAAAAATCTTGTTGGGGCATTTCATCAGCCTAAGCTTGTTTTAATTGACAATTATTTTTTGAATACATTGACAGATAGATATTTTTACGACGGATTTGGGGAAATTGTGAAATATGGATGTATTTATGACAAGAAATTTTTTGATAGACTTGTGGAAATTGTGGAAAAAGTTGGGGTTTCGCAAGATGATGAAAATTATATAAAAAAATTGCGTGAACATTTGATGAAGTATGTGAATGAGCTTGTTTATCGTTCTTGTGAGATAAAGAAGGAAGTTGTGGAAAAAGATGAGAAGGAAAGCAACTTGAGAATGATATTGAATTTTGGGCATACGATTGGTCATGCGATTGAGCAGTTTACAAATTATGAAAAATATTCACACGGAGAGGCGATTTCTGCTGGGATGGTGGATATTACGAAAATTGGGGAGAAAAAAGGATTTACTAAAGAAGGGGAAGCTGTGAAAATTGCAAAATTGCTTAAGGCATTGAATTTGCCGACTGAAATTGAGTATCCAAAAGATGAGATTGCTAAGATTATGAAAAGAGATAAGAAAAGTACGAGTGATGGAATTAATTTTGTGATTTTGAAAGAGATTGGGGAAGTTGAGATTATGAAGATTGGGGCGGAAGAGATTTTTGAGTAAGTGTTTAAGATTGTAAAAATGGAAGTGATTAAGTGAGAAAACTGAAAAGGTCAGACAGTGTCTGACCTATTTGAAATAGTGAAGGAGTGAAAAAATGTTACAGGAAAATTTCAAAAAAGTGGAAAAGGCGAACTGGTTAAAAATAATTTTTAATTCAGCAAGATTTTTAATTTCTTTGTTAGTATTAAATATAGGAGTAGTTTTATTATTTACTGTTGAAATTAGCAGAAATTTTTATGTTTCTACTGTTGTGATTTTTATAGTTTTATTAATTATACTAGGTATAGTGGATTTCTTTGTGTTTTTATATTATAAAAAGAAATATCCAAATGTTTATTTTTATGATGATGGTTTTAGCGTAGGAAAAAATGAAAAAAATTATTATAAAAATTTACAATATTTTCTTTCAAAGGAAGTATATATGGTGGGAAATACATTTACAGCCATTTTTTTCAAATCTAACGAAGGAAAGTGGGGAAAAATTAATGCAGGCGGGTATAAAAAAGATGCTTTTGATTTATTTCAAGAAGATTTTGTAAAACAGAATTATCCGAGTGTATTGGAAAAGATTGAAAATGGAGAAAGTGAAGAGTTTCCATTTAGAAAATCACATAAATTGAGTTTCAGTCTTTTCTCAGACAAGAAGCAAATTGAGAATTTTGATAATTTAAAGAAAATAAAAGTTTCAAAAGAAAATATTACATTTGATGATGAAGTTTATGAATGGGAAAATTATAAGGTTGGAGTGACAGATGGTGTAATTTATGTGAAAGATTTAAAAGATGCTATTATTTTAGCTTTTGGAAATGAAATGGAGATTTTCTGTGAAAATCTGTTAGTCTTTTTAATAGAAAAACTGAATAAAAATTAGATGAAAAGGAGTATAAATATGAAGAGATATTTAAACGGAATTTTATTTGCGGGGTTAAGCTCTATTGTTGCAGTTGTGATTTGTTTAGGGTTTTCGATGATTTTTTTAGGATATAAAATAATTACTGTAATTATATTTTTTATAATTTCTTTTGGATGGATATTTGGAATAAAAATTAAAAAGACAGAGACAGAAAGTAAAAATATTGCTGAACCTGTGCGTCAAAGTAAATTTGGAGCAAATGCTAAAAATGAAAATTTACTAAATCCAAAATATGAGGCTTTGCCAATGAGGGATATTACAAAAGGAATTCCTGTAATTACAATTTTTTCCATGATTGCAGTATACTTTGTTGATGTAGTTTTGGTAGCTTATTATTTGAAAAGAGAACAAAAGCTACCATTTTTAGAAGGTTTATCTTATTCGTGGATGGGAGTTTTTAAAATAAGTAATGAAATATATAAAGATTGGGTTTGGATAATTTTAGTTGCGATTATATCTGTAGTTGCTTTTATAAAAGCTGAGAAAAAAGAACAAATGAGTAAGGATAATCAACTAGAAAACAAGATTTTTGAGACAGTTTCTCGAAAATTTAGCAGACAGTATCTGATGAATTTAAATTGAGCTGGTCGCATTATATTAAATTAAGCAGAATTTCAAATCCTGATGAAAGGAAATTTTATGAAATTGAGGATGTTAAAAATAATTGGAGTTTAAGAGAACTTGTTTAATTTGAAAATTGGTAAATTAAAATATCAGGATATAGGGCAAATGCAGATATATGTAAATTATCATAATAGAGAAATGAAAGAAAAATAATAAAGTAGAGAATTTGAATTAACTTAATTATATGAATTCAGAAAGAGAGATGTAATTTAAATGAAGATAGCGGTAAATAATAGTGGTAACTATGTTAAAGTAGAAAATGCCAAAAAAGGGGAAAGATATTATTGTGTGAATAAAGACTGTCATCAGGAATTAATTTTATGTGCTTTTGAGAGTATAAAAAGAAAGCCATACTTTAGAGTAAAAGAAAAGCATAGTGAAAATTGTCCTTATGAATTTTTAGGAGAAGTAAAAGATTATAATAATAAAGAAATTAATGTTGATGAATTTTTTTCTAATATTTCAAAAGCAGAGTCAAAAAAGAATAAAAATATAAAAAAAGAAAAGAAGAAAGAACCTATTTTAAAGCAAAATATAGCTAATGTGCCGAGAACATTAAAACAGATGTATAAATACTTAACTACATTGGATCCAAATGAAGAAATAAATGGGAAAAAAGTTATAGATATAATTGCATACTGTGGAACAGAATATTATTATAAATATGGTATAAGAGACAAAAAAATAGTAGAAAGTAAGTTAATATATATAGATAAAAATAACAAAGAATTAAAATTTCAATTTCCAATTTATAAGTATGTAAAAGATGAAAATAATAAAAAAAATAAATATATTATAGTAAAAGTAGAATACAATATAGAGTGGGACGAATATAAATTGAATGAAAACTACATTATATGTGGAGATTTTAAAGATAATAAAATGATAGCATATAATAGGAGGCAAATAAAATTAATAAGAGGTGAACGATAACTTATGAAAATAAAAATAAAACCAAGCATATTAAACGGAAAAATAGAAATCCCGCCATCTAAAAGTTATTCACACAGAGCGGTAATTGCGGCTGCATTAGCTGAAGGCGGGAAGAAGTCAAAGATTGATAATTTGAAGTTTTCAGTAGACATTACAACAACGACAGATATTATGGAAAACTGGGGAGCGAAAATTAAAAGATTTGAGAGTGCTCTTGAGATTATCGGGAATGATGGGAAAGTCGTTCCGAAAGATAAATATGTACAATGTAATGAGTCGGGATCTACAATCAGGTTTTTGATACCGATTGGGATTACAAGTGAAAATGAACTGATTTTCGATGGAAAAGGAAAACTGGTGCACAGACCGCTTGAATCGTATTATAGGATTTTTGATAAGCAGGGAATCTTTTATAAAAATGAGAATGGGAAATTGCCGCTTACAGTAAATGGAAAATTGAAGGCAGGAAATTATGAAATTGACGGGAATATAAGTTCACAGTTTATTACGGGACTTTTGTATGCCTTGCCACTCTTGGACGGAGATTCAAAGCTGACTATTAATAAGAATTTGGAGTCTAAGGGATATATTGATTTGACATTGGAAATATTGAAACTGGCAGGAATTGAAATTGTGAACAATGACTATAAGAGTTTCGATATAAGGGGAAATCAGATTTATAAGCCGTTTGATTATACTGTTGAGGGGGATTATTCGCAAGTTGCGTTCTGGATTGTGGCTGGAATAATTTCTGCAAACAAGGATAATGAAGTGAAATGCCTGCATGTGAATAAGAACTCGCTGCAGGGCGACAGAGAAATAATAGAAATTGTTGAAAGAATGGGAGCGAGCCTTGAGATTTTCGATGATTATGTGATTGTTAAGCCATCTAAAACTAAAGGAACAGTAATTGACATTTCACAATGTCCTGATATTGGACCAATTTTGACAGTATTAGGGGCCTTGAGTGAAGGGGAAACCAGAATTATTAATGGGGAAAGATTGAGAATAAAAGAATCGGATAGAATTACTTCAATAAAGACGGAATTGAATAAACTTGGTGCGAATGTGGCTGAGGAAGGGGATAGCTTGATTATTCAAGGTGTAGAAGGATTTACTGGTGGAGTTACGGTGAGTGCTTGGAATGATCACAGAATTGCAATGTCGCTTGCAATCGCTTCAACAAGATGTGAAAAGGAAATAATTCTGGAAGAGGCTGAAAGTGTTAGAAAATCTTATCCGCATTTCTGGGATGATTTTGTAAAAATGGGTGGAGAGATTGAGAAAGATTGTTAAAAAGATTTTTTAGAAAGATAAAGTTTTTTTGTAATAGAAAAATAAGTTAAAAATGGTAAAATCTAAAATAAAATTTTTTAAAATAGAAATAGAGAGTTAATTGAATATGCGAATGTGAAATTTAATTAAATATTGTTAAAACCGTTAGGAAAGGGAATTTATATGAGTAAATTATTTTTGACATCATATTTAGCAGGAACGAAAAATTTAGTGAAAGAATTTTTAAAAGATGTACCAAAAAAAGAAATTACGTTTGTTCCTACTGCTTCAAACCCTGAAGATTATAAAGGATATGTAGACGAAGCTAAGCAAGCATTTTTGAAATTGGGATTTTCAATAAATATTTTAGATATTTCAAAAACAGAAAAACAAAAAATAGAAAATATATTGAAAGATACAAAAATTTTGTATGTATCAGGTGGAAATATATTTTATCTATTGCAGGAACTAAAACGTAAAAAAATTTTAGATACTATCAAAGACAAAATATCAAATGGAATGCTTTATATAGGAGAATCGGCTGGAGCGATTATTCCTTCTAAAAATATAGAATACACTCAGATAATGGATAATAAGGAAATTGCTCCTGATTTGGATAATTATGAAGCAATGAATATTACAGATTTTTATATTGTGCCACATAATAATGAATTTCCATTTGTCGAAAGTACAAAAGAAACTATAAAAATTTATGGAAGTAAATTAAATTTACTTCCAATAAGCAATAGTGAGGCAGTTTTTGTAAATGGAAAAGATTTTGTTGTAAAAAATGATGATAAATAAAAATGTGGGAAAATTGATTATGATACTTATGTAGAGTTATAAAAAAACGCCTATATGACTTTAAATACTTGCGTTTAGTTTTGAAAAATGATATAATAACCTTGAACAAAAAAACAGTTCGGATTGTAGTAAATATGCGAAAAAAAGGCTCTGTTCTTTATTGAATAGGGCTTTTTTTTATGCTATAATTATCCGTCAAGGCTCGCAACCTTGACAAACTACAATTTGGACTGGAGGTGGTTCAGATGAGAGATTGGCTTGTTATTTTGCTTGCTATCGTTATTCTTTACTTTGTATTTCAGCAAAATAAATAATAACCATTAATTCATTGTCCGCCTTGCCTGTCAGTCTTATGGCTGGCAGGTTTTTTATTTGAAAATGACAAGGGGCTGGGATAATTGGGAAGGCTTTAAAATGCTCCAAAAACGTCCAAATTTGACGTTCAAGGACATAATGCGATAAAAATATCGACTTAGGGTCAGAACTGCGAATATGGAAGTGTATGAGTGAAAAACAGACTTTTGAATTATTTTTTTCAAATGAAAAAGTGGAGCGACAGCGGAACGTTATTATAATTAAGTATTTTTTTAACAAAAAAAGGCGAACATTTTTGAAATAGCAACAAAACTCGTAAAAATCATAAAAAAGTAAAATAAAGATTTGACAACACGAACTTTTTATTGTAAAACATACTATGAGAATTAACAAAAAAAAGTCGATAATTGGTAGTTATCGACGGAGAAAGGCTATGCAAACCTTGAATTTTTCTTGTTTTTTTTTAGTTAATATTATTATAGCATATTAAGTTAATAATGTCAAAAAAAGTAAGATTTTTAAAACTTGAAAAAATGACACTAATATTTGAAAATACTTTGAACCTTAAGAAAACTCAAAGTCGGGTGGTACTCCAAAAAAACAAATTTGTGCAAAAATGACTTCAAATTACCATAAACGCGTGCGTGGGCGACTGTCCAGTTGAGAACGACGTTTTGTGCAATTTTTTTTGGGTTATCAAAAAAGCCAGTAAAAATGGTGGGTTGAAAGAAAAGAAAATTGCACAAAATTGCACAAAAAAATTGCACACTATCATTTTCAGTTTGTGTAATTTTTGGAAAAATTTTGAATAAAATCAAAAGCATTTTGAATAAAATCAAGTAAAATCAAGGTTTGTTATTTTTTTCTAATTATTAATTTCTTGTTAAATTCTCATAATGAAAAAAATTAAAAAAATAAAAAAGGGAGAAAAAAATGAACAAGAAAATAAAACAAGAAAATAAAACAGACAAAACAGACAGTAAAGGCAGGAGATACAGAAATTTTAAAATAGTTCAATTTTTACAAAATGCTCAAACTGGAGAAGAATTACTTAATGTTGAAAAATTTCATAAGATGTTAACGATGTCGAAAAAAGTAAGCAAGTATGCTTTTATTCTACACGATAAAGATTGTTTAACCTATTTTCAAGGTGGAGAATGTAAATATTATAAAGATGAGTTAGGAAACAAGGTTAAGAAAGAAAAACACATACATTGTTATATTTCTTTTAAGAATGCTTGTACAATAAAAAGCATTTCGAAAGCACTTGGGATTCCAGAGTTTTTAATTAAAGTTGTCAACGGTGGAAAAAAGGCAGAGACAGAAATAATAAGATACTTTTTACATAAGACGAAAGAATCAAAAAAGGCTTTGAAATATGAATATGATGAAAGTGAAATTATAGCAAATTTTGATTTCGTTACAGACGAAAAAAAAGAATTAACAACAGTTTTGGATAATCTAGTCGACGAAATTGGAAGTATGTATTTTAAATCGACAAACGACGGATCAATGTCTTTTGCTGACGTAGACAATGAACTAAGGGGGGAACGTTTCATAAAACATTTAAATTTTGAAAACGTGCTTGAAGAACTGATGAATGAAACAGAACTTAGCGAAGAAGAAATGATTGAAAAATTAAGAAGAAAAGTTTGGACGCAATGGTGTAAGAAAATAGAACAAGGAGAAAAGAACTTTACTAAGAATTTTGATAAGTATAGAGATAAGCAAACTATCCTGATTTGTGGTTTAGGCGGAACTGGAAAAACTACACTTGCAAAGGAAATCGCAATGCTCGAAACGAATTGGAACGAAAATAAGGCGTTCCGTGTTGGAGGACGTGGGACGTTTCTGGACGGATTGACGCCAAAACACGACGTGATAACCTTTGATGATAAACGTTCGTATGAAATTTTGGAAGGTCTTGGCGGACGTGGAACTATGCTGACATTTTTTGATCCGCATCCGACTGAACCGCAAAAATTTAATATTAAGTACAGTTCTGTAACTCCATACTTTGAACTTGCAATTGTAACAACTGTTGAAGTTCCTTGCCAGTTCTTGAACGGCTTAGCGGGGACATTCGTTGACAAAACAGGAAGTTTTAGAGAATCGGAAGATGTAGGGCAAATTTACAGAAGATTTTCAAAAATCGTAAGAATTTATAAAAGAGAACTTGAAATTTATATTTCTGCTGATAGGGCAAATGCTATTGCAGATTTAGAATCCATTACAGGTGAAAAGAAAAAGAACAGACAGGAATTGCTTGAATTTTATAAATTTACATTTAAAAACTACTATGATTTAACAGAAGCAATAGAAAGAAAAAAAGAAAAGAAAAAATGCGACATATATACGTTTTAGGACTTTTTATTTTATTTATATAATAACAAGGTACTTATATAACAAATGTTATATAAGTACCTTGTTTTAATCTTTACCTACTTTTTATTTTTTGTTTTATCCTTCTATATAGATATACTATTATATTCATTACAATACTAGCAAATACCACCGGCATATATACGTTTAAAACCGACGCCCCAACTTCTTTACCTTGTATCATTTTGAAATATATACCTAAAGCTAATACTATTAAGGCCACAGCATTTATTAAAAGTGGAGATAACCACAATTTTTTAAAAGCAATATTCAGAATATGCGTTATAAACCATGATCCTAATATATACCATTTACTATATGTATACCAATATGCAAGTAGATATAAAATATACATTATTTAAGCTCCGCTAAAAATCTTGAGGTGATTTCTTGGGGCCTTGTTATAGCTCCACCTACTACCATGCAATGAGCACCAGCTTCTAACGCAGCTTTTGCTTCTTTTGGTTCATGAATTTTTCCTTCAGCTATAACCGGTATTTTTACATTTTTCACTATTTCTTTTACTAAACTAGGATCAAATTTTTTTGATACTGTAGTATATGGTGTGTAGCCATTCATTGTAGTCCCAACAAAATCTACCCCTGCTTTTTCTGCTTCAATAGCTTCTTCTAGATTTGAGATATCCGCCATAAGAACTATGTTTGGATATTTTTCTTTTATCTCTTTAACAAACTCGCTTGGTGTTTTTCCATCTCCACGCTCTCTATTTGTACAATCAAGCGCTATGATATCAGAACCCACTTCTACAAGTTTATCAACTTCATCCATAGTAGCTGTTATATATGTTGCATACCCTGGATAAGATTTTTTAATTATTCCAATAACTGGTAAATTCGTTTGTTCTTTTATTTGTTTTATATCTACAATGCCTTGAGCTCGAATAGCTTTTACCCCAGCATTTTTTGCTGCCTGGGCCATAAGGCACATTACTCCACCTTCTTCACGATAAAGAGGCTCTCCTGGTAATGCTTGACAAGAAACTATAAGCTCTCCACGCAGATATTCATATAATTCTTTTTTATCCATAATCTTATCCTTTCACGGCTCCCAAAGTAACCCCTTGAGTAAAGTAATTTTGGAAACAAATAAACACAATTATCATTGGTAGAGATGCAAGTGATGCCCCTGCCATTAATAAACCATAGTCATTTGAGAACTCTTGACCTTGAGCTAAAGCTGCAAGACCTAATGGTAATGTTGACATATCAGGTGTATTAGAGAAAATAAGTTGAGAGAAGTAATCGTTCCAGCTAGCGATAAATGTGAAAATCGCTAATGCCCCTATACCTGGTTTAATAATAGGTAATGCAATATTTGTAAATGTTCTAACTTCACCACAACCATCAATTCTTGCAGATTCAAGTAATTCACGAGGAATAGCTTGAGAGAATTGTCTCATTAAGAATACCCCGAAAGGCCATCCTACTGCTGGTAATATTAATGCATAGTAAGTATTCATTAAACCAAATTCAGTAATTAAGTTTAATAAAGGAATTAAAATAACTTGTTTTGGTAATGCCATAGCTGCAACAAATACCATAAATATTACTTTCACCCCTGGGAATTGTTTTTTAGCTAACGCATACCCTGCTAATGCAGATGTTATACACACTAAAAGTGTTGTCATAACTGAGATAAATACTGAGTTAAAGAACCATCTTAGTGTATTTGGTGTGAATAATTTTCCATAGTTTTCTAATGTTGGAGATGTTGGCCACCATTCTGGCGGAATAGTAATCGCCACATCTTGTAGTTTAAACGATCCTGTAGCTATCCAATAAAACGGGAAGATAAAGAATATCGTTAAACCTAGTAATATAATCATAGATACGATTTTAAAAATACTAATATTTTTCATGCTTCTTCCTCCTAATCATCTTCACTAGATAAGAATTTGAATTGTAGGATAGAGATTATACCTATAATAACTGCAAGTATAATACCCATCGCACTTGCAACACCATGGTTACCATTCTTAATAGCTGCTTCATATACTAAATACATGATTGTACTTGTTCCATAGTTTGGTCCTCCTGCTGTTAAAAGCTGGATTAACGCAAAGATCTGGAATGAGTTAATTGTTGTTACAACAACAATATATAATGTTGTAGGCTTAATTAAAGGCCAAGTTATTTTTGTAAATACTTGCCACTTAGTTGCACCATCAATTTCTGATGCTTCTAATAGTTCTTTTGGAACGTTACCAAGCGCTGCAACATATAGAATTATTGGTTGACCTAATGATGTTGTAATAAGTATCGTTATAATCGCATATAATGCAGTTTTAGGGTTACCTAACCAGTCAACATTTTCACTAATCAAATGCATAGATTTAAACACATAGTTTAAAATACCATATTCTGGGTGATAAATCCATGCCCATACAACTGTTACTGATACTACTGATGAAATAGCAGGAATATAGAATACTCCACGGAAGAACGATCTTACAACCGCACTCTTATTATAAATAGTTACCGCAACAAAAATCGATACAACTACTACTATTGGCACTGCCACTACTGTTACAATAACCGTATTAATAAGAGATTTCATAAATGGCTCATGGATTGTTGCTCCATTACCACTGAAAAGCAAATCTGAATAGTGTTTTAAACCAACGAACACTGGGTTCTTTTTGGCAAAACTATATAATGACAATTGTAATCCACGCAACATTGGAACTAAAACAAATGTTATAAAAAACAAACTAACTGGCAGTATAAACAAATACGCACTGAAGTCTATTTTTCTTTTTTTCTTTATAGCTTTCATAGGACCTCCTCAAATATATCAATTATTTTATATAAAGAAGGGATAGAAGCAAGTCTATCCCTTCATCGTCAAATTATAATGCTTCTTTTATAGTTTTATTTGCATCTGCTACAAATTTATCTAAACCTTCTTTAGGTGTAGTTTTTCCATTTAATACACCTTGAACCATGTTGAACCATAGAGGTCTCATTTTAGCAAATCCAGGTATTGTGTTGTAGTAAGGTCCAAATTGATCTGTTAAACCTTCTGCAAATTTAAGTTCTTCTGAATCGTATAATCCTTTTTCATCTTTTTTAGCTGAGAAGTTACCAGAAGCTAATAGAGTACGTTTACCCCAATCTTTATCATTAACCATGAAGTCAACGAATTTCTTAGCTGCTGCTGCTTTATCTGCATCTCCGTTATCAAAGATAGCTGGTCCTGCTACTAAATATTCATATTGAGCTTTTCCACTATTGTTAGGGAAAGGTAAGAATTTGTAGTTGAATCCACTAGCGTGTGATGCTGCTGTACCTGGAGAGAATAAGATTGTAGTTGCTGCTCTTCCTGATTTAAACGCTTCTAGTGCATCTTTAGCTTCTAATGCAACACCTTGTCCTAAAAGACCTTCATCATAAGCTTTTTTAACCCACTCTAATCCTTTAACACCATTTTCATCGTTAATAGTGTATTTAGAAATATCTTTATCTGTCATCCAAGAGTTGAAAAGGTTAGAAACGAATGCTCTTGGTCCTTGGTCTCCTGCTTGTGATTTAGTATAGAATAAAGCTGGAGTAATATTTGGATCTTTTGCTTTAACAGCTTTTAAGAATTTTTCATATTCTTCTACTGTCCAGTTTCTACCTGGTTTATCTAAAGGAAGTAAGTTTGTTACTCCAAGTTTGTCAGTTAAATCTTTGTTAACACCCATTAAGAATGGTGCTACCCCTTGTGGGTACATGTAAAGTTTATCTTTATAGCTTGAAGCTTTAACTGCTGCTTCGTTTAATTTTGATTTATCAACATCATCTAGTGGTACTAATAAATCTTTTGCTGCCCAAGCAATAACACGTCCTGGAGCATCATAAATTACGTCTGGAGCAGTTTTAGATTGAATAGCTGTTTCAATCTTAGCAGGTCCATCTGTAAATTCGATTTTTTGATAATTTACTTTAATATTAGGGTGTTTAGCTTCGAATGCTTTGATTAACGCTGCATCGAAGTCCTCTGTTTTACTAAATTCTTTATCTTTTGTAAATTGAGGGAAATCCCAGTAAGTAATTTCTACTTTTTTATTAGGGTCTGCTTTTTGCTCTTCCTTTTTTCCTCCTACACAACCTGTAAGAATTAATGCAGTTGTAGTTGCTGCAACTAACAGTTTGTTTATTTTTCTCATAATTTGAGTCCTCCTTGTTTTTTTGTTTTTTATAAATTTGACGTCTAAGTTAAAATATTTTCAAAACTGTAATTATTCTAAAATACTTAATTCAGTTTCAGCATCAAAGTAATGTGCTCTATTCATATCAAGAGCGAATGTAATTTCATCCCCCATTTTGATATTTTGTCTTGAGTGCACAATCGCTTTTATATTTTCTCCATTAAGATCAGTGTGAACAATGTATTCTGATCCTAATAACTCTGCTACTATAACTTTTGAAGTTATCTTCGCATGTGAATATGTTTCAAGAACTAATGGGTCATTAGAAATGTTTTCCGGTCTAATACCTAAAACAACTTCTTTTCCTTCATAACCTAATTCTTTCAATCTAGCATAATGTCCTTCAGGAATTTCTATTTTCCCTCCATCTTTCGTTTGGAAATTGTGCTCAACAATTTTTCCTCTTAAAAAGTTCATTGTTGGTGCACCGATAAATCCTGCAACAAAAAGATTTTCTGGATGATCATAAATATCTTTCGGACTTCCTACTTGTTGAACAATACCTTGTTTCATTACAACAATTCTATCCGCCATTGTCATCGCCTCTGTTTGGTCGTGCGTTACATAAATTGTTGTTGCTCCTAAAGTATTGTGAATTTTGATGATTTCAGCTCTCATGTTACTTCTAAGCTTAGCATCTAAGTTTGATAAAGGTTCATCCATTAAGAATACTTTTGGACTTCTAACTATTGCACGTCCAAGTGCAACCCTTTGTCTTTGTCCACCTGATAGGGCTTTAGGTTTTCTATCTAATAATTCCTCTAATCCTAAAATCTTAGCAGCTTCTTCTACTTTTGCTTTTATTTCTTCTTTAGGAACTTTTCTAAGTTTTAACGCAAAAGCCATATTATCGAAAACAGTCATATGTGGATATAAAGCATAACTTTGGAATACCATCGCAATATCTCTATCTTTTGGTTCTACATCATTAACTAATTTATCTCCAATATAAAACTCTCCTTCGGTAATATCTTCAAGTCCTGCAATCATTCTAAGCGTTGTAGACTTACCACATCCAGATGGACCAACAAATACAACAAATTCCTTGTCTGCTACTTCTAAATTAAAGTCTGTTACGGCGCAAAATCCATTATCATATTTTTTATATATTTTTTTCAGTGATAAACTTGCCATGCTGACCTCCTAAATTTTTATTGTATATTTAATGTGTCAACCACATATTATCATATAATTTTAATTTTGTAAAGGCTTTATTTTTTTCTGTCACACCATATTTTTTATGGCTGTTTTATTATTTTTTTATTTTAATAGAACAATTACCAAACCATTAATATTTATAATATAGCTTTTTAGTGTCTTTTTTTTAAATTTTGTTACTTAAACGAACAAAAATAAATAAAAGTATAATACAATTCATATTCTTATATTTAAGTTTATAATAAGTTTTTAAAATTAACACATTAAACTTTCTTTCTCAGAATATTCTTTGATAAAACTTCATTCTAATACATTAATTCGAAATCGTTTTACCCACATTTTCTATCTCTTGGTTTGTAAAACTTATTCTTTATTAATATTATATAATAACGACTTCAGTTATCTAATAATATATTTAGTTATCCCCTGTTTTTCTTGCTATGTTAATATTACCTAAAACTCTTATTTTGAAAATTATTTTACTATTTTCAGAATATATATAATATAAAAACAAATGTTGATTTTATTTTTAACCCTATAATCCTTCTTAATTAATTTGAATTACGAACTGACTATACCTGTTTAATATTTTAAACTGTCATAAAATAAAAAGATAGATATCCATATGATACCTATCTTTTTACTATATTTAAAGTTATATTTTAAGCAGAAATTATAAATTCAATTTATAGTCTTCTGGTTTAACATAATTTTTCTTTTCCATGTAATAGTATACAGCATAAGATAATAACGCTGGTAATATAAAATGAAGCATTACTATTTCTGCTAATAACACTGCATGATTTGTGTAACTTGACATTGTCTGCCATGTCATAAGTTGCCCTACAAGACCTGAAGTTCCCATTCCTCCACCTGCCGGATTATTTTCCATTTTACATATTAATGTTGCTATTGGCCCAAGTATAGCACTTGCAACTATCGGCGGAATCCAAATAATCGGTTTTCTCATTATATTAGGAACTTGCAGCATAGATGTACCTAGTCCTTGTGCCAGAAGTCCATTCCAACGATTTGCTTTAAAACTTATTACTGCAAATCCAACCATCTGAGCTGCACAACCAACCGTAGACGCACCTGCTGCTATTCCTGATAATCCTAAGATAATAGATAAAGCAGCAGAACTAATAGGTAGCGTTAATATAATACCCATTACAACAGATACCACTATACCCATTATAAATGGTTGTAATTCTGTAGCTTCTCGTATAAACGTCCCTAACATAGTCATTCCATTTTTTAAATACGGTCCTGTAAAATAACCAACTATGCCCCCAATAATAATTGTCACAAACGGTGTAACTATTATATCGACCTTAGTTTTTCCAGAAACCAATCTCCCGATTTCTGCCGCTACAACTACAGCTATAAATGCACCTAACGGATCTCCAGACCCACTTATAATTAATTTCCCTTGCTGAATAAGACTATTTGTCCCTAAATTAGAACCAAAAGCACCTAGAAAACCAACTACCCCTGATGCCAAGACCACTAATCTAGGGGCTTTTAACGCATATGCTACACCTATCCCTATCACAGGACCAGTAAGCGCCATAGCTATAGTAGATACAGCTACTAGAAATGTTGCTACACCTCCACTTAAATTTATAGCTATTTGCTTTATAATAAGACCTATTATAAGCGTACAAAACAACCCTAGCGCCATTCCGTTTAACGCTACAATAAAGTATCTATTAAATAATTTTGATACCAAACTCTCTTTTTTCATATTAAAAACCCTCATTTTTCTTAATTTTCTAATAAATATGAAGTAGTCCCTTATTAATAACCTAATATAGATTTTTTATTTTAATATTATTTTAATAATTTATATATTATTTCAATCTATTAAAGGTATATCTTGGCTACACCCTTAGATATTAGTATATATTTTTGTTTTCTTATTCATTATATAAACACTTACTCATCTTGTCAAATATGAAGTGTAATACATCCCTATATTTTACGACCCAATTATTACCGCTCTATACATTTCAATGTACTATAAAAAAGGCTAATGCATTTAGTCATTAGCCTTTTATGTTTATTATCGTTTGATGTTATAGAATGCACGAACACCTGGGTATTCAGCTGTTTCATATAATTCATCTTCAATACGTAATAATTGGTTATATTTAGCAATACGGTCTGTACGGCTAAGAGAACCTGTTTTAATTTGTCCAGCATTTGTTGCTACTGCGATATCTGCGATTGTTGCATCTTCAGTTTCTCCAGAACGGTGAGAAATAACTGCTGTGTAACGAGCACGTTTAGCCATTTCAATAGCGTTTAGAGTTTCAGTTAAAG
>ERZ773083.1123-NODE-1123-length-19038-cov-62.428963_pt1 | contig 19038 bp, 11 predicted proteins | sample MGYA00511465_ERZ773083 | MGnify/ENA primary metagenome ERZ773083 (study PRJEB29015, sample SAMEA2738001) | human oral metagenome | biome: human oral; feature: human-associated habitat; material: dental | place: China | collected 2060 ... | reverse complement strand
GACCGCATGATCGAGATCCTCTCCGACGAGGTCATCCGCACCATGAAGCTCCTGGGGGTCTCCAGCCTGGACGAGCTCGAGCCGCGCCACGTCACCCAGCTGACCCGCCTGACCCCGGTTCGCCCGCAGGTCAAGGCCGCGGCCGACGCCCTGGCCCGCTGAGGACCCCGGTCCGCACAGTCCTACCGACCTGCCCCTCCGCGCGTCGTTAGGGGAGTCCATATCATCCGCCCGGCGCGGCGGTACCCGGTGGCCCCGGAGAAGAGACCCCAGCGGTCGTCTCTCCGGGGCCGCCGTCGTCTGGCCGAGAACCGGAAGCATGCCGGAAACAGGCTGGGCGCTATGGTCTGGGCACCATCACTCCTGACCTCGGCGACAGGTCTGTGCCCCTCGCGTCAGACGGAGCACCTGGCGCCCTGGATCACCCCTGCGGCCGGCCTCGAGCGGCCACCGCCCCGAGAAAGGGACAGCGCCATGGCACAGTCCGAGTCCGATTCGACGTCAGGCCCGATGTCAGACTCGACATCCGGCCCAACGTCAGCCGCCGCGACGGCGGTCAACGAACGCGAGGACAGGTTGGCCGAGCCCGGCCGCCTCATCTCCAGCCGGTGGCGGCCCCGCAGCCTGCGCACGACGCCGTCGAGGCAGGACCGGGGGCTGTTCGGCCACCCCCGCGGACTGCCCTGGATGCTCAACGTGGAGATGTGGGAACGCTTCTCCTACTACGGCATGCGCGCCATCCTGCTGTACTTCATCACCGATACGGTCGCCCGCGGCGGCCTGGGCCTGAGCGAGACCAGCGGACAGGTCGTCATCGCGCTCTACGGGATGGCCGTCTACTTCCTGGCCATCCCCGGGGGCATCTTCGCCGACCGCATCATCGGGCCCTGGCTGTCCACCCTCTACGGCGGCGTGGTCATCATGGCCGGGCACATCTGCCTGACCATCCCCAGCACCGTGACCTCCTGGACGGGGATCGTGCTGGTGGCCGTGGGCACCGGCTTCATCAAACCGAACCTGACGACCATCGTCGGCGGCCTCTACGACGACGATGACATCCGGCTCGACGCCGGATTCCAGCTGTTCTACATGTCCATCAACGTCGGCGCCTTCGCCTCTCCCCTGCTGACCGGCTGGCTGCGCGAGCACCACGGCTACCACGCCGGCTTCTCCTCGGCCGCCATCGGCATGGCCTTCGCCCTGGGCGCCTTCATCTACGGTCGCCACAAGCTCTCCGCCTTCGCCTTCACCGTCCCGAGCCCCATCCGCCCCGAGGAACGCCGGCGGCTGCTGCTGGGCTCCCTCGGCGTCCTGGTCGCCGTCGGCGCTGTCGTGGCCGCTCTGAAGGCGATCACCGGAAACCTGGTGACCACCGTCGCCACGGCGGGCCTGCTCGTGCCGGTCGGTGCGGCCGTGGCCTACTTCGTGGTCATGTTCCGCTCCCCGAAGGTCTCCGCCCCTGAGCGCACGCACCTGCGTGCCTACATCCCCCTGTGGATCGGCGCGGTCCTGTTCTTCATGATTACCGAGCAGGCGGCCGGCAAGATGGCCACCTTCGCCGACTCCAACACGGATCTGCGGCTGCCCCTGTTCGGCTGGTCGATCACTGCGGAGGCATATCAGTCGGTCAACCCCGCGGCGATCGTGATCCTGGCCCCGCTGATCGGCATGCTCTTCACCCGGAGGGCGGGCCGGTTCCCCTCCACCATCATGAAGTTCGTCATCGCGGTGGTCATCGTGGGGCTCTCGGCGCTCATGCTGGGCTACGGCTTCCAGATCTGGCCGGGTGGGCAGGACCTGTCCCCCTGGTGGTTCCTGGCGCTGGTCTACGTCATCCAGACCGTGGCCGAGCTCTTCCTGACCCCGGTCGGCCTGGCCACGACGACCGCCCTGGCTCCCAAGAGCTTCGCCTCCCAGGCGATGGGGCTGTGGTGGCTCAGCGTCGCCACCGGGCAGGGCGTGGCCGGCTTCGTCATCGCCCAGACCGAGGACGCCTCCGACGCCACCTACTACTACGGCCTGGGCGTGGCCACGCTGCTCATGGCCCTGGTGCTGTTCGCCGTCGCCCCGTGGACGCAGCGGCAGATGGCCGACGTCGAGGTCGCCGTGCAGGACTAGGCGCGGCTGCCGCCGATGGGTCCCAGAGGGGGCATTGAGCGTCCCCGACTCGCCGACCTCATGGGCCGCTTCGCTCAGCCGCCTTCACGTTCTCCCGAAATTGCCTCACGGTCGGGGTAGGGTGCGTGGGTACCTGTGGTTCGTACCGGACACTGACGGTCCGGCGGCACACCTCACCTGACCACAGGAAGGGAGAGTCTCATGTCAACGACCCCGACTCCCGTCGAGGACGATCTCGATACTGGTCGGATGATCGCCAGTCGGTGGCGACCCGCCACCCTGCGCACGACGCCGTCGAAGGAGGACCGGGGGCTGTTCGGCCACCCCCGGGGCCTGCCCTGGATGCTCAACGTGGAGATGTGGGAACGCTTCTCCTACTACGGCATGCGCGCCATCCTGCTGTACTTCATCACCGACACCGTGGCCGGCGGCGGCCTGGGCCTGAGCGCCAACTCCGGGCAGGTCATCCTGGCCTCCTACAGTGCGGCCGTCTACCTGCTGGCCATCCCCGGGGGCATCTTCGCCGACCGCATCATCGGACCGTGGCTGTCCACCCTCTACGGCGGACTGGTCATCATGGCGGGCCACATCTGCCTGTCCATTCCCGCGCCCGCCCTCGCCTGGACGGGGATCGTGCTGGTGGCCGTGGGCACCGGCTTCATCAAGCCGAACCTGTCCACGATCGTCGGGGGTCTCTACGATGACGACGACCCGCGGCGCGACGCCGGATTCCAGCTGTTCTACATGTCGGTCAACCTCGGATCACTGGCATCTCCGCTAGTGACCGGCTGGCTGCGCGAGCACTACGGCTACCACGCCGGCTTCTTCTCGGCCGCCGTCGGCATGGGGGTGGCCCTGATCGCCTTCATCTACGGCCGCCACAAGCTCTCGGCCTTCGCCTTCACCGTCCCCAACCCCATCCGCCCCCAGGAACGCCGGAGCTTCATACTCGCCTCGCTCCTGACCGTGGTGGCCGCGGCCGCACTCGTCTCGGTCCTCAACGTCCTGACCGGCAGCCTACTCGACGCCATCTCCGCGACCATGCTCATCATCCCGGCAGGTGCCGCCCTGGGCTACTTCGTCCTCATGTTCCGCTCCCCCAAGGTCACGGCCCGTGAGCGCACCCACCTGCGCGCCTACATCCCCCTGTGGATCGGCGCGGTCCTGTTCTTCATGATCTCCGAGCAGGCGGCCGGCAAGATGGCCACCTTCGCCAAGGACAACACCGACGGCACTATCCCGTGGCTCGGCTGGGCCATCACACCCGAGACCTACCAGTCCATCAACCCGGCCACGATCGTCATCCTGGCACCATTCATCGGTTGGCTCTTCACCCGGCGGGCGGGCAGGTTCCCCTCCACCATCATGAAGTTCGCGATCTCGGTGCTCATCATCGGGGGATCGGCCTTCATCCTGGGCTACGGCTTCCAGATCTGGCCGGGCGGCGCAAAGCTGTCCCCCTGGTGGTTCCTGGCGATGGTCTTCATCATCCAGACCGTCGCCGAGCTCTTCCTGTCCCCGGTGGGCCTGTCCACGACGTCGGCGCTGGCACCCAAGAACTTCGCCTCCCAGACAATGAGTCTGTGGCTGCTGACGACGGCCACCGGTCAGGGGCTGGCCGGCTTCATCATCTCCAGGACGGAGAACATCGCGAACTCCACCTACTACTACGGCCTGGGGGCCGTGACGGTCGCAGTGGCCATCATCCTGTTCATCGTCGCCCCGTGGACGGAGCGGAAGATGGCCGACGTCGGGGTCACCTCCCAGGACTAGTTCGCAGGACTAGGCGCGGTTGGGGCGCCGCGAGTTCGTAGGTTGAGGACCCTGTGCCGTCTCCTCACTTCTGAGACAGGTGGGTGTCATGACGTCTGAGGCACTCGCTCGGGCGGGAGCCTTGGGCAGGCTGGTGGTCCTGGAGGTGACGATGCGCGGAGGGAAGAAGTCTGGCAGGCACTGGCGGGTCCTAGCAGGTCGCTGGTGTCCATGGTGCTGACATCAACCCCGCATCGGCGTTGGGCACCGAGGAAGAACCGCAGGATTCCAACGATCCCCACTGGGCGCACTGGCGCCGGGCTCGTTGATGTCAGCACTGTGGACACCGGGCCGCGCAGGAGCGAGTCCGGGGTTCTTGCGGCGCAGCCCGGAGTCTCCGTCACAGGTCTGCCCCCGCCGTTCCCTGCCCGCCATCTGAGCTGGGGCCCGGTGGTCAGGGTTCGACACCGGCACCACTTTGAGTCTCGCCCCGAGTCGGCCTGCTCCACGAGGGTCGGGCTCCACTGGCCAAGGGTTGTGCGTACTGCACGAAAGCCCCACCTACCCAAAGTGCACCCCACCCTCGTCCAATAGCACCCCACCCCGCGTGCAGTGCATCCAGACGATGCCGGCAGCCACCACAGTGACCGGGCCAGCCCCCTCCGGCAGCCAGAAGCAACAGCTCTCCCATCTAGCAGACGCACCTAACCGGTGTCGTGAGATGTCATGACATCCGAAACTCTCAGAAGCCATGAGACAACACAGCAGGTTCAGGGCACGACCGCGAGGGTTAACCTACGATCGCACGCCTCCGACTGCCACCGGCGGGCCAGCGAGAACGAAGAAGGAGACCGCTGTGAAGGACTACGCCTCCGGTGAGGAGCTCATCGCGGAGATCCGCAAGCGCGCTGAGCTGTTCATCGCCGAGTTCGACGACGTCCCCGCCTCCGAACTCCACACGCTCAAGGACGGGGTGGACCGCACGCCGGTGCAGATGCTCGCCTACCAGCTGGGGTGGATGGACCTGCTGCTGGGCTGGGAGCGCGATGAGCAGGCCGGACGCGAGGTGGTCACGCCCGCTCCCGGGTACCGGTGGAACCGACTCGGCGATCTCTACAGCGCCTTCTACGAGCAGTGGCGTGACGCCTCCCTGCCCCGGCTTCAGGAGGCCTTTCGGAACCGGGGCGACGACGTCGTCGCCCTCGTGGCATCGCTGAGCCGGGAGGAGCTCTTCACTTCCGGGCAGCGGGCGTGGGCCTCCTCGACGCCGTCGGCCTGGCCGGTGGCCACGTGGGTGCATATCAACACGGTGGCGCCCTTCACCTCCTTCCGCACGAGGATCCGCGCCTGGAAACGCCACTGAGTGCCACCGAGCGCCACCGCGGGTAGGACACGATTCATGGGGGCCACCGACGTCTTCGGTGGCCCCCATGAGATCAGAGAGTGCTGACGTCACTTGGAAGTGATCGCCTCGGCAAGCTCCTCGAAGCAGCTGACGTAGGCGTCGATCGCCTCGTCCGTGTGGGTCACTGACAGGGTCCACTCCTCCTCGCGGCCCGGAGTCATGAAGATCCCCCGGTTCATGTTGAACAGCCACGCGAGCTCGGACAGCTCCGCGTTCTGGTGCTCCTTGAAGGACTCGTAGTCGACGACCTTCTTGGGGGAGAAGGTGACGCACCCCTTGCCGCCGACGCCCACCGCGTAGCCCGGAAGGTTGTAGCGCTCGATGACCTCTGTGCAGCCCGCGAGAATGCGCTCATTGAGGTGATCGAGGTGGGCGTATGCCTCCGGGTTGAGGACCTTCTCGAGGTTGGCCCGCACTGCGGCCATCACCAGGGGGTTGCCGTTGTAGGTGCCGACCTGGAAGACGGTGTGGTCCTCCACCACGGACATGACTTCCTCGGTGCCTCCGATGGCGCCCGAGGGCAGACCGCCACCGAGGGCCTTGGCCATGGTCACCAGGTCGGGAGTCACTCCGAAGCGCTGGGTGGCGCCGCCCGGACCGATGCACAGGCCGGTCTTGACCTCATCGAAGATCAGGACGACGCCGTGTCGCCGGGTGATCTCGCGGACCTGCTCCAGATATCCCGGTTCCGGCAGCACGACGCCCAGGTTCATCATGGCCGGCTCCATGATGACGCAGGCGGGCTTACGCCCCTCATCGGTCAGCCGGATGATGCGGCGCTCCATGGCCTCGGCATCGTTGAAGGGAACCGGCACCGTCATCTGGACGGTGGCGTCGGGAATGCCGCCTCCGTAGGGCAGCGAGGCCAGGTTGTCACGGTCACCGATCTTGTCGTACTCGACGCCGATCGAGACCATGACGGTGTCGTGGTGCCCGTGGTAGGAGCCGAAGATCTTCATGACCGTGTCGCGACCGGTGTAGGCGCGTGCAATACGGATCGCGTCCATCGTGGACTCCGAGCCCGAGTTCGTGTAGCGCCACTTCGGCAGCCCCCACCTGCTCGAGAGGTTCTCCGCCACCGCCAGGGCGTCCTCGGTCGGGGCGGCGAAGTGGGTGCCCTTGCCGTACCGCTCCTGAATGGCTTCTCCGATCACCGGGTGGGCATGCCCCTGAAGCATCGATCCGAAGCCGTTGTGGAAGTCCCACATCTCGTTGCCGTCAACATCCCAGACCTTCGGCCCCTGCCCCCGTTCAAGGTAAATGGGCCAGGGCTCGCGCAGCTGGTACGAGGAGGCGACACCGCCGGAAAGGCTGTTTCTCGCGCGGTTGTACATGTCGCCGGACCCCTTGGTCCGTTCATTGAGGCGCCTGGACTCGATCTCCGTCAGCTCAGCGACTCGCTCCATGTTGATGCTCATTGGTCACTCCTTCGTGGTCCGGCCTGGCGTCCACATATCGTGCGTTTGATTACCGGCGCATCGATCAGCTGTGGCCGTCGATACGATGACAATGTGATTCCTCTCAGCTCCTTCCGCCGGCCTGGCGCGGAGTGAGCTGTTTTCATGTGTGTGTTCGCTCCGGTTCACTGCATCTATGACGCAGCACGGAGCTGGGAGGCTTCACCATCGTCCTCCTCTAAGACAGTTGCCACCTTCAACTCCTCGGTGACAGCGTCGGATCGTGCGATCACCTCCCCGCGGAAGAAGGCCGGTGCTCGGACGTACTGTACGAGCATCAGCACCACGCCCAGGAGAATGAGGGCGAGGGTGAGGACGAAGACGAGACCGACGCCGAGGACCTGCGATCCCGACCCGTACTCGGGGTTGAGGGAGTCCTTCAGGGTCAGGCCGAGCAGCAAGAAGAGGATAAGACCTCCCAGTCCCGGTGAGACCAGCGTGAAGAAGAAGTTCCTCACTGAGGAGAACCATTTCCCTCGAAAGTACCATACCGCGGCGAAGGCGGTGAGACCGTAATAGAAGGCGATCATCGCCCCCAGGGTCTGAACCGTGTCCCACAGGACGGAGGTGGATACGAATCGCAGCAGGGTATAAAAGGTCGAGGCGGCGACCGCCGAGACGACTGTTGCGCGACCAGGGGTGAGGAAGCGCGGAGAGATCTCGCCGAGCTTCTCCGGCATCGCCCCGTAGTATCCCATCGACAGCAAGGTGCGGGCGGGAGAGACGAAGGTGGACTGCAAGGACGCCGCGGACGAGACCAGCACCGCCGTCGACAGGAGGATCGCGAACGGCCCCAGAACCGGCCTGGCCAAGGCGAAGAAGACATTGTCCTGGATCGCAGGATTGCCCAGTCCTATCCCATCCTCCCCCAGGCCGGCGAACATCATGGATCCAATCGTGACGAACATGTACACCGAGACAATTGTCATGACAGTGAGCACGGCGGCGCGCCCTGGAGTGGAGCTGGCGTCGTCGGCCTCCTCATTGACCGTCAGCGACACGTCCCAGCCCCAGTAGATGAACAAGGACAGGGACACGCCCGCCACGAAAGTCCCCAGCGAGTCGACGGCGAAGGGATTGAACCATTCGAGCTTCACGGGTGTCGGATTGACGGCGGTTCCGGTGAAGTAGCGGTAAATGGCCACCGCGCCGAAGCCGAGGAACACCGTCAGCTGAAACCCCACCAACCAGTACTGGAGCTTCTGGGTGGTCTGCATATCACGGTACGCGATCCAGGTCGCCAGCGTGATGAAGACCAGGCAGGTGAGGGTATTGACCCATACGTTGTCGGAGAGATCTGCAATGGCGGAGTTGCGAGTCACCTGTGCGAGCAACAGATAGAAGAAGTCGACGGCGATGGCCGCAAGGTTCGACAGGACGACGACGGTCGCCACAATCAGCCCCCATCCGTTCATCCACCCGATCCACGGACCGAAGGCACGCGTCCCCCAGGTGAAGGAGGTGCCCGAGTCGGGCATCGCCGCATTGAGCTCTCGGTACCCGAAGGCGACCAGGAGCATCGGGATGAATCCGACGAGGAAGATCGCCGGTACCTGCTCGCCCACCTCTGAGGCGGTCGGCCCCAGCGCGCCGGTGAGGGTGTACGGGGGCGCGATGCAGGACACCCCGATGATGATGGCGCCGAGCAGACCGACAGAGCCCTCAGCCAGTCCCTTCTTCGACAGCCCGCCTCCGGAGCTCGTGGTAGCCGCGCTCATGTTGCACCCCCGACGTCGGCCGCGTCGGCTGGGACCGCGACCAGAGGCACGGGCAGGACACGCAGGATCTTGTTGGCGTCCGGCCCCAGGAACAGGCGCCCGCTCTGGGCCAGTCGCGCCGATCCCAGGAAGGCCAGCTCATTCCTGTTCCACTCCATGGCCAGCACGGCGGCGCTCATACTGTGAGCGTGGACGATCTGGACACGCTGGTCATCCAGCCCCTTGAGATCCAGGCGTACCTCGGCGAGCAGGGCCTCGGTCCTCTCCCCGATCTCCGCGGTGTTCTGCGAGTCGCCGGTGGCCACCGTAATGAGACGCAACGGGACACCGGCTCTGTCAGCGAAGGTCCTGGCCTTGCTGAGCACCCCCCTCCACCTGCCGGACTCCCCCAGCATGACCGTGATGCGTGAGAGTCCGTCAAGAGGGGCGTGCCTCATGCCGCGCGGGGACAGAGCGACCGGAACAGTCGAGGAGTTGAGCAGCGTCTGCCCCACGGAGCCGAGGGACACCCGCCCCAGGACCCCGTGACGGCCTCCGCCGGCTACGAGCAGGTCGGCCTTGAGCTCCTCGGCCGAGGCGATGATGCCCTCGGGGAAGGAGAGGCTGTACCGCAGGTACTTGCTCACCGGCACACGAGGCCGATGCTCCTCCATGATCTCCGACATCCAGTCGTCGACCTGCGTGGCGACGACGTCCTGGAAGGCGTGATCGGTGACGTCAAGGACGTAGCGTCCCCCGCCGCCCTTGACGACGGTGACGAGATCGAGTGGGCACGAGAACGCTTCAGCGAGAGACACCCCTAGGTGGTAGGAGTCTCGACCGCCGAGCGAATTGGTGAAGGCCGTCAGAATGCGCATGGGGGTGACCTCCTGTTCGCTTCCGGGGCGTCACAGGGCACTCATGACGTGCTTGATACGTGTGTAGTCCTCCACGCCGTAGACGGAGAGGTCCTTGCCGTAGCCGGACCGTTTGAAGCCGCCGTGCGGCATCTCCGCGACGAGGGGGATGTGGCAGTTCACCCACACGCAGCCGAAGTCCAGGTCCCTGCTGAATCGCAGGACACGCTGGTGGTCGGTCGTCCAGATGGACGAGGACAGGGCGTAGTCCACGCCGTTGGCCATGGCCAGGGCGTCGTCGTCGGAGGAGAACTCCTGAACGGTCAGGACCGGCCCGAAGATCTCCTGCTGCACGAGCGCGTCGTCCTGCTTGAGCCCTGAGATGACGGTGGGCGCGTAGTAGTAGCCGCTCTCGCCGACGCGGTGGCCGCCGGTCAGCAGGTGGGAGTGCGCGGGCCGCTCCTCAACGATCTTCTGCACGGAGTCGAAGTGGCGAGCATTGTTGAGGGGACCATAAAAAGCCTCCTCCTCGGGGATCGGACCGGTGCGCAGGGACTCGACGTGACGCACCAACGCGTCGGTGAACTCCTTGGCCACCGAGGCCTCGACCAGGACGCGGGTGGCGGCGGTGCAGTCCTGCCCGGAGTTGAATATCCCTGCGGCGGCGATGCCCTCGGCGGCAGCCTCGATGTCGGCATCGGCGAAGACGACGGCGGGGGCCTTGCCTCCCAGCTCGAGATGGACGCGGGTCACGTTGCCGGCCGCCTGTTCGGCGAGATCCGAGCCCGCGCGCACCGAACCGGTGAGCGCGACCAGCCCGGGCACCGGGTGGGAGCTCATGAGCCGCCCGGTCTCCCCGGTGCCGAGCACCAGGTTGAAGACCCCTGGCGGGAGGATCTCACTGGCGATCTCAGCGAAGACGATGGCGCTCTCGGGCGTGTTGGCACTCGGCTTGAGCACCACCGTGTTGCCTGCGGCCAGAGCGGGCCCGACCTTCCAGATGAGCATCATGAAGGGGTAGTTCCACGGGACGATCTGCCCGACGACGCCGATGGGCTCGCGGCGAATCTGCGAGTTCAGACCCTCGGCGTACTCCCCCGAGGCGACACCCGACTGGAGACGGGCGGCCCCGGCGAAGAACCGCAGCTGAGAGGCCCCTGTCACGACTTCCTCCGCCCGGATCATCTCGGCGAGCTGACCGGTGTTGCGGCGCTGAGCCTCGACGAGACGGTCGGCGTTGGCCTCCAGGGCGTCGGCGAGCCGGAGCAGGAGCATCTGCCGTTCCGCCGGCGTTGTCAGCCGCCAGCTCTCGAATGCCTTGAGGGCGGCGTCGTAGGCGGCGTCGACATCGGCGGAACCCGAGACCGGGCACTGCGCTACGACCTGTTCCGTTCGAGGATCCACGACGTCGAACGTGGCATCGGTGGCTGCCGGAATAAATTTTCCGTTGATAAAGTTCTGGAGGAGAGGAAGGCTCATGTGAATCACTCTGTTTCTTGGCTTCGGCGGGACGTCGGTGTCGAGGTGAGAAGTTTCGAGAGTCGAAAGAAATGAGACGACTCGGGCCTCTACTGCCCAAGCTCACGCAGGACCGGCGCAGGCCACATCGCCGCTAGCGCCCGACGCGACACAAGTCCTGTGACAACAACGCGGGCTAAGGTCCTAGGTGACGGCGTAATAGTAAACACACACCACCAGGTATGTCGAACATCACGTTCCACACTTCAAGGAATCGCATCAAAACGCGGAAAAGTCACCCTTGTGCGAGATGACAAACCGTCACTCCGCCCAAAAATGTAACGCAAACCACAAATTCGCCCGCTGCTCGGCATCCTCGATGTCGACGCCGAGTGCCCTCCTCAGGCGCACAAGACGTGCGGGGACGGAGTTTCGATGCACCCCCAGACGCTCGGCGATGCGCTGCACCGCCCCGGCCTCGCTGAGGTAGATCCTCAACAACTCGAGCAGCTCGGGCTGATCGGCGACGCCCCCGAGGCGAGCGCGGGCGAAGGCTTGGGCCCGCTCCTCGTCCAGGAGGTCCGTGACCGACGGCAGTCCCGAGGTCTCCCAGCGCACCGCCTGTCCGAGCTGCCGAGTTCCGGTGCAGACGGACAGCGCCTGCTGTGCGCCCCGCGGCAGATCAGTGACGCCGACAGGACCGCTGACGCCGATCCGCATCCGCTCCGTCCAGGGCGTGACACTGCCGTCCTCAAGAAGGGAGGGAACGCGCTCGACCTCACCGAGGATCATCAGGCGGGTCCCGCCCCGGTCCGTGCGCCACAGAAGCTGCTCCCCCACCGGAGCCCCCCGACTCTCGACGAGCAGGCGGGCCAGCACTGTGGAGAGCCCGGCAACGTCAGCACTGCCACCCTCGAGGCAGACAACCCGCCACTGATGACCACCACCGGTAGCGGGCACCGATCGCCGCTCCGGAGACGGCAGGCGTGTGAGGACGAGCTCCTGAACCTGGTCCGCCAGCGCCAGCCCCTGCGCGATGTCACCCGCCAGGAGATGCCGGGTGGAGGCCCCCACGAGCTGGAGGAGCCATCCGGTGAAGGCCTTGGAGGACTCGGCGATGAGATTCAGAAACGACCAGGCGAGATCGACCCCCAGGGTCTGAGCGCGCGTGAGCGTCTCGCGCTGAACGGTCGCCAGGTAGCGCTCGGGCTCGCCGGTGATGCCGACCGGGCGGACGACCAGCCGCATGTCGCCGAGGCCGACCGCCCCGGCTCCTCGCATCCCTCCCGGACGGATCCTGTCGATGCACTCGGCGACCTCGTCGTCGATTCCCGTCGCCTCCGGCCCGAAGGGACCGACCACGGTACGTCCCGTGGCATCCCGCAGGGACACCTCGCCCCGGAGGATCGAGGCCAGAGCGCGCATGATCGCGCTCTGGTTGTCCTTGGCGGCTGCACGCGTCAGCTGTTGCAGGACCAGGGTCTCCTCGTCTCCCGCCCCCTCGGCACCGATCTCAGGCTCGGTGGCCTGAAGCATGGCCCCGACCTCGCGGCTGATGGAGGCGAAGGAGACCTCGAGGGGGACCTCGATGAGATTGAGATGCCCGGCCCTGCAGGCCTCGCGCAGGTCCTCGGGCACGGTGTCGAAGGCGATGCCGGTCCCCAGTCCGAGAGCCGCGACTCCCGCCTCGACCAGTGATGCCACGTACTCCCGCCACGTGGCCGCCTCCGCATCGGCCATGACGAGACCCGTGGTGAGAACGAGCTCGCCGCCCTCGAGGTAGGAGGCCGGTTGGAGGAGCTCGGTCGCGACGACCCAGGTGACCGCGGCGTGCGGTGCGGGCAGAAGTACCGCGCGAACTCCCAGGTCCGCTCCATCGATGAGATCCGACACCAACACCATGCCTGGATTCAAACACTGTTCTATGCATCACGCACAGGATTCGCGAGATTTTGTGCATTAGGCTTAGGTGCTCAGACCTAGAGGCGGGCATAACCTGAGACGGAACTCATAGCCGAGCACGTTTCTACGACAACCCGGAGCGCCCTGTTCCGCGGCAGATCTCCGCCCGTCACGACACACTGTGAGGTCCATATGGCAACGCTGCCCCAGACCATTCATCTCGCCACTCCTCTGCCCGGTCCCGAGGCCCGCGCCCTCGACGAACGCGCAGGTACCGCACTCCCACGCGCCCTGACCGCCGCCATGCCGACATTCGCACGGCGTACGGACCGAGGCGTCCTGGAGGACGTGGACGGCAACCGTCTCATCGACTTCGGATCCGGCATCGCGGTGACAACCGTGGGCGGTGCGGCGGCGCCCGTCGTCGCTGCAATCCAGGAGCAGGCCGAGAACCTGACGCACACCTCCTTCGCCGTCACGAGGTACGCCGGATACGTCGAGGTCGCCGAACGCCTGAACGCCCTGACCCCGGGCAGCTTCCCGAAGAAGACCGCGCTGTTCAACTCCGGGGCGGAGGCCGTCGAGAACGCCATCAAGCTCGCACGCAAGCACACCGGCCGCCAGGCAGTGGTCTGCTTCGACCACGCCTTCCACGGACGCACATCCCTGACCATGGGACTGACGGCCAAGGTCGCCCCCTACAAGGGCGGCTTCGGCCCCTTCTCCCCTGAGCTCTACCGGGTCCCCGGCTCCTACCCGTACCGCGACGGACTGGACGGCGAGGCCGCCGCCGAGCGCACGATCAGTCAGATCGAGAAGCAGGTGGGGGCATCCTCCGTCGCCGCCGTCATCATCGAGCCCATTCAGGGCGAAGGCGGGTTCATCGTGCCGGCGCCCGGCTTCCTCACCGCGCTCCAGCGCTGGTGCCATGACAACGGCGCGGTCTTCATCGCCGATGAGATCCAGTCGGGAATCGCCCGCACCGGGGCGTGGTTCGCCTGCGACCACGAGGGAGTCGTTCCCGACCTGGTGACGACCGCCAAGGGCCTGGCCGGAGGCACCCCCTTGTCGGCGGTCACCGGTTCGGCCGAGATCATGGACTCCGCCGAACCGGGCGCCCTTGGCGGCACCTACTGCGGTAACCCCCTGGCCTGTGCCGCCGCCCTGGCGACCCTGGACATGATCGAGGAGCACGATCTCCTGGGACGGGCCCGCACGATCGGCGAGACCGGCATCCGCCTGATGGAGCAGTGGAAGGCGAAGGACCCCCGCATCGGCGAGGTCCGGGGCAAGGGCGCCATGATGGCTCTCGAGCTCGTCGACCCCGACTCGCAGAAGCCCGATACCGCACTGACCGCCGCCGTCGCGCAGGCCGCGCGCTCACGCGGTCTGATCCTGCTCACCTGCGGCACCTACGGCAATGTCATCCGCCTCCTGCCACCGGTGACCATGCCGGACGAGCTGTTCGCCGAAGGCATGGAGATCCTCGAGCAGGCGCTCCGAGACCAGCCCTGATCCCCTCTTCCACCCACGTCTTAAGGCCGCACCGGCCCCGGATCACGCTGATCCACCCGACCGACCCAGGAGGTAGCTCCATGCCCTCGACCCCTCACCCCCTCACCGATGCACGGGCGCAGCTCGCCGAGGCGATCCAGTTCCTCGGCTTCGACGACGGAATGCGCCGCATGCTTGAGACCGCCCGTAAAGAGGTGACGGTCGCCATCCCACTGCGACGCGACGACGGCACGATGGAGCTGCATATCGGCCACCGCGTCCAGCACAACATCTCTCGCGGCCCCGCGAAGGGAGGGATCCGTTACTCCCCCAACGTGGACCTCGACGAGGTCCGAGCGCTGGCCATGTGGATGACATGGAAGTGCTCTCTTCTCGATCTGCCCTACGGCGGCGCGAAGGGAGGGGTCCAGGTGGACCCCCGGGCCCACTCGGAACGAGAGCTCGAGCGACTGACCCGCCGCTACACCTCGGAGCTGATCCCCCTGATCGGCCCCGACAAGGACATCCCGGCTCCCGATATGGGGACCGACGAGCAGACCATGGCCTGGATGATGGACACCTACTCGGTGGCCACCGGGCACACGGTTCTGGGAACCGTCACGGGCAAGCCGGTCAACCTCGGCGGGTCACAGGGGCGGGCCGCCGCCACCTCCCGCGGCGTCGTCTACTCCGTCCTCAACGCGATGGAGAGCATCGGAGTGAATCCCTCGCAGGCCACCGCGATCGTTCAGGGCTTCGGCAAAGTCGGTCGCGGCGCTGCCCGCTTCCTCCACGAGGCGGGCGTGAAGGTTCTGGCCGTGGCCGACATCTACAGCACGATTCGCAACGACAAGGGCATCGACATCCCCGCACTCGAGGCCTTCGTGGATGAGACCGGCACCGTCGACGGGTTCCCCGGCGCGGACCCGATCCCTGCGAGCGAGCTGTTCGCCGTCGCCTGCGACGTCGTTGTTCCTGCAGCGGTCGAAGGGGTCATCACCGAGCAGACCGCGCCATTGATCGACGCCAAGCTGGTCGTTGAGGGCGCCAACGGCCCGACGACACCCACGGCCGACGCGATCCTGGCCGACAAGGGGATCCTGGTCGTACCGGATATCCTCGCCAACGCCGGTGGCGTCATCGTGTCCTACTTCGAGTGGGTACAGGCCAACCAGTCCTACTGGTGGACCGAGAAGGAGGTCAATGAGCGCCTGCGCACCAGGATGGACAAGGCCTGGAACGAGGTCACAGACTTCTCCAGGGAACACGGACTCTCGCTGCGCACCGCCGCGACGACGATGGCCGTCAAGCGCGTCGCCGAGGCCCACGTCTCCCGCGGTCTCTACCCGTGATGCGTGGCAGGCGACAGTCGATACTCAGGGAGCACAACCATGGCTGACACACGACCCGGCGCGGCAACTGACACAGCGGCGTACACCACCCTCGGAGCCCACCCGGCTCTGGCCGACTACCTGCACAGGATCCGCCCCGAGGAGGGGATGCTCCTGGGCGGGCGGATGACGGCAGCCTCCGACGGCGGAACCTTCGACGTCGTCGACCCCGCCAGCAACGCCGTATTCGCACGCTGCACGGATGCGACTCCGGCGGATGCCGCACGCGCCGTCGACGCGGCCTCCGAGGCGCTGCCTGCCTGGAGCGCCACCCCGCCCCGGCAGCGCGCGGAGCTGCTGCGGACCCTGTTCGACCTCATGGTGGGACAGGTCGAGGAGCTCGCGGTGCTCATCAGCGCCGAGAACGGCAAGTCCCTGGACGACGCCAGGGCGGAGGTCCTCTACGCGGCGGAGTTCTTCCGATGGTTCTCCGAGGAAGCCGTGCGCACCGAGGGCGGTTTCGGCTCCTCCCCGGCAGGCGGGACCCGGACGATCGTCACGCACCGCCCGATCGGGGTGGTTGCCATGATCACCCCCTGGAACTTCCCGGCGGCGATGGGGACCCGCAAGATCGCCCCGGCCCTGGCCGCCGGGTGCACGGTGGTGCTCCGTCCCGCGTCCCTCACGCCCCTGACAGCGGTGGCACTGGGACATCTGATCCAGCAGGCCGGCGTGCCCGCGGGCGTGGTGAACATCGTGCCCTCGAGCCGTTCCGTGGAGGTCTCGACGACGTGGCTCGAGGACTCCCGGGTCCGAGCCGTCTCCTTCACCGGTTCCACCCAGGTCGGTCGTGTGCTCATGAAGCAGGCGGCGGAGAAGGTCCTGGTGTCGTCCATGGAGCTCGGGGGCAACGCACCCTTCGTGGTGGCGGCCGACGCCGATATCGACGCCGCGGTGACGGGTGCCGTTCAGGCCAAACTCCGAGGCGGGGGCGAGGCCTGCACGGCCGCCAACCGCTTCTACGTCCACCGCGACGTCGCCCAGGAGTTCACCGAGAAGTTCTCCGCCGTCGTCCGCGACCTGAGGGTGGGGCCGGCCCTGGCGGACGAGGCGAACCAGATCGGCCCCCTGGTGACACCGGCTGCCCGCGACAAGATCAACGCCCTGGTGGACGGGGCGGTGGCCGGGGGCGCCGTCGTCCACGCCGAGTCCTCCTGGCCCCAGGAGTCTCCGGGGGCGTTCGTCCCGGTGCGGGTCCTGACGAATGTCGCCCCCGACGCGGAGATCGTGCGCACCGAGATCTTCGGCCCCGTCGCCCCGATCGTCACCTGGGACGACGAGGACGAGCTGCTGACGTGGATCAACGATACGGACTACGGGCTGTCGGGCTACGTCTTCTCCCGCGACCTCGGGTGGGCGCTGCGCCTGGCCGAGCGCATGGAGGTTGGGATGGTCGGTGTCAACCGTGGGCTCGTATCCGATCCCGCCGCCCCCTTCGGGGGTGTCAAGCAGTCCGGTATCGGGCGTGAGGGCGCGCGTGAAGGGATCCGTGAGTTCCAGGAGACTCAGTACTACTCGGTTGCCTGGGGCTGAGGGGCCCGTCCCCGAGCAGTGCGCGACCGCGAGGGTCGATGTCGTCGATATACGTGGTGCCCCGGGCCGAGAGCCCGGGGCACCATCGCGTTGACACTGAGGTCGTCAGTGTTGCCATCAGTGTTTCACGAGGCCTTGGGGTAGGCCTTCTGGACGGCCTCGAGCATCTCGAGGGCCGAGTAGTAGTCCAGCCGGAAGGACGAGGGCGGCATGTACTGCACCTTGCCGCCGGTCACCGGGGCCGCCGAGCTGAAGGTCTCGTTGGTGGTGACGGCGTTCTTCGCGGTCTCGTCGGCGGCAATGACCACCCAGTTCTCACCGGTCAGTCCCGCCTGGACGTTCTCCGGAGAGAGCTGGACGATGTCCTTGCGCTCACCCATGGACTGGTCACCCTTGACGCTGTCGGGGACGGCGGCAATGGTGAAGCCCAGGTCCTTGAGGAGCTGGGCCTGCGGGGCCTCCTCGGTGAAGGCGTTGGCACCTTTGGTGCCGTCCCCGGGGACGGTGAAGACCGAGGTCGCCCCCTTCGGGGCGGAGATGGCGCTCTTGGCCTTCTCGGCCTTGGTGGTGTAGTCCTTGACGACGGCGTCGGCCTTGGCCTGGCGGCCGGTGGCCTGCCCCAGGGTCTTGGTGACGTCCTGCCAGGAGTGCGAGCCGTAGTCGATGACGAGGACGGGCACCTCGAGCTGGCGCAGGCTCTCGACGACCTTGGCGGCCGAGTCCTGTCCCGTCTTGGCCACGATGATGAGGTCGGGGTTGCTGCCCGCGACCGTCTGGGCGAGGTTGTCCTCGGTGCCGTCGATGGCCTTGACGCCCTTGTCGGTGGCCTGCTTGGACCACTGGGTGAAGAAGCCGTTGTCGTCGGTCTTCTCGTCCTTCTTCTTGGCCGGTGTCGAGGCGACCACCGGGGCGTCGAGGGCCAGGAGCGATCCGGTCAGGGTCACGGAGGTGGACACGATGCTCTTGGGCTCGGCCTTGATCTCGACGTCGACGCCGTCGTCCCCCTTGATGGTGACCGGCCAGGTGGCCTCGGCGGAGGCTCCGGCCGAGGCTGCGCCGGAAGCCCCTGCGGAGCCGGCGGCGGTTGAGGTGGAGGTCGAGCCGGAGGAGCCGCAGGCCACCAGGCCGGTACTCAGCACCATGGCTGCCACGGCGAGGATGCCCTGCCTCAGGCGGCTGGCACGCCGCGAGGATGCGTTCATCTATCTGTGTTCCTTTCTTATCCGTCCTGCTGGGAGCGAGCAGTCGGGCTGGTGCCTGCCGAGGCGGGCTCGGCAGAAGGCTGTGGTGCCGGACCTCCGGCAGAGTCGGCGGGAACGGCGGGGGCCGTAGCAGGGGCGGTGCCAGCCGGCGTGACCGCGCCCAGGTGGCGGGGCACCACCATGGGGGTGCCTGCGACCGGGTCGGGAGCGATGACGGCCGCCAGTCCGAAGACCTCCTCGATGAGGTCCTCGGTGAGGATCCTGCGCGGGGAGCCGGTGACGCGGACCCGGCCGTCGTGCATGACGATCATGTGCTCGGCGCAGCGCGCGGCCTGGTTGAGGTCGTGCAGGACGGCCACCACCGTGCGTCCGTCGGCGTTGAGATGGCGGCACAGCTGGAGGATGTCGACCTGGTGGGCCAGGTCGAGGAAGGTGGTGGGCTCGTCCAGGAGGATCGTCTCGGTGCCCTGGGCCAGGGCCAGGGCGATCCACACGCGCTGACGCTGGCCACCGCTGAGCTCGTCGACGGGGCGGGTGGCCAGGTCGGTGACCCCCACCATCTCCATAGCCTCCTCAACGGCCGCCCGGTCCTCTTGCGACCACTGGCGGAACAGACCCTGGTGGGGGAAGCGACCGCGGGCCACGAGGTCGCGCACCAGCATGCCGCCGGGCACGACGGCGCTCTGGGGCAGCAGGCCGACCCTGCGGGCCACCTCCTTGGTACCCAGGCGGGCGATGTCGGCGCCGTCGAGGAGAACCGCCCCTCGGGTGG
>ERZ773083.1122-NODE-1122-length-19047-cov-15.373526_pt1 | contig 19047 bp, 16 predicted proteins | sample MGYA00511465_ERZ773083 | MGnify/ENA primary metagenome ERZ773083 (study PRJEB29015, sample SAMEA2738001) | human oral metagenome | biome: human oral; feature: human-associated habitat; material: dental | place: China | collected 2060 ... | reverse complement strand
CTCGCCCGCATCGCCCCGGGCACACTGCAGAAAAGCTTCTTCTGCGCCACAGGCACGGAGGCAAATGAGGGCGCGGCACTGCTTGCCGAGATCGCTACGGGCAGCAGCGAGTTCATCGCCCTGCGCAGCGGACTCCACGGGCGCACGAAACTGACGATGAGCCTGACGGGCATTGCCATGTGGCGCACCGACCCGAACCCCGTCGGAGGCATCAGCTTTGCACCGAATCCTTACTGCTACCGCTGTCCCATGGGGAAGGAATACCCCGCCTGTGACCTTGCCTGTGCCAATGTGGTCGAGGACATCATCCGAACAGTTACATCGGGGCGCCCCGCCGCCTTTATCGCCGAGACCATCCAGGGCAACGCGGGCATCGTCGTCCCGCCGCCCGGCTACTTCAAGCGCATCAAGGAGATCCTCACGCATTTCGGCACGCTCTTCATCGCGGACGAGGTGCAGACGGGCTTTGCGCGCACGGGCAGGATGTTCGGCATCGAGCACTACGATGTGCAGCCCGACATCATGACCATGGCAAAGGCACTCGGCAACGGTGCGCCCATCAGTGCATTTATCGCGACGCCGACAGTCGCCGACAAATACAAGAAGCCCGGCGCATCGACCCTCGGCGGCAACCCCGTCTCCTCCACGGCAGGACTCGGCGTCATCCGCTATATCGAGTCGCATGATCTCATGGGGAACGCCGAGCGGCGCGGCGCACAGCTGCGTGCAGGGCTGCAGGAGATTGCAGCGCGGCATCCCATCATCGGCGACATTCGCGGCCTCGGGCTGATGGTCGGCGCAGAATTTGTCCACGCGGACAAATCCCCCGCCCCTGCCGAACTGGATACTGTGCTCGAGGAGCTCAAGAACCGCGGCTTCATCGTCGGCAAAAACGGCATCGCCCGCAACGTCATGGCATTTCAGCCGCCGCTCATCATCACGGAACAGAACATCAGCGACGTGCTGAATGCGGTGGAGATCATCTTGACGGAGAAAGGACTCTAACGCTATGGCAAAACGCTACCATGAACTCACCGTCGCAGGCTGCCGCCGCAGTCTCCCCATCCTGAACCTCAACGAACACCTGGCGATCGCAGGTTTCGTCATGCTGGGCGATGTGGAGCTGTGCACGGCGTGTGCACGCGAGCTGGCAAAGGTGATTCCGACGGACACGGAGATCCTCATGACCGCCGAGACGAAGGGCATCCCCCTGGCGGCGGAACTCGCACGGCAACTTGGCATGCCCTACTACATCACGGCACGCAAATCCATCAAGGCGTACATGGAAGATCCCATCTGGGTCGAGGACGAGTCCATCACGACGCTTGGCAAACAGCGGCTCTACCTCACGGCGGATGACATCGCACGCATCAAGGGACGCCGCGTCCTCCTGCTCGACGACGTGATCAGCACGGGCGGCTCGATGAAGGCGCTCGCCCATCTCGCCGAAAAGACGGGAGCACACGTCATCGGACAGGCGGCCGTTCTCGCCGAGGGCGACGCGGCACAACGGAAAGACATCATCTTCCTTGAGACACTGCCGCTCTTTGCGCCCGCATAGGAAGGGGCATTTCGTGCATCAATATCTCTTCTACATCGGAGATTTTCCCATCCGTGCCTACGGCGTCGTGATCTCCCTCTCGATCTTCCTTGCCACAGGGGTCGCCTACTACCTCGCAAAGGCGGACGGACGCGGCTACGAGAAGTACATCACCGACATCGGCATCTACTGCGGCATCGCTGGACTCCTCGGTGCGCGGCTCTGGGATGTGTTCTTCTTTGACTGGGGCTACTATCAGCACCATCTGACCGAACTGCTGAACGTCTGGCAGGGCGGCATGGCCATCCAGGGCGGCGTCTTTCTCGGCGTACTCGTCGGCATTCTCTACAGCCGAAAGCAGGGGCTCGACACCATCCACTTCCTCGACGTTGTCGCGCCCGCCATCATCCTCGGTCAGGCACTCGGGCGCTGCGCGAACCTCCTCAACGGCGACGCCTTCGGCGCACCGACCGGCGGAGACTTCGGCATCCTCTATCCCGCGGCGACTCTCGCCTACCACACGTACGGTGCACAGCCGCTCTGGCCGGCAGAGGTCTGGGAGGGGCAGCTCGACATCGTCATCTTCGCACTCCTCCTCCTCTTCCGCGCGCGCAGCCATGCGCGCGGGCAGTGCTTCGCCCTCTACATCATGCTCTACAGCCTCGTGCGCTTTGCGCTCGAATATCTGCGCGGTGACTACACAGAGAAATACTTCGGACTCTTCACGAGCGCGCAGACGGGAAGCCTCGCCTTCGGGGCCATCGCCCTCGTTTTCTTCCTCTGGCTCGGACTGCGTAAATCCCATGAAATGGTGAAGTGTCCCTCTCCTCCACAGAAGTATGACCACCGCAAAAAGGGCAGAGACGGGAAATAACAGTGTAACCTATCGAAATCTTCTAAGGACACAGCACAAATGATCATCGAGATAACAGAAGAAATCGCGGGAAATCTGACGCAAACAGAAAAAGCTATTGTCAAATACATCAATCAAAATGAAACAAAGCTCTCCCGTATGTCGATTGTTGACATTGCCTTTGAAACCTTTAGTTCTCCATCTACTGTTTCCCGTGCTATCCGCAAATGCGGAATCAATGGATTCAACGAACTGCGTTACAAACTGATGCGTCCGAACACGGATCTGGCGATTGTCAGCATCAACGAGATCATGAATAAATCCCTAATCGAAGCGGAAGTTTTGCTTGAGCGCATCTCCCTGCAAAACCTGCTCGAGATTGTCCGACGCATCGAGCAGGCAAAAGGCTCTCGTGTATACGTCTTGGCGAGAGGGCTGACTTCATATGTTGCAAAGGAGTTTAGCCTGAAACTTCAACTGCTCGACTACGATGTGATGGAGACGGATGATCCGAACATCATGAAGAGCATCACGAACCACCTGTCCTCCACTGCGCTTGTCATTATCTTCTCCCTCAATGGACAAACAGAGGAGCTCGTCGAATCCGCACGCAATGCATACTCTCTGGGTGCGGATGTCATCACTTGCTGCTGTGCAGAGGACAGTCCGCTTCTGCCGTACTCTGCAAAGTCTCTGATTGGATTCAAGCACAAGCATGTATCCATTCGGGAGTATGAGGTCACCAGCCGCGTTGCTCTCAGTATTATGGCTCGCATGATTCTCGATTACCTCGTACAGCAGAACGAAAACAAAATCTCATACGATTATTGACATCTTCTGATGAAAATCTATTTTCCAAAATCGAAAAGATTTTCATCAGATTTTCTTTTACTATGATATATATCCCGAATCAGCGGAATATATAGAAAGGTGGAGGAGACAGATGAAAAAGCTATTAGGCGTCACAGGTTGTCCGACAGGCATCGCACATACCTTTATGGCTGCAGAAGCCCTGCGTCGCGCGGCAGAAGCGGCGGGCGCAGAAATAAAGGTGGAGACAAACGGTGCCATCGGCGTTGAGAATGCACTGACAGCGGAAGAGATCGCCGAAGCAGACTGCATTATTGTAGCCTGTGACAAAAAGGTGGAAATGGATCGTTTCCGCGGAAAACCCGTACTGGAGGTTTCTGTCGGACACGGCATTCAGCATGCTGCGGAACTCGTAGAGAATGCCCTGTCCGGAAAAGTCCCCGTATACGGAGGAACAGCGCCGGCAGATGCAACCGATGAAATGTTCCGTCTCGAAGGAAAATCGGGAGCTGCACATGAGATATACAAGCATCTCATGAACGGCGTCTCGCACATGATCCCGTTTGTTGTCGCGGGCGGCGTACTGATTGCGGTCTCATTCCTCTGGGGCATCTTTTCCTTTGATCCGAACTCGGATCAGTACAACCCCACTGCAGCACTTTTAAAACAGATCGGCGGCTACGCGATGGGGCTTATGGTTCCTGTCCTTGCAGCCTACATCGCCGAGTCCATCGCCAATCGCCCGGGTCTTGTTGCCGGTTTTGTTGCAGGTGTCATTGCAGCGGGGACAGGCTCCGGATTCATTGGAGGGATTCTCGGAGGCTTCCTTGCTGGCTACCTCTGTAAATATCTCGTACGTTCCCTGTCGGGTCTGCCCAAAGAATTTGAAGGTCTGAAATCCATCTTCCTCGTTCCTCTCGTCAGTGTCGCAGTGATTGGTGCGATCATGTGTCTCACTGCCGCTCCTATTGCGGCAATCAATGCGGCAATGATGGACTTCCTTTCCAATCTGCAGAATTCCAACCCCATCATCCTCGGTATCGTCATCGGCTGCATGTCAGCGTTCGATATGGGGGGGCCCGTCAACAAGGCAGCCTATGTAACAGGAACGCTGCTCCTCGGACAGGGCAACTACTACTTTATGGCCGGTGTTTCGGCGGCCTGCATCACGCCTCCCATCCTCATCGCGCTGGCTACAACAATTTTCCGCAATAAGTTCACGAAGGACGAACGCGCTGCAGGTCTTGTCAACTATATTCTAGGCTGTACACATATCACGGAGGGAGCGATTCCATTCGCAGCAAAGTCGCCGCTGACAGTTCTCCCGATTCTCATGCTTGGCTCATCCATCTCGGCAGTTCTGACCTATATGATGAAGATTCAGGTTCCCGCCCCGCACGGTGGCTTTCTGATCCTCGCACTCGTAGATCAGCCGATTGCATGGGTGCTCTGCATTCTCACCGGCTCTCTGGTCGGAGCTGTGATCTATGGTCTTACAAGAAAAAAACCGGAACAGGAGTAAGCATGATTTGCGCTAACATTCAAGAGATGGAAGGAGCGCGCTCATGATCTACACATTGACAACGAACCCTGCCATTGACATGAATATTTGCACAAACGGCTTGGAACCGCGCAAGGTGAATCGTACCTTCGATGCAGTCTACACTCCGAATGGCAAGGGACTCAATGTCAGCTTCGTTCTATATCATTTCGGCATAGCGTCAAAGATCATGGGATTCTTCGGTGGATTCTCCGGCAACTATATTATAGAAGAATCCCGCAGACGAGGGTTCGATGTAATCCCCGTCGCAGTCGACGACATTACACGCATCAATATTTTTCTGAACGACGGCACAACGGAGTATAAGCTCGTAAACGACGGTGCCCTCGTACCGCGGGAAAAACAACAGGAAATGTTGGAACGTATTCGAACCGCGACGGATATGACGCACCTCTCGATCAGCGGAAGTCTTCCACAGGGAATCGAACCATCCTACTACGATGAGATTCTTGACATCTGCCGCGAACGGGGTATCCGCATCATACTGGATATCAGTTCCACAAAGCTGCGCGATCTCCTGCACTGGACCCCGCTCCTGATCAAGCCAAATGACGAGGAACTGGAAAAGATCTTCGGCATCCACGTCAAAACGGAACGTGACATAATAGAGGCTCTTGATTTTCTTCATGCCGAAGGAGCACAAAACGTACTGCTCACACTTGGTGAGCACGGTGCGTATTTCTCTAACGGCAATGCAGTCTATTTCGCCTCGGCACGCCCCATTCAGCTGCTCAGTTCTGCCTGCGCAGGAGATGCGGCACTCGCCGCATTCCTGAGCATATGGCTGGAGCATCCGGAGAACGTAGCAGATGCGTTGAGAAACATGGCGGCTGTCGGTGCAAACGTCGCCGAGAGCAATGCTCTCGGAACCCTGTCAAGGGTGGACGAATACAAAAAAGATATTCAGGTAAGGAGGGTAAAATAAATGCCACTCGTAACAAGTAAAGAACTTCTTCTCGATGCACAGAAAGGCGGCTACGCAGTCGGTGCATTCAACGTGGAGAATATGGAAATGGTCATGGCGGTACTCGCCGCCGCAGAGGAAACATCCTCCCCTGTCATTATGCAGACAACACCAGGTACCATCCGTTTTGCGGGGCTGGATTACTATCTTGCAAATGTACGTGTAGCTGCCGAACGGACAAAAATTCCTGTCGTGATGCATTTAGATCATGGCGACAGCCTCAATATGGCGATGCAGGCCTATCGCGCCGGCTACACCTCCATCATGATCGACGGCTCAAAGCTCCCCTTTGCTGACAATATTGCACTTACCAAAACTGTAACGGATGCCTGCCACCCCGGAAATATTCCCGTAGAGGGAGAACTTGGAAAGGTTGGCGGAAAAGAGGACGATCTCGAAAATGAGGACGGCAGTCCATACACAGATCCTGACGAAGCCGCAGAGTTCGTCAAACGCACAAACGTAGATTTTCTTGCCGTCGGTATCGGCACCTCACACGGTGTCTACAAGGGAACGCCCTGCGTCAATGTGGATTGCCTGAGTGCCATTCGCTCCGTTGTTGATATCCCTCTCGTCATGCACGGAACTTCCGGCGTTCCCGATGAGCAGGTTCGTGACTGCATCAGCCGCGGCATCTGCAAGGTCAACTACGCAACGGACCTGCGCATCGCCTTCACGCGTGGCATCAAGGCATATATGCAGGAACATCCGGATGCCTTTGACCCAAAGAAATATGCTGCACAGGGCATGAAAGAGGTTCAGGCGTACGTCATACAGAAAATGGACGTCCTCGGCAGTACGGGAAAAGCATAACATCTTAAACATATGAAAAAACGCGGCAGCTGCCGCGTTTTTTATTTATCGATGGTCACATTTCTGACACTGCGTCATCTCATCCATAAATTCGGTCAACGCCCCTTCACCTTGCTGAGCGCCGTGCGCACGAGTTCCGCCAGATAGTCCACTGTCGGTGCAAGGGCACGCGGGTCGACGCGGAAGGTCGGGTTGTGGATGGCGGCAGAAAGCCCTGTCCCGACGAGGACGAACATGCCCGGCACCTTTTCCTGATAGAAGGCAAAATCCTCACCGCCAAGCGATTTTGGTGCGGGTACAACATTCAGCCCGCGCTCCTTCGCCTTCTCCGCGGCGTACGACGCCCAAAAGCCATCGTTGCACGTTGCGGGAGGTCCTTCGTACCAATCCGTCTCCACGGCAGCACCGTATGCTGCTGCCAACTGCTCTGCCAGTGCACAGACACGCGCGCGGATCTGTGCTCGCTCCTCTGCATTCATGCTGCGCGTCGTCCCCTCGACCAATGCTTCCTCGGGAATCACGTTCCACGTATTCCCCGCCGCAATATGCGTGACGCTCACAACGCCCGCAGAGAACGGGCTGAGATTGCGTGCGACGACCGTCTGCACGGACTGAATGAACGCCGCCGCAAGGACAATCGGATCGACACCGGACTCGGGATGTGCGGCATGCGACCCCGTGCCGCGGAAGCGGAAGACAAAGCGATCCACCGCCGCCATCACCGCTCCCTCTGAGATGCCGACCGTGCCGACCTCCATAAGGGGAGATGCGTGCAGACCGAAGATCGCCGCAACGTCCTTCAATGCCCCTGCCTCGATGAGCACCTTCGCACCGCCCGGCGCCTCCTCTGCCGGCTGGAAGAAGATGCGCACACGCCCCGTAAGCTCCGCCTCATGCTGCTTGAGCAGGAGCGCCGCGCCGAGTACCGACGAGATATGGAAGTCGTGCCCGCAGGCGTGCATCCGTCCTCTATATTCCGAGCGGTACGGCAGATCTGTCTGCTCCTCAATCGGCAGGGCATCGATATCGGTGCGCAGAGCAACGAGCGGCTCCCCTTGCCCCACTTCCGCGACCAGTCCCGTCTCCAGCGGAAAATCCAGAATGCGGATCCCCGCTCGCTCTAAAGCAGCGCGAATCCGCCTCGTTGTCTCGATCTCCTCGTAGGAGAGCTCGGGATGACGATGGAACCACTCAAATTCCTCTGCGATAAATGCCTCTATATCTTCAATTGCTGCCATGATATTCTTCCTTTTAATCCATATATATATGATATGTCATAGCGGAATTATATAGTGAGTCGTCTGTCTTGTCAACCGCATTTTGATTCTGAACAGGAAAGCGCCGGCGCAGTTCATTGTAATACGCTCTGCGATCCGATTTGGCCCTATAATTTAGAGCAACCTTTTCATTTAGGAGGCGAACTCTTACATAAAAAGGGCGCTCAGACCGAAGTTCTCCGAGCGTCCTTACAGATAGTAGCTCATGGGGTACAGCAAGCTTGCCTTTGTATATTTTTCACCGGCCAAACATCATGCTCTCTCGTCAATATATAGCTCAGACGCCGCATAGAGTACGGCCTTGCCTGCTAGCTCGACACGCTCCCCATCCACAGTGCAATGGAGAATTCCGCCTCGAGCAGAAGCCTGTTCTGCCGTCAAAATACATTTTTTCAGTTTATCTGCCCAAAGCGGCGCCGTATGGCAGTTGCCAGATCCACAGACAGGATTTTCAGCGATACCAATCTTTGGTGCAAAGGATCGTAGCACATAGTCTGTGTCGTCGCTGCACGCCGTTGTATGGAAGATCAGCCCCGGTAAAAACTTCGTTTTCTCGGCATCTGGCACAGAAGTGCGCACATCAAATTCCGTTGGCAGGACGCAGACAAGATCTCGCCCTAACCATGCTTCAGTGGGGCGAATGCCAATAGCCTCCTCCATGGCATCGGTGACAAGCACCTTCTCTAACGTAAAGGCAGGAAAATCCATTGCAAAAAGCTCTCCATCACGCCTAACGGTCAGCAAACCGCTCAGTGTATCAAAGCTCACAGACTGTGCACTGCGCTCATAAATGTTCATCAAAACAAATGCAGCAGCAAGAGTCGCATGCCCGCAGAGATCGATCTCCTCACACGGTGTGAACCAGCGCAGATGATACTGTCCATTCGCTCCAACAGCAAACGCTGTTTCGGAGAGATTGTTTTCTGCCGCGATGCACCGCATCACTGAGTCAGGCAGCCACGCATCCAAGATACAGACAGCAGCCGGATTCCCATGAAACACTTTCTCGGCGAATGCATCCACCGAATATTGTTTAATCATCAAGTCCACCTCATTTTCATTCTAACATATATTTTTCATGAGAAAAAGCTCATCCACTCCTCCGCAGGAGTAAAATTAGGAGTTGACAAGGCGGCATTTCATCTGCTATAATTCGTTCTGTCGTTTGGAAATGAACGGCAGCAAATGGGGTTATAGCTCAGTTGGTTAGAGTGTCTCGTTGACATCGAGGAGGTCACAAGTTCGAATCTTGTTAACCCCACCATTTTTTCTCGTCCGCAGTCGTGCGGATTTTTTTATCAGTGCTTCCCTTAGGCTCACTTAGCTCAGTTGGTAGAGCATCTCCGTCACATGGAGGGGGTCGGGGGTTCGAATCCCTCAGTGAGCACCATTGTATATGACAGCCGTCCCATCGGGGCGGTTTTTTGTCTTCTCCTTTACAGCCATGATATAATGGTAAATATTTACAGAGTTTCAGTCAGGGAGGTATATCATGTCGATTAAGGAAATTCGCCCAACGGATATGACAGATAATGTTTTTGAGTTGATCGGTCAGGACTGGATGCTGGTCAGCGCTGCGCACGGAAGAAAGACCAATGGTATGACGGCATCATGGGGAGGTCTCGGTGTGCTCTGGGCACGCCCCGTTGCCTACATCTTTATTCGCCCCACACGCTACACAAAGGAATTCGTCGATGCTTCGGATCATATGACGCTCTCGGTCTTTGATAAAAAATACAAACCGATGATGCAGTATTTCGGAACCGTCTCCGGACGTGATGAGGATAAGATTGCAAAGAGCGCGCTGACACTCTGCGAACACGGTGCCTATACGTACTTCGAGGAGGCGCGTCTGACCATGCTCACGAAGAAACTCTATGCGCAACCGCTTGCCGAGGATTGCTTTACGGAGGCAGCCGTAAATCCGCAGGAACAAAAGGACGATCCCCGCATACACTATCCCGCACATGACTATCATACTATGTATATTGCGGAGATTGAGCATGTCCTCATAAAGGAGTAAGCATGGCAACCGGTGACAAGGAAACCGCCGCGCGCATTCTCGCACAGACTTCCCTTGCACAGGGGATGAATGAGGAGGAGGTCACCGAACTCCTCGCCTCAAGCGATGTAGCACTGCGAACGTACCCAAAGGGCGCGGTCATCTTCCACGACGGGGAGATGCCGCACTCGCTCTACATCCTGCTCGAGGGGGAGGTGCACATCCTCAAGGACACGTATTCGGGACGGCAGATCTTCATCTCGGAGATCAACCGTCCGGGCGATATGTTCGGCGAAGTCTACGAGGTGCTACGCCGTCCGTACGATATGTATGTCCGCGCCGTGACAAATGTCAAGCTGCTCGAAGTTTCGAGCCATCTCTTCACGCTGGATGTAGGAGAAGCGCCACGCCGCAGTGCGCTCATCGTGCAGCGAAACCTCATGAAGATCTTTGCCGGCAAAGCGTATGGGATGCATACGAAGCTCAAGATTCTCGCAAGCGGAACGCTGCGCGAAAAGATTGTGCGCTATCTGTTCCCGCACATCGACGAAAAAGGGAAGATTACGCTCACGGTCAGCCGTGAGTTCATCGCCGCCTATCTCGCGGTCAGCCGCCCCTCCCTCTCACGCGAGTTGAGCGCAATGCAACGCGAAGGGATCATTGAGGCGACGGGTCGAAGTATACGGATTTTGGATATGGAGAAGTTTGAGGAGTATCTATAAAATTAGGGACGCTGACTTCGTGCAGCGTCCCTAATTTTATGCAGATCAATGTGCACCGCAGGTGCCCGTCGACACGCTGCAGTCTTCGTTGCGGTTCGTGAAACCGAGCTCCTTGATGAGCTCCATATCCTCGGCAATTGTCGTACCCGAAGTCGTGAGCATATTCCCCGTGATGGATGCGGACGCACCCGCGCGGAACGCCGTCGCGCCGTTCTCGGGCAGCAGCTTGCGTCCCGCGCCGAGGCGGATGTTTGCGGTCGGATTGATGAAGCGGAAGATCGCGATCGTTCGGAGAATCGCCTCACCCGAGAGTGGTGCAAGATGCTCGAGCGGCGTCCCAGAGATCGCCATGAGGGAGTTGAGAGGGATGGACTCGATGCCGAGCTCTTGGAGCGCGAACGCCATATCGAAGCGATCCTCCCACCGCTCCCCCATGCCGATGATGCCTCCCGAACAGACGCAGAGCCCCTCTGCCTGCGCCGCCTTGATCGTACGGATACGGTCGGCGTAACTGTGCGTCGTGCAGATCTCGGGGAAGTAGCGCTCCGAGGTCTCGATGTTGTGATGATAGCTCGTCACGCCGACCTCGCGCAGACGGCGGAACTGGCTACGCGTGAGGAGTCCGTGCGAGGCGCAGAGCTCGATGGAAAGCGTGCGGCGCATTTCATCGTACGTGGCAAGTGCCTTCTCAAATTCCTTGCCCGAGAGCGCGCCGCCCGAGGTGACGATGGAGAAACGGTTTGCGCCCGCATCCTGATTTGCCTTTGCATGTGCAATGATCTCCTCCTGCGGGAGAAAGCCGTAGGTATCGACACCTGTCTTGTGGCATGCTGCCTGCGCGCAATATTTGCAGTTCTCCCCGCAGCGCCCGCTGCGCCCGTTGACAATCGTACACAGGTCGATGTGGTTGCCGCAGAAGTGCTTTTGCAGACGGTACGCCCCCTCGCCCAGCTCCTCGATCGGCGTATCCATAAAGATGGAGCGATCATCATCGCGGCTGATGCGATAGCCTGCAATGATCTTCTTCGTGAGTTCTGCAATACGATGTTCGCGCATAAAAAATCCCTGCCTCATAATAGATAATTTTTATGTCGTCTATTATAAAGCAGGATTTTATCTTCGTCAACTAAATGTTCTGTTGTTGTTTACGTTTAAATTTGTTCGAGCAAATCCGAGAGCATTGCCCGCACATGTTCCTCATGCACGCAGACCTCCGTGATAAAATCTGCAAGGTAGTCGTGGAAGATGCCCTCGTGCGTGCATAGTTCACGCAACGACATGACCGCCTTCTCTGCCGCAATGTCATACTCGACGCGATGCAGGAGGCGCGCAATCGTACGCCGCGTTTCATGCGAAAAGAACCGCTTGAGATTTGCCGCTGCCGCCGTACTCCGAGACGCCTCAATGAGCCATATGCGCGTCGTAAGATCGTCGCTGAAATTCTGGAACCCCTCCTCTGCCCATGCCTCCCCCATCGCCGGATCATCGTCACGCTCGCCCGCGAAGAAGTGAATCTCCTTGTAGAGCGTATCGTTGAGGAGACGCACGATCTCGGGCTTTGCATAGAGATGACGGTCGCCGCGCACGTGGAACTCCCCGTCGCGCAGTCCCGCGAGCACGCGATGATAGCGGATGTTCGTGTAGCAGGTGTAGAGTGTCCCCGTCTCCTTGAGCGCGCGGTTCAGTGCCATGAGCGCGTCATACGGTTCATAGGCAGACTCAATCGCAAACTCCGAAATAATCCGATCAAATGTCTCATCCGCGAACGGCAGGGGATCACGCCGCCAGTCGAGGAGGTGTGCGTGTACGCCGAGTGCCGCTATGTCCCCGTTCTCCGCAATCTCCGGATAGGGCGTGATGGCGTGCATCTCCGCGTTTGGATACATCTCCCGCAGGCGCATGAGATGCTCTGAGCCGTCAACCACAAGCATCGTAAGACGCTCCATACTCGATGCGAGGAGGTCAAGAATCTCTGTCTTCACCGCACAAAGTCCCCACGCTCCGCCCACAGCCGTTCGATCTCGCTCGTAAATGCTGAGAGATACTCGGCTCCGTCCATCAGTGCGGATGCCTCCACCTCCGCACGCAGCGCTGCGCGATTCGCTCGAACCTCCCCAAGATGCTCCGCCATCTGTAGGGCAAGCCGCTCATATGCATGCGCACCCTCTGCAATCCATGCCGCTTTTCCTGCCGCCGTAAGCATCGCCGCACCAAGCCGCGATGCATGGTACGTCTCCCCGCGCAGGGTAATCACAGGCACGCCCATATAGAGTGCCGTCGCTGTCGAGGCACCGCCCGCATAGGGGAACGTATCGAGCGCAATGTCGATATCGCCGTAGTCCGCGAGATAGCCGCGCTTGCCCGTGCGCACAAAAATCCGCTTTGCAGGCAGCTTCAGCCCCTCGATCATCTCGAGGATCGTCGTTACGCGCAGTGGGCTGTCCACGGCGGCATCCTGCAGAATGAGCTGCGCCTTCGGCACTTTTTTCAGGATGCGTCCCCATGCCTTCAGCGACTCCTCGTTGATCTTCATAAAGTTCTGGAATACGCCGAACGTCACGGGCGCATCCGCAGGACGCTCCGCCACCGCGCTCGCACGCATCGCCGCATCGGGCGTGAAGTGGAACGCATGCGGCAGACGCAGCAGCTGCTCGCTGTAGAATTCCTCCGCCCCCGCAGGTGAGAGCACGCCATCTGTCAGGAAACCGTCGACGAAATCCACGCCCGTTGTCGCAAACCAGCCGATGCCCGAAAGCTGCACAGGCACAGGACGGCGCGCGAGCACCATGAGTGTCATACCCCCGTCCGTATGTCCGCCGAGGTCAAAGAGCACGTCGATCTCATCCGCACGAATGCGCTGCGCCTGCTCCTCGATGGAGAGATTCGAGAGCACATTGTAATTGACCTCACCGCGCAGACTCTCGGTAAAGTCGTCCGCACGATCATCCAGAGCGTACGCATAGACATCATATTTCTCCCCAAGCCCGCGCAGGAGTCCCTCATAGAACAGCGAGGATGATGAGCTGAGAAAATTCTCTGCGATAAAACCGATGCGCAGACGCTCATGACGCACGTTCTCACGCGGGGACAGCGGCTCCTCGTGGCTGTAGAGCTTCGCGTACATATCGAACTGTGCCTTGAGCTCCTTCGGCGTCAGATTCGGCACGGCGTGACAGAGATAGAGATAGTTGGAGAAATGCGAACGCTGGCTGCGCAGGTATTTATCCTCCGTCGCCGCCTCAAAATATGCGGCAAGTGCCCCCTCCGTATCCGCAAGCGCACGGCAGCACGCGCCCATCATCTCGGAGAAACGCCACTGCTCATCCGCGGGGATCTCATCATGGGCGCGCATGAGGAGAATCGCCTCGATTGCCTCGTAGATATAGCCCTGATGAATGTCCTCGCGGAGGGCGGTGTAGTCGTCCATCCAACTCATTGTACTGTTCTCTCCAATCTAAAATATGCAATCTCGGGCGGGCAGCCGATCCGCATCGGAAACCAGCTGCCGTTGCCCGTATGCACGTAACCATAGTTGTCATTGATGCGCACCATGCCGCGCGTGTATTTGAACACGGGGAAGAGCGGCTGCCCGAAGATACCGAACTGGCTTCCATGCGTGTGCCCCGTCAGCGTCAGGGGAACGCCGCCATGTGCCGCCGCATCGTCGATAAACTCCGGATGATGCGCCAAAAGAATCGTCACGGCATTCGCGGGAACATCCGCCATTGCTGCCGCAAAATACGCTTCCTTTTGCGGATCAAATGCCTCACCGCGTGCAAACGGATAGTCAACGCCTGCAATCCAAAGTGCGCCGCGCCCGGCAACCTGCTCTGCCGAGTTCAGCACGACATGCACCCGTCCCTCGCGTGCCATGCGCTCGACGAGCGGACGCCCGTTTCGGTAGTATTCATGATTACCGATGCAGTACCAGATGCCGTCCCGCCAGTCCCCCACATGCGCGGCAAGCACCTCTGCCGCTGCCTCGTTCAGCCGCTCATCATCAAATACATCGCCCGTCACGGCGAGGAGATCCGCGCCGCCGCGCGCGACCTCCGTCAGAAGCGCATCAAGCTCCTCCACGGAGAAATACGCTCCGAGATGCACGTCGCTGATCTGCGCGATCACCATGCCGTCTGCCTCGGTCGGGAGATTCGCGATCGAGATGGTGTGATCGCGGCGCACGGTGTGATGACGCTCAACAAATGCGCCGTAGCTGCTGAGAAGGAAGCCCGCCGCAGGATAAATTGCCGCATTTTTCAGCACCCGCCGCCGCTCCACATCGTATGGAACATTTTGGGTTTTGCGCCAGAGAAATCGTCCCGTCACGGCAAACACGGTGATGCCAAGCGCGATGAGCTGACCGATAAGAAAGAGGATGATCGGCAGTGTAAGCATCCCCGCCAGACCTTCCGTCGCATGACTTCTGAACAGATAGTACAGCCCACCGACACCGCCGAGTTCAAAGAGCGTGACCCCGATACGCGCCACGCGCAGACGCCCCCCCTCTGCGAGATAGCGCAGGAAATAGAGGCTGAAACCGAGAGACGCGAGAATGACGAGCAGAAAAATAATCAGAGCACTGAACAAATGTACCTCCCTTCGAACAGATGAAGCGGACGGACTTCATTTTATCAGCGATTCCTTAAAGCCCCGCAATCATGGATACAAGAGGAATCGTCGCCACGGAGATCAGCGTCGAGAGTGCGATGATCTCTGTCATCAGCGGATAGGCGACCTTGTTGTAGAGCAGTGCGACCATAGCGACCATGCCGCCCGTCGGCGCGGCAACGATGACGAGGCTGCATCCGAGGATGTAGGGATTCGTCACGAAAAGTTTCATCACGAAAAGAATTGGGATCGGCAGCACCACTGCTTTGAGAAACGTATAGAGCAGGAGCTTCCGATCCGTCAGCATATGGCGCATGTGGATGTCCTTGAGTGAGGCTCCGATCATCATCATCGCAAGCGGTGCCGTCATTGCGCCGATCATCGCAAATGCCTGCGAGAGCAGCGGATGTGTCTGAATCTCACCAAAGTAGATCACGCACGCGATGATCGATGCAATGATGCCGGGATTGAGCAGCATACGGAACATCTCGAATCCGCGCCGCTTGTGAATGCTGATGGAGGAAACGCCGTAGACGAAGAAGAGCAGGTTTACAGGAATGAAGAAAAGCGTCATGTAGACGACCGCCTGATCACCGTAGACTCCCTGCACGAGCGGCAGTCCCATGAAGAGAGAGTTGTTGAACCAGAACGAGAGATTGACCGCGCCGCGCAGTCGCCCGCGAAACCGCAGGATGAGCGGCAGGAGGAAGCCGATGATGCACATCATCGCGAGGAGTGCAGCATAGGCGGTATAGGTCTCGATGACCTGGTGCAGCCCCATGTGCTCGTCTGCGCGCATCGCCGCAGAGATGATGAGGCACGGACACGCGATGTTTACAATCAGGGAGGAAAACTGCTCCTGATTGTTCGGAATGATGATAGAGTAGCGCCGGGCAAGCGCTCCTGCAAAGATCATCAGGAAAAAAACGATCATCTGACCTAGGATCAGCATTGTATTACCTTCTTTTTCAGTTCGTAAAAATTTATTTATGTTTCTCTTCGAGCAACGGCTTCAGGAACTGCCCTGTATAGGACTCCGGGACCTCAACGATCTGCTCGGGCGTCCCCTTCGCGACGATTGTCCCTCCGCGCACGCCGCCCTCGGGTCCGAGGTCGATCACATAGTCTGCCGCCTTGATGACATCGAGGTTGTGCTCGATAACGACGACGGTATCACCGCCGTCCACGAGTCGCTGAAGAATGACGAGCAGCTTGTGAATGTCCGCCGCATGCAGCCCCGTCGTCGGCTCGTCGAGGATATAGAGCGTCTTGCCCGTACTGCGCTTCGACAGCTCCGTCGCGAGCTTCACGCGCTGCGCCTCGCCGCCCGAGAGCGTCGTCGCGGGCTGTCCAAGGCGGATGTAGCCGAGCCCCACGTCACGGATGATCTCGAGCTTGCGCGCGATGCGCGGTACATTCTGAAAGAACTCCACCGCCTCATCGATCGTCATGTCGAGCACCTCGGCGATGGTCTTGCCCTTGTAGTGCACCTCGAGCGTCTCACGATTGTACCGCGCGCCCTTGCAGACCTCGCACGGCACATAGACATCGGGCAGGAACTGCATCTCGATTTTCAAAATACCGTCCCCGCGGCACGCCTCGCAGCGTCCGCCCTTCACGTTGAAGCTGAACCGCCCCGCCTTGTACCCGCGCATACGCGACTCGGACACCTGACTGAAGAGGTCACGGATCGCGTCGAACACGCCCGTATAGGTGGCGGGATTCGAGCGCGGCGTGCGCCCGATCGGCTGTTGGTCGATGTTGATGACCTTATCGATGTGTTCGAGCCCCTTGATCTTCTTGTGTTTGCCGGGCTTGCCCTTCGCGCGGTAGAGACGCGAAGCGACGCCGCGATAGAGGATCTCGTTGACGAGCGTAGACTTGCCAGAGCCCGAGACGCCCGTCACGAGTGTGAGCGTCCCGAGCGGGAACTTCACGTTGATCTCCTTGAGGTTGTTCTCTGCCGCGCCCACAATCTCGAGCACGTTGCCGTTCCCCTTGCGCCGCTCGGCGGGCACGGGGATGAACTTCTTGCGTGCGAGATACTGCCCCGTGATGGAGGCGGGGTTCTTCATGATCTCCTCCGCTGTCCCCTCCGCGACCACCTCGCCGCCATGCTCACCCGCTCCGGGGCCAATATCGATGATGTGGTCAGCGGCGTACATCGTGTCCTCATCATGCTCCACAACGATCAGTGTGTTGCCGAGGTCGCGCAGATGGCGCAGCGTCGCAAGGAGACGGTTGTTGTCGCGCTGATGGAGGCCGATGCTCGGCTCATCGAGGATGTAGAGCACGCCCATCAGCCCCGAGCCGATCTGCGTCGCGAGACGGATGCGCTGTGCCTCGCCGCCCGAGAGCGTACCCGCCGCGCGTGAGAGCGTCAAATAGTCGAGACCAACATCGAGGAGGAAATGCAGACGCGCGTGAATCTCCTTCAGAATCTCCACAGCAATCTTCGCCTCACGCGGGCTAAAGTCCTTCTCCGCCTCCGCAAGGAATGCGTCTGCCTCGCGGATCGTGAGTGCCGTAAGATCAGCAATACTCTTGCCACCGATCGTTACCGCAAGTGTCTCGGGCTTCAGACGCGCACCGTGACACGCCGTACACGGCGTATCCGTCATGTAGTCTTCGTAGCTCTCGCGCATCTCCTCCGAGTCCGTCTCGCGATAGCGGCGCGCAAGTGCGGGCAGAACGCCCTCGTACGGAACGTTGTATTCCTTTTCCTCGCCGAACATATTCGTGTAATGGAAGGAAACATATTCCTCCGAACCGTAGAGCAGCATCTTCTGTGTCTTCTTGTCCATGCGCTTCCACGGCGTATGCTCGTCATAATCATGCGCACGGAGGAGCGCCGTGATCGCGCGCATCCCATAGGAGTTCGGGTTCTTCGAAAGCGGCGCAAAGACACCGTCCGCCACACTGAGTGCAGGGTCGGGCAGAACGAGTTCGGGGTCGAATTCCTTGTGACTGCCGAGCCCCGTACAGACGGGACACGCGCCGAACGGACTGTTGAATGAGAACATGCGCGGCGCGATCTCGGGCAGCGAGATGCCGCAGTCGACACAGGCAAAATTCTCGCTGAACATGAGTGTATCCCCGTCGACAATCTGCACATAGACCACGCCGCCCCCCGCATGGAGCGCCGTTTCGAGCGAGTCCGCGAGGCGGCTCTCCATCCCTGCACGCACAACGAGGCGGTCAACCACGATCTCGATCGTATGCTTCTTCTGCTTTTCGAGCGCAATCTCCTCACCGAGGTCGCGCAGTTCTCCGTCGATGCGCACGCGCACATAACCGTCGCGGCGGATCTGGTCGAGGATCTTGCGATGCTCGCCCTTTTTCCCACGCACGAGCTGCGCCATGATAAGCAGCTTCGTTCCCTCGGGCTGCGTCAGGATGGCGTCAACCATCTGATCGACGCTCTGCTGCGCGATCGGCTTGCCGCAGTTTGGACAGTGCGGACGCCCCGCACGCGCATACAGCAGACGCAGATAGTCATAGACCTCCGTCACCGTGCCGACTGTTGAGCGCGGGTTGTGGCTCGTCGTCTTCTGGTCAATCGAAATCGCGGGCGACAGCCCCTCGATGTTGTCCACGTCGGGCTTGTCCATCTGCCCGAGGAACTGCCGCGCGTACGCAGACAGCGACTCCACATAGCGACGCTGCCCCTCGGCGTAGATCGTGTCAAACGCGAGCGAGGACTTGCCCGAGCCGGACAGCCCCGTCACCACAACCAATTTATCGCGCGGAATCTCCACGTTGATATTCTTCAGATTATGGGCGCGCGCGCCCTCGATTTTGATGCTTTCGTTCATAGTTTCCCCTATTTTTTCTTCTTCGGCAGTTCGCCCTCAAGCTCCACAATCATGTCGCGCAGTTCTGCCGCACGCTCGAACT
>ERZ773083.1115-NODE-1115-length-19081-cov-5.956743_pt1 | contig 19081 bp, 9 predicted proteins | sample MGYA00511465_ERZ773083 | MGnify/ENA primary metagenome ERZ773083 (study PRJEB29015, sample SAMEA2738001) | human oral metagenome | biome: human oral; feature: human-associated habitat; material: dental | place: China | collected 2060 ... | reverse complement strand
TCGACATTCTTTCCCCGAATCGTGAATGCAGCCATGAAACACAGCCCCTTTCTATTCACAGGAGCGATCTTCTCTCGCTCCTCTTTTATCTACCTATTTCGACGCGATCATCAAAAAACCTGCAAAAGAATGGTAATTTCCCTAAATTCTGATTTTTCCATGCTATCCACGCTTTTGCGCAAATGAAAAAGCCCGCTGTGTAAGCCGGGCTTTTCAAACCTTGGATTTTATTCCTTTTTGACCACGTTGTCCGCTTGTGGACCACGCGCACCTTCGACGATGTCGAATTCGACTTCCTGACCTTCGCTGAGTGTCTTATATCCCTCACCTTGGATCGAAGAAAAATGCACGAACACGTCGTCGCCGTCCTCGCGGGAGATAAATCCATATCCCTTGTCCGCGCTGAACCATTTTACTTTGCCCGTCATATCGGCTCTCCTTTCACTGTTGGAGAAACACTGTGACAACCAGTATCTCTCCTGCCTCGCACGTATGCTTGTCTTTATTATAAGAGCCGTGTCTACTACTGTCAATGGGCTATCATCAAACGGAGATAAAAACAATGATTCATACTTTTTTACAGTTACGAGATGCCCCCCACATATCCTACTTCGTACAATCAAAGAAAAATTGCGAACAAGCGATGCTCTCTACAGAACACTGTTTGTTCGCAATTTTTTATAGATTGGAGGAGTCCCCCCACATTTCATACATCTTTTTTACCACAGAAGGCACCTGTGAAAGCAGTGGCTCAATGTACTTTCTGCAGTCTTTCCTCAGTCTTTCCAGTGCCATACGACGATCCTCATCGCTTGCTAGGAACACGTGCTTCTGCCCGTATTCCTCAATGAGACGCCGCCATTCAATGCCGGAGCGAACGAAAGCTTCTGGGCTCTGCCCCTCCTGTCCCTCGTGCCGGCGAAAGAGACTGAGCGGACGCGCGAAGATGACTACATCACCCTTTTCAAGGAGTTCCAGCCACATCGCACAATCCGACAGCACCTGACAGCCACGTGCCTCGGCTCGCCAATAGTGATGCACAAGATCACGCCGACGAAAGAGAACGGCAGAAGGTTCGCCCAAGAAATTCCCGTGATCCATGAGCATCGCATGACCGATTGCAGTACCACTGAAGCATCCATAATTTCCATGGATAGGCGGCAGCCCCTGCCACTGTCCGAGATACGCCCCATCCCCATCAATGACCCCGCGAACAGACGTAACCAGTGTCGCCGTTGGTTCCGAAAGGAACGCGTCGACCATGCGCGTGATCTTGTCCGGCAGGAGGATGTCGTCGTCCATGCACCACTGCAGGTACTCACCCTGCGCGAGATGCTCGAACGGCATAAAGTTCTCTTCCTTCGTCTTCGCCTCTCTGTTGCGGACATAGCGCACACGCACATCCGCCCGATACGCCTGCATCAGTTCCTCGGTACGGTCATCCGTGGAGTTGTCGCAGACGATCACCTCGATGTTCGGATAGGTCTGGGAGAGTGCACTCTCGAGCGTCTCACGGAAATAGGTGGGGCGGTTGTACGTCGGGATCATGATGCTCACAAGTGGTGCCTTGCAGAGAGCAGTGCGCGCCGTTGCGCGGATCAGCGGAAGGTCATGTGTCCACACAATCCCGCCAAGCAGCTCCTGCAATATCGTTTCGGGCAGACCGATGTCAATGCCCCATCGCTCCATGAGGAGCGGCCGCGCCTCTGTGCGCACCATGTCGTAGAGTTCGCAGCTGTTCGCCGCCCTGTGCGCAAGATAAACGGGGGCGCGCAGGAGGTGAAATCCCTCGTATTTCAGCCGAAATGAAAGGTCGAGATCCGCACCGCCGCCCGTGAACGCCTCATCGAAGCCATACACCGCCTGAAAGACAGAGCGGCGCACGAGCAGCGCAAAGCCCTCAAGGAACAGGCTCTCCGTCGCGCCCGTCAGCGTCGTCCGCACCCAGTCCGCCGGATGCTCCCCTTGCTCCTCCATCGCCTCCGCATTGATGTATTGCCATGCAAAATTCGTACGGTTGCAGAAGGGGCCGGCCGCAGCGATCTCATCATCTAGCAGGAGGGTTTCGAGCATCTTTCGCAGCCCCGCCTCTGTGAGAAGCACGCCCTCCTCCAAAAAGAGGAGGTACTGTCCCTTCGCCGCGCGTTCACCAGCATTGCAGAGGGCTGCGGGGGAAGCCGTCTCCGATGCACACAGACGGCACGGCAGACGGCGGAGCTGCTTGCGCATCGCCTTTTCCCGCACTGTATGCAGTGCGACGATCAGCTCCGTCTCCACACGAAGAGCGGAGGCAGCGGCAAGCGCAGCCTCCGCCGTCTCACGCAGATATGTGCCCTCCTCCGTCACTGTAAGAATTATACTAAGATAGCTCATAACGTCTATGCTCTCCGCGTGTGCTCATCATCGTTCTGCTTCCATAATAGTTCCACGACAGATCTACAGCTGCGGGAAAAATTTCGCGATACGGGCGCGCCTGTCGCATTCGAATTCCTCTCGCCGCACAAGCATCTCCTGATAGGCGGTGATGTAGTCGTCCAGATGGTATTCCAGCAGGCGATGCTCTGCCACATAGCGGTAGGCATGCTCCGCAAGGGTTCGTCTGAGATCAGCGCGCTCAATCAGCAGATCGAACTTTTCGGCGAACTCCTCGGGGCTGCGGAAGATCAGCCCCGTCTCACCGTCGCGGATTGTTTTCGCATAGACCGTAGGCGAGGCCAGCGCCACCGCACCATGCCCTGCCGCCTCGATGAACTTCAGATCGGACTTGGCGCGGTTGAACTCTGTATCCCGCAGCGGCAGGAGGGCAATGTCTGCATCGTGCAGTGCTGCAGTATAGCGTTCGTATGGGGCAACGATGGAGGCATCCCGCACGCCGCCCGCGAAGTCCTTTTCCTCCGTCTCAAGTGCCTCATAAAAGGCATGATCAGAGAGAACGTGAAAGTACAGCCGGTCGCCGTAACGGCGGATCGCCGCATTGATCACGGGCATCAGAGGCTCCCAGTCTGGGCGGCGGTTCAGTGCGCCGAAGAAGATCGTCACGCGTTCATTCTTCATGTTGTAGATGCGCTGCTCGGGCAGAGAGGCAAGCTGATTTTCAAAGAGATAGATATGGGGATTGAATTCACGCAGAACGTCGGCTAGATACTGCGTCGAAGTCTGTACAGTGGAGATGGCACGAAAGGTAAAATAGTTTTCCCGTACAATCTCCTCCGAGATCAAGGGGAGATCGTCAAACTCCTGCAGGAGGACGTTGCCTCGTGCCGTAAGCCCGGAGAGCACCCGACTTACCTCGCCGCTGCACAAAAGCCAGCGGCGTTCCATCAGCAGAATGCTGTCATGCGGAGCAACATCACGAAGTGAAATCGTGAGATCATCTGCCTGCACACACCCGCTCAAAGAAATCAATCCCCGCTCAACGAGGGGTTTCAGCGGCGCATCCAAACGAACCGGCGCGCAGCCGTCAATACGGTTCATGAGGACAATATGAAGTGCAGATTGTCCTGCCTCGTAAGCTCTCCGCAGGGCAGGAGAGACCTGCGGGAGAATAGGCTCGATCATTTCCCGATCCGCTCCCTGCAGATAGTCCATGATCGCGCGATAGTCTGCCGCCTCGGTCAGGAACACACGCCGCCGCCAGTATTCCTCAACAAGGCGCTTCCATTCAATGCGGCTGAGTACGAGCGTATCCGGCTGCACGCCCTCCTGCCCGTCGTGGCGTCGAAAGAGGTTGAGCGGTCTGCCAAAGATGACGGCATCGCCCTTTTCGAGGAGTTCCAGCCACATGGCGCAGTCCGATATTGCCAAGTACCCGCGTGACTCGGCGCGCCAGTAATGATGGGTGAGGTCACGTCTGCGAAAGAGGACGGCAGAGGGTTCGCCCAAAAAGCTTGCGGCGTTCGTTAGCATGATATGTCCGACGGCGGCGCCGGCAAAGCATCCATAGCGCCCCCGGATGGGCGGTGCATCCTGCCACTGTCCGAGATACGCCCCATCCCCATCAATGACCCCGCGAACAGACGTAACCAGTGTCGCCGTTGGTTCCGAAAGGAACGCGTCGACCATGCGCGTGATCTTGTCCGGCAGGAGGATGTCGTCGTCCATGCACCACTGCAGGTACTCACCCTGCGCGAGATGCTCGAACGGCATAAAGTTCTCTTCCTTCGTCTTCGCCTCTCTGTTGCGGACATAGCGCACACGCACATCCGCCCGATACGCCTGCATCAGTTCCTCGGTACGGTCATCCGTGGAGTTGTCGCAGACGATCACCTCGATGTTCGGATAGGTCTGGGAGAGTGCACTCTCGAGCGTCTCACGGAAATAGGTGGGGCGGTTGTACGTCGGGATCATGATGCTCACAAGTGGTGCCTTGCAGAGAGCAGTGCGCGCCGTTGCGCGGATCAGCGGAAGGTCATGTGTCCACACAATCCCGCCAAGCAGCTCCTGCAATATCGTTTCGGGCAGACCGATGTCAATGCCCCATCGCTCCATGAGGAGCGGCCGCGCCTCTGTGCGCACCATGTCGTAGAGTTCGCAGCTGTTCGCCGCCCTGTGCGCAAGATAAACGGGGGCGCGCAGGAGGTGAAATCCCTCGTATTTCAGCCGAAATGAAAGGTCGAGATCCGCACCGCCGCCCGTGAACGCCTCATCGAAGCCATACACCGCCTGAAAGACAGAGCGGCGCACGAGCAGCGCAAAGCCCTCAAGGAACAGGCTCTCCGTCGCGCCCGTCAGCGTCGTCCGCACCCAGTCCGCCGGATGCTCCCCTTGCTCCTCCATCGCCTCCGCATTGATGTATTGCCATGCAAAATTCGTACGGTTGCAGAAGGGGCCGGCCGCAGCGATCTCATCATCTAGCAGGAGGGTTTCGAGCATCTTTCGCAGCCCCGCCTCTGTGAGAAGCACGCCCTCCTCCAAAAAGAGGAGGTACTGTCCCTTCGCCGCGCGTTCACCAGCATTGCAGAGGGCTGCGGGGGAAGCCGTCTCCGATGCACACAGACGGCACGGCAGACGGCGGAGCTGCTTGCGCATCGCCTTTTCCCGCACTGTATGCAGTGCGACGATCAGCTCCGTCTCCACACGAAGAGCGGAGGCAGCGGCAAGCGCAGCCTCCGCCGTCTCACGCAGATATGTGCCCTCCTCCGTCACCGTGAGGATGATTGAGAGCCGCTTCACGACTTCAGTGCCCGCAGCAGCATGAAGTCTGCCCTGCGCATCTTCGCCGCAATCTGAAGTGCCTTGTCCTTCTCGCCCATCTCATGCAGGAGGAGCGCCATGTTGCGGATCGTATCATCGCAGCCGGGATCCACCTCCAGTGCCGCCATAAGGAATGTCTTTGCTCCCACATAGTCATCTGCAATGTATGCCGCGCCCGCGAATGCGTTCAGTGCCTCCACCTTTTCCACGGGGCGGATCGTCTGTGCAAGGATCTCACGTACCTGCTGCGTGGCATGCACGGCAACAGTGGAAGCGGCGGACGGCGCAGGGCTTTTCTCCACTGCCACAGCGGGAGCAACCGGCGGCACAGGCGCAGCCGACACGGCAGGAATCACAGCAGCAGGTTTTCCCCCCATCCCAAGGAATGCAGCGAGATGCGGGTATTCCGTGCACGTTTTCTCCGGATTGAGACGCGCATCGAGACCTGCGAGACGTTTGATCTCCGCCCCCTGTTCCTCCGATACGGCCGCGCCATGAGAAGCAAGGATATTCTCGTAGAGCTTCAGCGCATCGTCGGGACGTTTCTCGCGCTGGCAGATGCGCGCAAGCAGGATGCGCACAGCCACATTCGAGGGATCCCTTGAAAGCGTCGTCGTCACCCAGCTTGCCGCACGCGTATAGTCGCCCAGCTCGAAATAGGCGCGTGCCACATCCCCAAAGCACTCCTCGGACGGATTGCCCTGTGCGAGCATGTCGGCAAACGAATTGATCACCGCTGCATATTCCTTCTTCTCCACAGCACGCCGAATATCCGCCGTCGACACAATCTTCTTCTCTGTCATCGTCATCGTCCCTTTCGCCTTACGTTTTTCTTCCCGCCGCGCACGCTTTTTGCGTGCATTTTCCGCGCGGATCTTCTTACGTTTCTTCATTGAGGTATCGCTCCCATACCGTCTTGTATGCCGCCTCCATGGCACGCACATAGCCTATCCCATCCATCAGCGGTGAGGCGCGCATCATACGCGGAATTGCTGCGTGCAGTGCCGCAAGCAGCTCCATATCCGTCCCCAAGGCGACGGCACATTCCACGTACGCCTGCGCGCAGTCTGCTACAAGCTCCGACAGCCCCGCATTGTGAAGGAGCCCCGCGCCAAAGCGTGCCCCGTGGCGGCTGCCCGCCATCGCCACGACGGGCAGTCCCATAAAAAGCGCCTCACAGGTCGTCCCGCCGCCCGGATATGGATGGGTGTCGAGCACCACATCCACCTCCAGATAGTCCCGCAGATAGTCCTTTGACGCGGGGCGCAGCGTGAGGCGATCCATATCAATACCTGCCCGCTCGGCACGAATCCGCATACGGGCAAGCACCTCCTCGCTCGGCTGCGTATTCTTCAGCAGAAGCCGCGCCGCAGGCGTGCGCCGCAGAATCTCTGCCCAGAGGCGGAGCATGCCGTCCGTGATCTTCGCAAAGTTGTTAAAGCTCGCAAAGATTACGGGATCATGCGGCACGCGATACAGATGCTCATACGGCTGAAACCGATCGGACGGAGTGAAGCAGAGATGCGTATGGGGCAGGCGGAGAATCTGTTCCGCGAAACGTTCCTCCATCCCCTGCGGATCGACATACGGATCCCCGAGCACGTAGTCCACCGCTGAAAGCCCCGTCGTATCGAAGTACCCAATGCCCGAGATCTGTACCGGTGCAGGCTTGTGCGCTGCGATCCGCAGCGTGCTGCCCCCTGCCGAGTGCCCCGCAAGATCAAAGAGGATATCGATCTCATCTGCATAGATGCGCTCCGCAGCCGCCCGCGCGCTGCATTGCGAAAGATCGGCATACCCGTCCACCATGTCCGCGACCCAGTCCGTCACCTCGCTCTGCAGCGTACCGATGTCATAGAGATACACTTCAAAATGTGTGCGGTCGTATGCGGCGAAGAGCTGGATCACAAAGTTCAGCACGACATGATCCGTGATATTCGGCGAGAGATAGCCGATGCGGAGCTTTTTGCGGCACCGTCTGGTATGCGTAAACTGCGGCAGATCACCGAGCATCGTCTCATACACGAGATGCGCTGCATACAGCTCCTCATCTCCGATCCCATCAACATAGTGCAGATCCATCAGATAGTTGCTGAGCGCCGTAAGGCGCGCCGTGTGATCCGCACGCGGCAGTTCCCACGCCAGTTTCAAATGGGGAAGTGCCGCCGTGAGGTCGGAAAGACAGTAGAGGACCTGTCCCATCAGTTCGTGCTGCTCGCAGCGGCGTTCCTTGGGAAAGAGATTCGCACGCACCATTTCCGAAAGGCATGCAAGCCCCTCCTCCAAGTGCCCAGCTGCGAGTTCTGTCTGCACGCGTGCAAAGGCGCGTTCAAAGGCAGCCCTGCTCTGCTTCCCACTGCGCCCAGATTGCACGATAGCATTCCTCCATCTCACGTATATAGCGCTCCTGATCCATGACGGGTGATGCCTTCATGCGGTCACGCATTTCCCTGTGCAGGACATCCAAAAGGTCAAGATTTCCCGCAAGCGCCACCGCCGTCGCCACATAGTCCTCCATGCGCTCCGAGGCAAGATCGGAGAGTCCAATGTTGGCGAGCAGACTGTAGGTAAAGCGCGTGCTGTGGCGTTCCTGATAATAGGAGACGACGGGCACTCCCATGTAGAGTGCGTCGCAGGTGGTTCCGCCGCCCGGCCACGGATAGGTATCGAGAGCAATGTCCACATCGAGATAGCGCTGCATATAGTCCTTCGTCGCAGGTTCAAAGCTCACACGACTCAGATCAAAACCAAGCCTCCGCAAACGCTCCCGCGCCATAATGACAATGCTGCGCTCGTTGTACTCCTTGTTCTTTAGCAGGAGTCGGGCGTTCGGCACGCGTTCCATGATCTCCCGCCATGCCAAGAGCATCGGATCCTGCAGCTTCCGATACTGATTGAATGAGGCGAATTGGATATAGCCATGTGTGCGTGCAGGGGTTCCTGCCGAGGCGGGCAGATTCGTATGTCCATTATAGCAGAATTGGCTCGTAAGGCGCAGCAATTTTTCCACATAGACATCTTCACTGCCGCTGCCCACAGGATCGCAGTAGTGATCGGTCACGAAATAATCTACGGCAGGCAGCCCCGTCGTCGCCATATAGCCGAGTCCCGAGAGCTGTATCGGAGCCGGCTTGTACGCGAGTGCGGCGAGGCCGGAGTTGGTTGTATGTCCCGCGAGATCAAACAAGATATCGATCTCATCCGCATAGATCTCCCGCGCAATGTATGCAGGATCATCCTTGTGTGCGGTGAGGTCACGCCACCGCGTCACGAGTGTCTGAAAGAACTCAGAATACTGATCGGGCCTTCCGAGGCTATAGGCATAAACCTCGAAGTCATTTGGATCAAAGCCCGCCAGGAACGGCCAGATAAAATACTGCATGACGTGCGCACAAAAATCACCAGAGATATAGCCGATGCGGATCTTCTCCTTCTTGCGACGCCCCGTGTGTGTATATTGCTGTGCATCGGGAAAAAGAGTCCCGTAGACGAGACTCCTGCGATAAACCTCTGCTGCTGGCAGATCAACCGCATTCAGGAAGAAAATACTTGCGCTGTAATAGAAGCGTCGTTTTTCCGGATCAACCGCTTCCTCGGCGCACGTCCACAAAAACTCCGCCGTCGCTGCCGCGCCTACAAACGGCGTACAATTAAGTATATATGCGTTGCACAGTGTCGCGCGGACATCCGGCACGGCGGGCAGTCCCGCCGCGATGAGATCGAGACCGTGACATGCGCGTGCATAGATCTCCGACTCTGTTCCGGGCGGATTTGTACCGATCACGGAGAGGTAGAGGCGTGCACCCTCGCGGTCACGTGAAATTCCCTCTGCCAGGAGAGCCCAGCGTCCCGCAAGTGTCGTCGCGTCCAAAAAGAAATACGCCCACGCAAGACTCATGCGCTGCTCCACGGTGAGTGCATCCATACCGTCAAGCGTGTGTGCCGCCGCGATCACCGCCGCCCAGTCCTTATGTGCGGCAGCATTCGCAAGGCGAACATTCAGCTCGTCCGCATCCCTCCCGCAATCCTCTGCCAAAACCCGCTCGTATGCGCGCTCCACGAAAAAGAAAACTTCTCCCACATCCGAGAGGTCATACAACTGCCAATGCAGCGACCCATGGTATTCTGAAAGCCGTGCAGGATCTGCGCACAAACGGCTGACCGCATCGACAAGCGCGTCCATATCCCGCACGGGCGCAAGCCCCAGCCGTTCGAGAACCATGACGGCGCTGTGTCCATGCACGTCCGCCTCCTGCACAAGGAGCGGCACAGAGTGCGTCGCCGCCAGACACACATCCATAAAATCAACATCCACACCAAGTACGAGATCGAGCATATCGTATGGCAATTCATCCACGAGGTCGAGCACGGATGCCTCCGATCCCGCCGCTGTGATGTACGCAAGCTGCCCCTCCGTGAGCGCCCCCGCAATCTGCGCGGACAGAACAAGGCGTACAGCAGGGATACGACGCAGCACATCGCACAGGAGGAGCATCAGGCGCTCTGCCGTCTCCGGCATACACGTACCCACAATGCCAAACGTCGGTGTCCCCGCATCGAGAAGGGGAGCGCGGTACACATGTTGATGGATCGGGCGAAATGGGGTATAGCACCATGACAGAACCTCTGTCCCTTCAACCGGCGGAAGCACGTCAGCAAGCCCCTCGGGGCAGTCCGCAGCAAGAGAGATTATATGCGGCGCTGGATGCTGCGCCATAATCGCACGAATGCGGTCGGATGGTGCGCGGAGCGAAAGATCGACGAGCAGGGCGATCCGATCCCTGCGGATCACATCTGCCGCCGTCTCCGATGTCATCGTGCCGATCTCGCGCAGCGTGATTGCCTGTGCAAAAGGCTCCGCATCTCCGCCCTCACCCGCATGATAGGCATAGATCTCATACCGCTCTTTATCGTATGCAGAAAAGTACATCGACAGCAGATCCCGCGTCCGCCCCGTCCCGAAGTCCGAGGAGAGATAGCCGAGCCGAATCTTTCGAGAGACCTTTTTCGTTTCAGTGCAGTGCCTTGTTTTATGCTTCTTTTTCTTCATCGTCTCTCCTCATCAGTGCAATGCAGTACATCCTCATACGCCCGCTCAAGTGCCTTCATATAGCCCTGCTGATCCATGATCGCCGACCGCTCCATCCGCGTGCGCAGCTCCCTGTGCATGCGGTCAAGCCCATCGAGATCCCCCGCAAGCGCAGCCGCACGTTCCACATAGCCTGCGGGTGTCTGCACAGCGCAAGACTCCAATCCTACATGCTGCAGAAGTGCGTATGAAAACCGCGTGCTGCGCCGCGCCGCGTACAACGTCACAACGGGCACTCCCATGTAGAGCGCGTCGCAGGTCGTACCGCCGCCCGGCCACGGATAGGTGTCGAGCGCGATGTCCACGTCGAGATAGCGCTCCATATAGTCCGTCGTTGCAGACTCGAGGATCACACGCGCAGGGTCAAAACCGATCTGCAGAAGGCGTTCCCGCGCCGCCTCCGCCATTGCGAGGGCAAAGAAGATCTGGGACTTCAGCAGCAGCTGCGCCTGCGGCACGCGCTCCAAGATCTCCCGCCAGAGGAGCAGCATGTCATCCGTAAATTTCCGATATTGATTGAATACCCCAAAGAGGATATGCCCCCGCTTCTTCGCAGGTGTCCCTGCCGCAGCGGGCAGCCCCGCACGCGGCACATAGACGAACTGGCTCGGCAGACGGATCAGCCGCTCCGTAAAGTACTTTTCGCTCGCTCCCCCGACAGGATCACAAGCCTCATCCGTCAGAAACGCATCCACTTCCGGCAGCCCCGAGGTCGCCATATAGCCGAGTCCCATCATCTGCACGGGCGCGGGTCTCCGCGCGAGAACAGGGAGCGCGCCGTGCGCCGCATGTCCCGCCAGATCAACGAGAATGTCAATCTCGTCACAATGGATGCGGGCGGCGATCTCCTCCGGGGCAGCACCGCCCAGATCGCGCCAGACGGTCACATGCGGGCGCAGTGCCGCCGTCACCTCGTCCTGCGTCTCCGCCGTACTGTAGGCATAGACCTCAAAGCGTGCGCGGTCATAGCCCATGAGGAGCGGCTGAACGAAATGCTGCAGTACATTGCGGCGAAAGTCCGGCGAGATATAGCCAACGCGAATTTTCTCATGTGCATGAGGCGCATGGTCGGTATAGCGCGGCACGCGGTCAAAGAGACGCGCGTAGCCCAGATGCGCGCGAAAGAGTTCCTTCTCATCCACAGTCTGCGCGTTCTGCGCCAGCAGAATGGAGCTGTAGAGAGAGGGATCCTCCGGCTCCTCCTCGTAGGCACGGCGGTAGAACTCCGTCGTACGCACATCCCCCATGCGATAGGCGACTGCGGCGCGCAGGCGCATAAACTCGTGGCGCAGCGGTATCCGTCCCGCTGCGATATAGTCCTCCGCAAGTGCCATCGCACGCGGCAGATCGCCCTGCCGCTCCACTGCGTATGCGTGGAGATAGCGGAGCATATCATCCTCTGCGCCTGCGGCAAGTGCACGAGCTGCACTTTGCTCCGCCTCAGCGTAGCACTCCGCCTCAAGTGCCGCAAAAATACGCTCTTTCAGCGACGCAAGATCCATACTCATACTATCGTCATAAGCGGCAGGGGACTTTAGCGCGTCACTGCGCTCCGCATACCGTTTCCACACGGCTTCGTATGCTGCCCCGACATCTCTGCCATAACCCGCCGCATCCATCACGGGAGATTTCTCCATCATCCCGCGGAGTCCCGCATGCAGCGCATCGAGCAGCGCAGAATCGCCCGCAAGAGAAACGGCGCGTTCCACATACTCCTCCTCCGTATGCGCAATAAGCGCACCCGCCCCGATGTTTTCGAGCAGGGACGCACCGAAGCGGCTGCCGAGGCTGTCCCCCGCAAGCGTCACGACGGGAACCCCCATGTAGAGTGCATCGCAGGTCGTACCGCCTCCGGGGTACGGAAAGGGATCGAGCGCAATGTCCATGCGGTGGTATGCCGCCAGATAGTCCCGCGACGTGCCCTCCGCTTCCACACGCTCCATAGGAATCCCAGCTGCTGCAATACGGGCAAGTGCCTCCTCCCGTGCATCGGGGTAGGAGAAGACATCGGTCTTAAAGAGCAGCCGGCTCCCCGGCACGCGGCGCAAAATCTCCGCCCATGTTTGCAGCACGCGATCATTCAGCTTTGTAAAATTGTTAAAGCTGCCAAAGACGACGGAGCGTCCCGCTGCGGGCACATGTGCAGGTGCGGGTGCCGTATGCAGCGGCTGCCAGCAGAAATGCGTATGCGGCAGGACGAGCAGTTCCTCCGTGAAGCCCTCCTCCGCCGCACCCGCCGCAAGGATCGGGTCGGCGAGAAAGTAATCCACGGTGGACAGGCCTGTCGAGGCGAAGTAGCCAACCCCCGAAATCTGCACGGGCGCGGGACGACAGGCGAGAATCGGCAGCGTTCTGCCCGCCGTGTGCCCCGCAAGATCGACAAGGATATCGATGCCGTCACGATAAATCGTCTGCGCGGCTTCCTCGGCCGAAAGGCGCACGAGGTTGCGGAGGTTCCCCACCGATTTGCTCACATGCTCCGTATAGGAATCCTCCTCATTCAGCGCATAGACCGTCACATCGAAGCGCGCAGGGTCGAGCGCCGTCATCAGGGCATACGAAAAAGAAAGGACGACGTGCTCCCGAACATCAGGCGAAAGATAGCCGATGGAGAGACGATCCTTCCCAAGCGCATGCCATGCGTGTGAGAACTGCCGGTACCCCGCAAAGATGGCTCCGTATTGCTCCGCAGCACGCCTATCCTCTGCGAGTGTCGCGGGGAGATAGTGCCGATTAAAGAGGACATTGCTCGCATTGAGTGCACGTAATGCGAGATCGGGCGCGGCATCCCGTGCGCGTTCGTAGAACGCAACTGCCTCCGCCGCACGCCCAAGAAAGCGTGCGCACTGCCCCGCGAGATTATAGACCTTCTCTGCAACAGCAGGTGACATCTCCGCGCCGAGAAGCGGGCTGAGGAGATCGAGCGCAGCACGCCGTTCTCCCATAAGGAGATGAATGCGCGCGCGCAGAAAGATCGTATAGGGATCACGGGGCGCGTGCCGTGCACATTCCCGCCACGTGCGCAGTGCCTCCTGCGCCCGTCCCGCTTCGATCTCAAGTGCCGTCAGGAGCCCCGCCGCTTCGGCGGGCACATGACGGTGCAGCTTGCGGATCCCCTTCCTTGCCGTCACCTCATCACCGCGTGCAAGAGCCGCAAAGATACGGTCGCGCAGCTGCTCCATGTGATCTGTGCTCATACCGCGCCCTCCGCAAGCCGTCCGATGCGCCGTATCATGCGCTGCGCCTCGGGGGCGGCGGAGAGCTCCCTGCACGCATCCGGCAAAAGAAGTGCCAGTGCCCCCTGCTGCTCCGGCGTGAACGCCGCCTCGCGCGCTGCCGCAAGCGCCGCCGACCGCTCCAAGTCCTCGATCAGCGATGCCGCCGCCGAGCACACATCCCCCGCGAGCAGAAAGCGCCGCCGCAGGGGGAACTTCAGAGTGCTTCGCTGATCATAGTAAAGTGACGCCAGCGGACAGCCCTGTCCCGCCAACACCGAGGCGAGAAACGCTGCATCTTCCTCTCCATAGAGCGCGTTCAGTGCCTCGATCAGCGCCGCGTCATCTGCGCCTGCGGCACGAAGGAGACGAATGAGACATACAAGTGCGGGCACATGGTGCGGGTTTTGACGGACGGCGTGCTCATAGAGCGCCGCAGCGCCCTCCGCATCGCCTGTGAGCTCCGCCGCCTCTCCGAGGCGCGTGTATGCAGCCGGCGCAAGGATCCCTGAGAAGTCTCCCGCGCGATAGTACATCTCATGCAGACGGACGCCCTCGCTGTATGCCTCACGCGCGCGCGCAAAATAGCCTGTCTCCCATGCCCAAGTGCCATAGATCAGCGGAAATTCCGCCTTTTCGGGAAATGCCGTGCGTGCCTGCGCATACACCGCCTCAATCTCCGCATCGGGAGCTCCCATGAGGATGAGCGATTGAAGCAGCACGGCGTGCGGACGATCCTCTGAAAGGGCGGGACGATCCGCGCTGTCCCGTGCAAGGCGTGCATAATGTGCCGCCTGCGGATAGTCCTCAAGCGTATAGTAACAGTCCATGAGATGATACTCGTCCAGCTTTTTGTGCTCTCCGCGCTGTTGCCTCTGCAGGATCAGTTCCAGATTGCGCCGCGATTTCCCCTTGATGATGCGCGGAGAGTAGCCCGTGTGATAGAGTACAAGCCCCGGTGCGACAGACATCTCACGCGCTGCATCACCGCTGAGATTCTCCACATGCTCGTGGATGCTCCCGACGAAGCGAATGTGCGGCGCGTGGCGAAAGATGCGCTGCACATCGGCGGATGTCCCGAGAAGTGCCCCCGTATCCATGTCGATATTGACGAGATGGACAATAAAGCCATCGAACTTCTCTCGTACGCTGTATTCCTCGATCAAGGGGCGCACGCGCGGCGCACACTCCTCCGCAAAGTACTCATCCGCATCCGTAAAGACAATCCAATCCCCCGATGCCTTGTCGAGTGCGAAATTCTTCGCTGCCGCGAAATCGTTGATCCAGTCAAAATGATAGACCTTGGCACCGCCCGCCCGCGCGATCTCCGTCGTCGCATCCCGCGAGCCGGTATCGACCACGATCATCTCATCGGCAAAGACACGCATCGAGGCAAGCCAGCGCGGCAGATTTTCCGCCTCATTCTTTGTAATGACACATGCCGAAATCTTCATCGTATCAGCTCCATCAGTTCCCTTGCCTTTCGATGGGCGGGATCGAGCGCAAGCAATCGTGCGAGAGCTCCCTCCGCCTCCGTACGCCCTCCGAGATGCAGTGCGGCAAGCGCCGTGCCATAGAGAGTGTCCACCGTATCTCCCTTCAGCGCGGCGGCAAGCGTCCATCCAATGAGTGCCCCCTCCCAGCGCTGCGCATCTTCAAACGCCTGCGCCGCTGCGTCCAGCGCCTCAGCACCGTAGCCCGCAGCAATCCGCAGAAAGCGCTCCGCCTGTTCTGCGTCCGCATGGTGAACGAACGCCTCCCGCACGAGGTCATAGCCCTCCCGGTCATCAGGGCATCGCACAGCATCCGGTTCGTCATAATGCCGCCAAAAGGCACGCATGGATGTGGGCAGGAGTGCACGCAGACGATGGTAGAGATGCAGACTCTCCACATGCCGATCGCGTTCCAAACGCAGGAGAATCTCTGGAATCTCGCGCACATGACCCGCAAGTGTGCCGACAAAAAATCCGCCCGCTTCTGCGGGTGCGAGCTTCTGCACATGCGCATAGATTGCGGGAGGCGACACGGCATGCCCCAACGCACGGGCAGATTCCGCGCGTACCGCCTCTGCCAAGGAGAGCCAGCCATAGCTGTCTGCAAAGCGCACGAGGTAGGAAAGTGCCTCCTCATCCGCGCCGAGCATATCATTCAGAGCGGCAGCCAGCTGCCCCGCCTCCATGCCGCGATGCAGCTCCACATAGACATCAAGTGCCTCTTCGCGCGCCGTATCGAGGGACAGGGCACGCATCAGCTCCGCCTCTGCCGCAGCCGCCTCGCCCATTTCCGCCAGAAGACGTGCGCGTGCCGCCGAGACTGCGCCCGCCCACGCAGGGAATGCGGAGGCCTCTCCATTGGTGTCAATGGGGCGCTCATAGAGTTCCAGCGCGCGCGTCAATTCGGGCAGCGCCTCACCGCTTTCGCCCGCTGCGCACAGGAGTCCCAGCCGCCCATGAAAATCCGGCAGCTGCGGGTACGCCTGACACGCCGCCCGTGCGGCTGTAATCTGTTCCCTGAGCGGCACATGCTCCTTCTCCATCGCATCGAGCAAAAGGTGATAAAGATGACTCTGTGCACCGACGGACACGACATCCTCCTCCATCGCCGCGCGTGCGTATGCGAGCGCCGCCGCATACTGTCCAAGCCCGTAGTAGGTATCGGCGAGATAGCGGCAGTCGCCGGGCTGCAGTCCGTGCTCTGCGATGTGCCGCTCCATCAGCATGAGATTGCGCTCATGCTTGGCGCGCATCCGCCCTGAGGAATACCCCACGTGACGAATTGCAAGGGCAGCCGGCTCGTGGTGGAGTTTTAGGTCACCGCCGTTCTTGCACAGTGCTTCGTGCACCCGCCCCTCGTAATACAGCCCTCGCCCCATGCGCAGAAGACGGATATGCGGTGCACGCCCCGTCTCCTTCTCTCCCGCATCCTCATCGACATGCACAATCGGCAGAAGCACGGCATCCACGTGCGGGCGCACGACATCAAGCATCGCAAGGTAGGCGCGCAGCTCGGACGGATCGAAGAAGGACTCATCCGCATCGAGTACCGCCGCCCAGTCCCCCGTCACCTGTGCAAGGGCGGCATTGCGCGCAGCGGCAAAGTCATCCTGCCAGAGGAAGTCCACGACCACTGCACCCGCTGCCTCTGCCATGGCGCGTGTGCCGTCGGTCGATCCCGTATCGAGGACGATCCGCTCATCCGCATAGAGCGCCGTGTTTTCAAGCCATGTCTTCATATCGCGTGCGTCATCGCGCACAAAGACCGCCGCCGTGATGCTGATCTGCCGTTCGTGTGCGGCAATCTGTGCCCAGACCGCCATCCGACGGCGCAGCTCTGCGCCCATCTCCTCCGTAAAATCAGAGATATCCGTCGCCCGCTGCTCCTCCCGCACAAAGGCACGCTCCGCCGCCGCAATCGCCGCCTCATAGCGGTGCAGTGCGGCGAGCGCCTCCGCGTACTCCGCGTGCATCTCCGGCAGTTCATGGAAATCACGCGCTGCCTGTGCCGCGACGGAGAGACGCTCTTCCCGGCGCATGGGATTCGCCCCGTAGATACGCAGGAGAATCCGATAGGAGCGGCTTGCATAGATGACGGACTGGCGCCCCTGTCCAATGTCGAGCAGCGCATAATGTTCCGCCAGCCGCTCATCGCCGAGATTGTCATACGTCTCCGCGAGATAGCGCCAGCAGCGTTCTGGGTGCCTAGTCTGCGTCAACTCATCGAGAAGAAGGCGCAGATTCCGCTCCCCCTTTTCCCGTGTCAATGACGCAGAATACCCCGTATGCACCAAGGTCAGCAGTTCCGCAGGAACGATGCGCACCGCGGGTACGCTCCCGTCCGCATCGTGCAGGGTCTCATGGATACGCCCCTCATAGTGCCGTCCCGTACATCTGCGAAAGATGCGCGGCGCATAGGAATCCAGAAGCTTTTCCCCCGACGCCTCGTCGATATTGTGCCACAGCAAAAGCAGCAGTTCATGCTCCTTCGCAGCGGCATCCTCAATCACCGTACGGAGATTGCCGCGCGTCTCAGCGGAAAAAAACTCATCCGCGTCAATGAAAACAATCCAATCTCCCGTAGTGTATGTAAGTGCCGCATTGCGTGCAGCGGCAAAATCATCCCCCCACGTGAAATGATGAACCGCTGCACCAAGGGATGCTGCCACAGCTGCACTTTCATCCGATGAGCCTGTATCGACCACAATCAATTCATCCACTTGATCCCGCAGACTCTCGATGGACGATTTCAAATGTCTTGCATCGTCGCGCACAATATAGCACGCCGAGATGCGCAGCGTCTTTTCCTCCGCATCCACATTCTTCCCCATGTATTCTTGCTCCCTCTTCGACCAAAATTTTGCCCGCTCCATATCCTCCAGATGCGTATAAATACGCGAAAGCCGCTCCGCGACGCGTGCCGCAACGGCATCGTTGAAAAAGGACGCATCCCGTGTTGATCTTCCCACTTGGTCATAGATCTGCAGTCCCTTCGCAAGGCTCTCTGCCGCCTCCTCGTAGCGTGCCAGACCACAGAGGATCATGCCGCGCTCAGCGTAGAAATCCGGCAGCTGCGGAAAATGTGCAAGTGCCTCCTCGGCAAACGGCAGCATCTTTTCGTCCGGCGTGTGAAGCGCACGCATGGACTCGATCATCTGGTGATAGATCTTGCCACCATAGCCGATGAACGCTCGGCCGCTGCGCAGTGCCTCCTCGGATAGGGCGAGTGTACGCGCATAGTCCTTGAGGCCGAAATAACAGTCCGCAAGATAGAACGCGTGCTTTGCCGACCAGCCATGCACGGCCGCGTCCCGTTCAAGCAATTCGATGTTGCGCCGAATCTTCGCGTCACTACGCACGGAAAGATAGCCCGTGTGCCCTGCGGCAAGGCGCTCATCAGCGTACACAAGAATGCATTCCGCTCGGTCATCGCGCACGAGCTGCTCATGAATCGCGCCCTCGTAGTGCAGCCCCGGCATCCGAAAGATGCGGGGGACACGCTCATAGATCGCATCCGTCCGCACCTCCGGCGTGCGAAAGCTGCACAGCGAGATCATCACGATGTCCGCATGCGGCAGCCCATCAAAAGCCGCGGCAAGCCCAGTGCGTACCTCTGCCGGAGAAAAAAAATACTCGTCCGCATCCAAAAAGACGACATGATCTCCTGTCACATGGCGCAGCGCCTCATTGCGTGCAGCCGCGAAATCATCCTGCCATGGATATTCATACAGTAATGCATGAAATTCTGCCGCCAGTTCCGCCACACGCGCAGCACCTGCCGTCGCAACGACAACGATCTCGTCCGCCGCCGCATGAACGCTTGCAAGCGAGCGGCGCAGTTCCTCCACTTCGTCCTTCACAATATAGCAGGCAGAGAGCTTCATCGCACACATCCTTTCATCGCGGGTTAAGACATTATTATTATACGCGATTACAGAATTTTTCGCAAAGAAAAAGAACCCCTCCCCGAAGGGAGAGGTTCTCGTGTTCCGTAAGTAATCGATGTCCGAATTACTGGAGGAGCGAAAGGACAGCGGAGCTGTTCTGGTTCGCCTGCGCGAGCATGGACTGCGCAGCCTGGAGCAGCACGT
>ERZ773083.1112-NODE-1112-length-19112-cov-13.360497_pt1 | contig 19112 bp, 26 predicted proteins | sample MGYA00511465_ERZ773083 | MGnify/ENA primary metagenome ERZ773083 (study PRJEB29015, sample SAMEA2738001) | human oral metagenome | biome: human oral; feature: human-associated habitat; material: dental | place: China | collected 2060 ... | reverse complement strand
AAAGAAAATAATATCCCGCCCCTGACGATCCAATGGCGAGAGTTGCGACAGTTGCAATGAGAGCTTTTTTCATTGAGTTGTTCTCCTTTGGTGTGTTTTATTTAGTGGTGGCGCGTGGGTTAGTCTATACCCCAAAGTAACGCAAAATCATCTAGATTTTCTTTATCTTTCTTAGCTTCTTGAAGAGCTAAAGACTTAATTTCTTCAAATAGATTTTCAAACTTTTTATATAATTTGTTGTAATATTCTTGGTTGAATTCCTTATCTTCAAAAACTATGTAGAACTCACTACTTGTTTTTTGAAATACAATATCTAGCCAGAATAGGATATTACTTGTCTTTAGCGCAAGGGCATTTAAAACTTCATAGTTGTCTTTGGGATTGTATTCATTTAATGATTCAGTAATAGTAGTGAGAAACTCTTCAGGACTGATTGGGAAATTTTTACTCTTTGCTAGTTCAATTATTTCCTTGTCCCTTTTCTCTCTCTCTTTTACTTTCTGAAAAATTTTATCTTTTGAAACATTTTTTACGAGGTATTTTTCTTCGTCTAATTGTTTATCTAACATATATAAAAATTCTTTGTAAACATCTTTGTCAGAAAAGCGAGGGTCAAGATCAGATTTTTTCACTCCCAAATAATCAGCAAGTTTTTGAAGATTGCCAGATGTTGGCATTGATCTACCTTTTACATAACCAGTTATTGTACTTTTAGGAATTTCTAAAGCATTATGCAGGTCTATCTGTCTGATACCTTTTTCTTTCATAACACGGTTAAGATTATTAGAGAAACATTCTCTATTCTTTAAATCCTGAGGGCTATTTTTTGCCATTGTTAAAAACTCCCTTACTTTAATTCTACAACCTGATTATAACACAAAAAAGACAAAGTACGAAAAAAATAAAATTTTTCAACAATAGCGTTGACAAAGTACGAAAAAAATAGTACTATGATTTTATCAATCTTGAAAGGAGCTATAAGAATATGGCACAATGGACGCTAAGAGCGTGTCGAGTAAATGCAGGTTTTACTTTGCGCCAAGTGGCTAAGAAAGTCAACAAGAATTTTCAGACTATTTCAAAGTACGAAAAAGATAGTACGCTAATCCCTTTTGAGCTACTTAAAGAGTTATCGGAATTGTATCAGGTAAAACTGGACGATATTTTTTTAGGAGATAGTACGAAAAAAATAGAACTAAATCAAAAGGAAATCTAAGAAAGGAGCAAACCGATGGAACTAGTATACATGGACGGCAAGAAAGAGCCGTATACTACGAGTGAAATAATAGCTGAATGCGCTGAAGTTACTCATCACACGATACAAGAACTTTTAAGAAAGCATAAAGCTGATTTTGAAAGCTACGGAATTATCGCATTTGAAATGCGTAAATTAGACGGGCGAGGGCGACCAATGAAAATCTATCGCTTGAATGAGCAACAAGCAACCTTGCTGATCACTTATCTAAAGAATACTGCACCAGTTCGTAAATTCAAAATGAACCTGGTCAAAGCTTTCTTTGAAATGCGTGAGGAACTTTCTAAGTTTCGTATGCAGAGGGCGCTAGAAAAGCCAAAAAGAAAAACCTTGCATGACAGTATAGAGACATGGGAGGCAAAACCCAAGCACGCGCATAGCACCATGAACAACCTGCTACTAAAAGCAGTAACTGACAGGAACGCTAAGCAGTTAAGGGAAGAGCGTGGGGGCTACAATGGCATTGATAGCTTGACCAGTGTCGAGCTAGAGCAATACCAGGCATTTGAAGACATGGTAATAGCCATGATTGGCTTGAATATGAGTTATCAGGAAATCAAAGCTATGGTATTCAGAAATAAAAAAACACGCCAAGAAAGCGCGTGATTGCAACAAAAAAGGCTTAGCAATAACCATACCGCAGAGCCTTTTACACAACACTAAAACGAATTTAACAAAAAAGCAGGCAAGCTATTATCAAAGAGGTTTTAGTAAAGATTTATACCTAGATTATAGCATAATTAGGGCAATTTGACCATACGGAGAGCGCCAACTCTTAAAACTGGTACCTTCTCACACTCTCTAAGTTTGGCGACTCAGAGCGTGAGGCTAGAAATTACAAGAAAAACTGTATAAGAAATAACCATTAAAAAGCTATCAGGGCAACTAAACAAATATAGAAACAGAGGTAAAAACATGTTAGCAGATAAATTAGAAGCTATTTCAACAAATTTAGAAGAAATACAAGGAAGTCTTACAGGGGTTAGAAATATCATAGCTAAAAGAGCAATCAGTAGGGTATTGAATGACTTGGATGATGTTTATAATGAACTAACTAGCACAGAATACCATGAACAACAGCAAACGCTAAAGGAACAAACAGAGAAGATGAAACAGAGGGTGATTGCTGAGTTAATAGGTGAATTAGAAGAACGAGAAGAGTCTTATTACAGAAATTTTTGGGGTGATACTAAGTTTATAAAGCTACTTTCCAACTTTGATGGATTTCTTTTCTTAAACACTTACCTAGCTGAAATAACTAAAGAAAATACCTACCCAATGGAACAAAGCCAATTATTGAATTATGTATGGGAAGTCATCGCGGTTGATATCGCAAAGAAAAAACGAGGGAAAAAGAACGTTTTGGATTCATGGACAGACTCATCCTTATATACTCGTGGAATGATGATTGATTAGGAGAAATGCAATGACACTAGACCTAGATACAATGACACAAGCAGAATTTGATGAACTAATGACTGAAATCAAGGAGAAGCGCCCGAACCTCTTTCAGTTTATCTCTGATTTTGTAGATAGAAAAGTAAGCACTGAAGAGGTGGACGAATACCTGAAGATGGATCATAGAAAACAAGTGGACTATATCAAGAGTTATCAAGCGAGGGCATAATATGAATGAGCTAGATTTAAGCAACACACAGGCGATTGTCTTTGTTGTGGTATTGATTGGCTTGCTGCTTTATCTAAACCACCGAGACCGCAAAAAAAGCGCCCAAATGGAGCGAGAAAGCAAACAGACAATAGAAACACCTAGCGAGGATTTAAGCCCTTGCTACGGGCGTTATATCCAGCTTGCAGGGGCCAACGTATGGGGAGGAACTGAATGAGTCTAACACTGAATGACAAGCGAGTATTAAAACTAATCAAGGTAGGGGCTGAGAACTCTATCACTGGGGCTGAAATCAGCTTAATCACTAAACTAGCAGAAAGAACCGTGCAAGATATTATCAGCCGTCTGATCACGCGCTACGGCGTTCCTATCGTTGGGGTACGTCACGGATCTTTTAGAGGCTACTTTATCCCAGCTAACAAAGAGGAGTTACTGGACGGAGCAAAGGCATTCTATAACCAAGTACAAGAGGAGCAGAAACGTCTGACTGTCCTTTTGAATGCCGATTTAGAGAGCTACAAACAACTACTGAAAGGAGCTGATGAATTTGTTTAGTCTCAGCAAAGAGAGCGAATACGAGCTAACTCATGGCGTTCTGGAGCTTGTTGAGAACTACCTGGAAGCGCGTGATACAGCCAAACCACGATTGACGGGATTAATCTCAGCACAGGAAGCTATGGACGAACTGGATATAAAGTATAAGACACTCCAAAAGTGGGAAGATGCTGGGCTAAGACGATACCAGCCCCCGCTAGAAGATACTAGGAAAATCTATTATAGAGTTTCTGACTTGCTGAAGTTTTTGGGGGTGGAAAATGGCTAGATATAACACACACCCAGCACAAGGCGGAGGTCATTATCATGACATTAAATTGTATAAGTACCGTGGGAAATCTTTGGAACAGGTTAAAGAACAAAAGCTACTGAAGAAGTTAAAAAAGAAGCGCAAAAAGGGGAGATAGTATGACAATTTACGAGGCTAAAGGCTTTCAAAATAATCTTGTCTATCCATTTGATAAGATTGGGTCGTTTGAGTATATTGAACGGTTTAAGCCTTTGGTAGTCCCTGAAGAGGTAAATATCGAAGACTTCAAACGTACACAAGCGCCTTACTGTATCAGTGGGAAAGTAACACCAGAAAAGAATGGCAGTTACAAGCGAAACAATTCCAGTCTAATCTATCGGGATTTGATTTTCCTTGATTATGACGATATACAAGGGACGTCTGAGGGCTTTATAAAAGCCATTTCCAGCGCTTTGTTTGGCTACTCCTACATCTTATACCCGACTATCAAACATAGCTTAGAAAAGCCCCGGTTTCGCCTTGTGGTGAAGCCTAACAATGTGATGAATGAGGCAACCTATAAGCAGGTAGTTAAGGAGATAGCGGAAAAGATAGGGCTACCCTTTGACATGGCCAGTCTAACCTGGTCACAACTCCAAGGGCTACCAGTCACAACAGGAAACCCAGCAGACTATCAAAAAATCGTAGAGCATGGCCTAGATTATCCAGTCCCCAAGGTTGAACCAAGAACGAAGCAAGAAACTACTGAGCGTTACAAGCCTAGAGCAAGTGGCCAGAGGTCAGTGACCATGAGAATTATTGACACGCTTTTCAATGGCTTTGGAGACGAGGGAGGGCGTAACGTGGCAGTGACACGATTTGTAGGCTTACTCTTTAACAAGTGGGTTGATTGTGACCTAGAGACCGCCTACGAGCTGACAAAACTAGCTAATAGCGTGACTGCTGAACCGTTACCGATTGAGGAACTAGACCACACTTTCAGCAGCATAGCACGGGCAGAATACAGAAAGAGAGGGTAGAACCATAGAACTAGAAGAATTGGAAAACCTAAAAAGTGAAATCTTAGAGGTGAGAGAGCAAGAGCAACCCCCTAGGACGATGAAGGAGCTTGAAAATCGTATCTTTCAGGCTGGTGAAGAATGGCGGGCAGAACATACTGAAACAAAGGTAAACGAGTCCACAGGGGACGTTACCGAAAAGGTCGCTATGCCCCAAACCTTCACAGTCGCTAAAATTTTAAGCGATATTGTCACGTTTACTTTTATCAGTAAGAGTAATGTACCTGATTATAGCCTACTCTATATCTATGATTTAGACGAGGGTATCTATACCGCTAGTAATGACCTGTTTAACCTATTCTGTAAGACTTTTGACGTGAGAATAAAACCCAGAGAGTGGCCTCAGATTAAGTTAATGGTTAGAACATTGACCAAGATAAAGAAACCTTTAGAAAGTGCTAACCTTGTACCTGTAAAGAATGGTATTATTGATCTAAGAACTAAGGAGCTACTACCATTTAGCCCTGATTATGTCATTACAAGCAAGATAAGCACAGCTTACCACGCGCCAACGCAAATCCCAAGAGATAGAGAAGGTAAAACCTTTGATGATTGGCTAAACTCAATCGCTTGTAATGATAGTGAGCTGGTAACATTGTTTTGGCAGATTATCCTAGAGGCTATCAATCCTAACCACACCCGAAACAAGTTCGCGATCTTCTATGGGGACGGTAACAACGGTAAGGGAACATTTCAGCGCTTCCTTATCAATCTGATAGGGGAAAGCAATATATCAGCCTTAAAACCTGCACAGTTTGCTGAAAAGCACAACCTTGAAACCTTGGTGGGTAAAGTTTGTAATATTGGAGACGAAGCCCCAAACGAATACTTAAAAAATCCGTCGGATCTAATGAGTATCACTAGTGGGGATACCGTGCTAGTCAATCCAAAAGGTCGGCCAGCATTTGAAGCTACTTTCAAGTTATTCAATATCTTTTCAGGGAATTACATCCCCAACGGTGGCAATAAGACAAAAGGCTGGTATCGTAGAATTATGATTGTCCCTTTTAATGCTGACTTTAACGGGGAGAAGGAAAAACCTTGGATTAAAAACGAGTTTTTAGCAAACAAGGAAGTCCTAGAGTATGCCCTGTACAAAGCCATCAACCAAGAGCCATTTACTCACTTTATCGAACCTAAAGCAGTTAAAGGCCTCCTAGAAGAATACCAGGAAGAAAATGACTACTTGCTTTCATGGGTTAAACATGAATACATGGAAAAAGGTTGGCACGAACTGGACGTAGTACCTGTTTTTATCGTTACAAGATCACTAAAGCACTATGCCGAAGATATGGGAATACCCAAGCCCAATGTTTACGGAGCAGGAAAAGATACTATCAGACACTTACAACAGTTGACGCCCTATCGGTATTCTCTAAGAAAGAAAAGAGTTCCTTCAGAAGATTTTGAGAAACTAGAGGCATGGGACGCTGACAAGATAAAAATGCGGACACCTCAACACTCTATCACTAAGCAAGAATAAGTGTGACGTTCTTTTTTCGCTGAAACCCTTGATAATACTGATTTTCTTGAAAAAAGTGTGACGTTGTGTGACGTTCTCAAAAAAGAAGGTCACACCCCTTGAAGCCTTGATATATCTAGCTTTAGGGGAATTGGTGTGACGTTGTGACATTCTTTCCAACTCTTATATATAGAAAAAATACAGTATTTATATATATAGGAACGATAAAACAAAAGAACGTCACAGGGTCACAGGGGTGGTGAAACCCATAGAGCCTCAAGGGTTTGAACGTGTGACGTTCTTTGTTACAGAAGGTCACAGAATGTCACAGAACACGAAAAATATTACATAATTTACCTTAAAATAGGGGGAATAGACTATGACGGATATAATAGACCTAGATGAAAAAATGACGGAACTTGAAAACTGTATTGGACGGTTCATTGAGGTTTTAGACGAAATTGTTAAGAATGAAATCTATAACTCTACAGTAAACAATAAAAACATTGAACTGATTCAGGAGAGCTTTGAAACAGTCTTTAAAGAGATTGATGAACTAAAAACAGAAAGAGATAAAAACATGACACTAAAAACATTTTCAGACAAAGCAAAAACATTTACTTTCACTTACGAATTTAAAGACCTGGATACTGCTATGGTTGCAGGTCACGCGCTACTGGGTTATATGACTGGGACATATTGCCAGCCTGTAATCTCATTGACCTACAAGGATAAAGGCACGCTTGTCGCTGAGTATGTGGAAGATCACAAGCTAAACAAGACTTTCAAGCGTATTTGTGACAGCTTTAAAGACTACCATAAACAACCAGGAGAGGCTGCAGCGTTTGAAGAATGTTACAAACGGGAGCGCGTGCTTCAACTCAAAGAGTCAGAGGATTTTGAGAGTTTGCTCAATAAGGTTACAGACTACGAGCTAGAACTATTAGACTATGCTGATCGCTTGCTTTCTGATAAGCCTATCCCTATGGACTCTATGACCGCTTTTGGTACGTTGGAAATGCTGGGCGATGAAAGTATTAGCCTACTCCAAAAGTTGGACGTAGAAGGCGAATATAAAGGCCTTGCTGGTTATTCAGGTCAATAAAACATAGGAGGGGGAGCAATCCCCTTTTGACATTTAGGCAATAGATTTGGGTTTTTCCATATAGGGGTATTTTTGAACGAATGGAAGTTATAAAATCAATAACCATAGAGACATTTATAAAGCCAATGAAAAACAAGAATATCAGTCATGGTATAGCTGAGTTGGACGGTAGAAAACTGGAAATAGACCTAGATAACCTGTATATCACCTTTGGAAGCAATCATTTTGATTTAGCAAGTATACCAGGAACTAAGGGAGGCAATCGCTACTTCTTTCTTTGTCCTAATTGTGGTAATCGATGCAGAAAACTCTATAAGAGACTTTTGCTATATGGTTGTGGATCATGCCAGAAAATACACAAGACAACACTGAACCGAAGTAAAACAGATTGCCAATACTATTGGGAACTTGCGCTTAGGGAAGCTAGAAAGGTAGAACCAGGTTGGAGTCCCAAACGTGGCGGATATATGTTTGACAGTTTTCCTGAAAGACCAAAGTATATGAAACGTGACAAGTATTATAAGCATTATCAAAAGTTTGTTTACTATACCAGAAAGGGAGATAGTTTTTGGCTGAATGGATTGAGTAATTTGAAGTAGTGATTTGTAGCATTTCTAAACAAACAAATCTTAATCAAGATCAAGGAAAAAAAGAGTTATATAAATATTGTTTAGCTTTAATCAATTACAAGATACTAAGCAGGTATGAAGGCGAGATATGAGGCAGAGATACCCCCTTTATTTTTAGACGGGGGTATATTTCGCTAAAGTATAAGAACGCTGCCCTCTTCTGTGCGAAAAATTCCCTTTTTGAAATGTTTTTGAAGTTGGTAGAATGTATTATTACTAAGTGTTTGGCCTGATTTTTGACCGATAAAGCTACTCCAATTTTATAACATAGTGGGGGTACCTCCCCTATACACGCGCTTCAATGAGCTTCACCCGTCATTGTACATTTTTTCTCACGGGAAAGCATTGAACTCCGAGCGAACGCCGAGAAAGTGTATATACCCCTTGTCATTTATCAAGCAGATAAGGACGACAATAAGCCTTCTTAATTGCTTACAAAATGATAGGCAGATAAGCCAATAAATAACTTGCCTTAATTGCTTACAAACATGGACAATTATGGACATATATCGCCAGCCGTTGAAAATACAAAAAGCCAAGGCCTACCGCCTCATAATGATTAGGTTTTGATTAGGTTTTTACAAGGTTTTGCATTTAAAAATAGCAAGGTACAGGGCTTTATTCTAGAGATAAAACACTAAGATTTCCTAAGATATAGATACTTTTAGAGACAAAGAACGTTAAGGGGGGTATAATCGAACTCCTAGAAAACGTAAAAAAGCCAGCACAGGGCTGACTCCTTTATAAATTATTCCTTAAAACTATTATACCATAAAGGAGTATCAACTTGACCATTAAAGAAATAGAGGAACAACTAAAAAGAGTAAAGAAAGGGAACGACCTTATCCAGCGACTGCAGCTAAAGTACCAGAGTTTAGAAAGTGGACTGCTTGCAGGAACTAACCAATATCAAACACGGGTTACTACAAGTAAAAATAATAACGCTGAAAATAAACTGCTTGAAACTTTGGAATTAAGAGATAAGATAGCGAAGCAAATACAAGCTATTACTAGCGAACGTATAGAAGTAATGGAGATGATAGATCAGTTAGATGAAATCGAAGAATGGTTAGTATTGACAATGTTATATGTGAATAACCTCCCTTTGGCTCAGATTTGTAGGGAGATGAAGATAAGCAAGGTTAACGTATATAGAATTAGGAATCAAGCTTTAGACCACTTGGCAGGTATGGTAAATGCAGATTGATAAAAAAGAGACAGTCAAACAGATATACAGATTTCTAAAAAGCTATCCATCGCTGGTAAAATTGAGTCTAGACGACCAAGATGGAGCGTTTAGAGCCAAAGCTGAAGAGTTGATAGGTGTGATTGAAGCCTTCAGGGACAATCTAGATGATGTACGACGTGAGATATTCACCAATCTCTTTACAAGACAAACAAAAGAGGTTTTAAAGTTATGGCAGTTATACGAGAGACTAGAGATTGATAAATCTGAGTATGAACGTCTCAAAGCTGAGATACTGCTAGATTTTGCTAAAAGCTATCGTGACGGTGTTTTGTTGATTGAAAGTTGAGAAAAAAGTGCTATAATTAAGATATGAAGGATAGAGGTTGAGAATCTGTCACCAACGCGCCACTTATAGTGGGTCGAGAAATGCAGGAGCCCCGACAGTCCTGCCTATCCTTTCCTTGCAACTAAATCAGCCCTTAGAGACGAATCTAGGGGCTTTTGTGAGGTCATAATCTTATAAAGCACGCGCTTCATGCTATAATATACCTATCAGCAACCAGCAATAAAAAAGCACGTTTGACCGTGCTAGTTTCTTGCCTGCTGAACTCGTCGATTGGTAGAAGTGAAAAGTTCTTTTTGCTTAGTTTTTTGCTTAGATAGAAAGAAAATCTAAGACAACAGAAATAGATAGAATTCACCTCCAATCCCTTATGTATCAAGGGTTAGAGCTATCTAAAGAAGTCTAGCATTATCAACTTTCGGCAATACAACAAAATGTTGTAAGATAAGACTTTATATTGTAAGAAGCCTACAACAGTGGGCTTTTTGCTTTGTCTTAAAATGTTGAGTTGATGGTTTGGTTGGTATTCGAGGAATCATTTTTACTCAGGGAGAATGTTTCTAGCTCTGGTGTAAAGAAATCAGTGGTTTTAGGCGACTTTTCCGCCCTCATTTTCTGCTTTTGTGCTAAAATAGATTTATAAATTTAAGATAAGGGATGTTTATGAAATCAGGGAATGGATTATTGAAAGGATGCCTTTATTTCTGGGGTGGCTTGTTTTTGCTGGGTCTCTTGGTTCGGGTAGCTCTACCTTTGGCAATTTGTGGCTTGATAGGTTTCGGGGCTTATTTAGCCTATAAGCGTTGGCGTTATCCTCTCTTGAAGGACCGTTCTTTGGAAGATCAGATTGAGCTTTTAAAAGCACGGATTCGTCAGGCTGATAAAGATATCCAGCAGTTAATTGAATTAAAAAAGGCCAATGTATCTAAAAAAGTTAATACTCTATTGACGTTGGTAATTCTAATTGGAAATAGCTTAACGGTTGTGTATATGCTATTGCAATCTTAGCGAGGTGTAAAAAATGAATACAAAACCAGTATTAGAAGTGCTAAACTTAAGCAAGCGGTATACAGATTTTCAACTACAAATCAATAATTTAAAAATCCAAGAAGGAAGTATTGTTGGATTGATTGGTGAAAATGGTTCAGGAAAATCAACTTTTCTGAATTTGTTGTTAAATCAAATAAAAAGTGACTCATGTAATATGAAAATTTTAGGTTTGGATTCTGATAAAGATGAATATCAAATAAAACTTAACCTAGGAGTGATTTTAGAACAAAATTATTTTCCAAATTCGTTTTCAATTCAACAAATTGAAAAAATGCTAAAAATGATTTATCCAAGTTGGGATAAAGAACTTTATTACAGCTTAATTGATAAATTTGCCTTACCTATTAACAAAGCTATTGGAGATTTTTCAAGGGGAATGGTTGTAAAACTAAACTTTGCTGCCACATTATCCCATCATCCTAAACTTTTGATTGCTGACGAAGCAACAAGCGGGCTCGACCCTATTGTAAGAAAAGAGATTTTAACTATACTAAAAAAATATGTAGATAATAATAGAATGACTGTACTATTGTCTTCGCATATTTTAAGTGATTTGGAACAAGTCGCTGATTATTTTATTTTTATTGAAAATGGGAAAATTCTACTAAAGGGCGAGAGGAGTGAGTTACTTAACCATTACGCTATTAAAACCGAAATAGCACATTTGCCATTGAAAAACATCAAATATAAGTTGTCTCAAGATAACATTATTCAATATTTAGTTGACGTATCACAAAATGAAGTTGATAGTGAAGACTATGCTACATTAGAAGAAATATTATTATTTCTAGCAAAGGGAGTGAGGATAGATGAAGGGACTACTCTATAAAGATTTTCAACTTATTTTGAATAAAGTAAGTGTGACGAATAGATTGTTAATTGTCTGTGCGTTATTGTTAATAACAATTTTTGGTAGAGAGTCTGGAGCAATTTTTTTATCAATAATGGGACCAATTGGCTTGGCATCTATACCAACCAGTCTATTAGTTTCTGACTATGAAAGTGGTTGGAACAGGTTTGTTGGTGTTTTCCCAATTTCCAAAAAAACGATAGTTCTAGCTAGGTACATTTTTTGTATCTCTCTAATAATATTTGTTAGTTTTATAACTCTGATTTTGAGTCTTATAACCGCTCTAATTTTTCAACAATTCAGTATACAAATACATATATTCATATCAATAGCTGGCTTATTGATTGGCATTATGTATGTAGTATTCTTACTTCCGTCGGTTTATGCCTTTGGTACATTTGGAAGCACAGTCGTAAATATACTGGTTTTGGTATTCATTATGGGAGCAGTTTACATTTTGCAGAAAACAGCTTTTGGTCTAGTATTTATTTCTTGGATTAGCAATACTAATGCTATTCTACTAATAATTGCAAGCTGTATCTTAATTATGACAATAACGGTTGTTTCTATGATAATATCAACCAAAATATACTCTAGTACATTTAATAGATAGGAGTTTAATTGTTATGAGTAAAAAAATATATCATCAAGTAGCTGTTGCTTTAGCAATAATTTCAATTATATTGGCAGTTGGATTGCTAATTTGGGGAGAAAGAGGTACAATCTTTTTTGCAATTATCCCTCTTTTAATTGCAGGATTGGTAGAACGAATGGGAAAGTAAGGGGAGGAATAGGAATAGATTTCCATCATAGTTAGTTTTTAGAATAATAGAAAAGACGCTTGTTTTATACTCAAGTGTCTTTCTCATTTGTTTTCTATACGAAAAAATAAAGGGAGTATTCTACAAAAAAACATAATAAAAATTAGATTATTCAATGGTGTGAATTTCAGATATTAGTTAGCTCAATTCAGTGATTTTTAGGTTAAAATTCACACCATTCAAGTACAATTACTTGAAATTAGATAAAATAATTTATATTGCAAACTCGTGAAAGCGCTGATTTTAAAGGCTTTTGAATTTTATCAAAACATATTTTTTTCAAACCAGGTTATACGATTTATAAGTAAAAGAACGAATAAAAAAGAGGAGCTTCACACTAAAGTTCCTCTTTTTTTAAATATCCGAATCAGTTTCTTATTTCATAAAAAGTAGTGAAAAAGGTAGTGATTCGAATGATTTATATTGCAATGTACTGAAATTAACAAAAAGAAAAAACGCTTGAAATCAGCGTTTTTCTTATGTATTGATTCGTATTGAATGCTTACTTCACTTCAGTAAAGGTTGTGAATGTTATTTTAGCACCCTTTAAACGCCGTTATATCAACGTTTTTAGATTGTTCTATAGAAAATGTAGTCATAAATGTAGTCATTTTGCTAAGCCGTCAATTTTGCAATTTCTTTGAGGTAGATTTCAACTGCTTCTGCTTTCTTTTTCGGTGCCAATTCAGCATAAGTATCCATTGTCGTTTTAATCGACTTATGCCCCATTCTTATCTGGAGTTCTTTCCAGTTTGCACCAGCATTCAGCATCAAAGAAGCATGTGTATGACGGAAAAGGTGGAAACCATAGTTTGGTAGTCCCAGCTCAGTCAAACGCTTTTTAAGCGTTGCACGTTCATTTCTGTCACACATATAGTTCCCGTAAATTGTCGGAAAAATTAGATCCACAGTTGGTAAATCATGGCTCACAAAGTAATCACTCATCTCAGCATGAAAAGCTTTCAAGTCATCTAAGACTTGTCTCGGGACTGCAACTCTTCTGTTACCAGAATCAGTTTTGGCACTGTTCTTACAAACAATCTCACCCTTAATCCCAAGTTTCTTATTTCCAACTTTCCACATTAGCGTCTTGTTAACGATGATTTCATTGGAATCAAAATCGAGATCATGGATTGATAAAGCAAGAAGTTCATTGATTCGAAGCGCAGAAGCTAGCAGCGTATCGCAGATTACTTTAAATCTTCGATTAGCTCGTGTGTCAGGAAGAGTATCAAGATAGTTCAGCCAAGTGCCCAAATCCTCTCCGTGCAATACCATAATTCTCTCCTTTACCACCTTTGGTTTTGGAGGGATTTTTACTGTCCGAGCTGGATTATGAGAAAGTTCGAAATTTGTAATCCCATAATCGAAAATATCACTGAGTTTATAGATAACTGAACCGAAATCTTTTGCGTGTCCCTTTTTGGATTTTTTAACACCTGATTCAACAGACTTTTTAGATTGTTGAGCTAGTTTGTTAACCCAAATCTGAATATCTGCAGATTTTATCTCTTCAGGCCTATATTCTCCAAACTTAGGGATGATATAGGTATCAAGATAGCTTCGAACCCGATTGATAGTATTCTGAGAAGTGACCCAAGTTACAAAACTGACAAACCAGGCTTCAGCTAACTCCTCGAAGTTATTAATCAACAAAGTCTCTTTTAAAGTTGAACCTTTCGCTTCAAAATCAATCCGAGCTTGAATAATTTTCCTATCCAGACTTTTCAGAGTTTTAGCAGTAATAGATGATGTAACTTTTTTCCCTGTTTTAACGTCTACACCAATATACACACCACGTTGCGTGTAGCTAATAGTTCCGTTACTCTTGGTAGTTTTAATGACTTTTCGATTGTTGTGAATGATAGTTTCTTTCTGCATAGTAGCCTTTCACGTTCGGATATATAAAAGGCTAAAATAACAACCTCACATTATTCTATGTGATATTACTATTTTAGCACATTTTTAAAATTAAGGAGTTAAATAGTTCAGCACATCCTCCATTTTGTAGTAAACAGTTCTCGTTCCCTCAATTGGTGGTTCTAGACGCTTAAGCCCTGTCTTCTCCCAGGACTTCAAGGTGTTTGGTGAAATCTTAAGTATCGAAAGCAGTTCCTTCTGTGTAAGTATACTTACATGCTTTTGAGTAGTTTCTTTCTTCTGCATCAAAGCTAGCAAACAATTCAAAATCTGTTCAATTTGATTCAACTTTATGAGTTCATTATTGGTCATTTTTTACTCTCCTTTCTATGACTGGAGTGTCTACGAGAATCCAGATATTTTGCGAAAAAGTACGTCTTATCAATGATGAGATTCAATAGCGAAGGATTCTCAACTCGTGCATATCTAACAAGATTGTTAAACTCAGTAAAGTTGTGTTCTTCAATGATATCAATCACAGTTGAAAGAAATTGATCATTGTTATTACTAACGAGAAATTGATCTAAGTCAAAACCACAACCAGATTCAATCTCATCCATATTGTAAAGTGTTTTGTCAGGATTCTCTGCGTGTATGAAATAATCGTACATCCCCTTTGGTGACATGACTACTTCCACGTGAGAAGGAGTATTGAGCCTTTCAGTTAGAAGATCTGAGACCTGTGTATAGCTTTTAAGTGATTCGAAAAATAGGACCCCGTGCTTATGCGCTTTTTTAAATTCTCCAGTTTCTTTGTTAATGTCTTTGTCATGCCAAGGGCTCAAGACAAATGGAATATGCATTTCTTCAAGAATATCTAAGTAATTTTCTGGTGTACTTTCTTGATAAATCAGAAATGCCCATTTATTTGAACGTTTATCTTTGGCCATGAATACCTCCCTTCAAATAGTATTTTTAAGTTGTTTGCAATTCATGTGATTACTGATTACTGATACACTGGGGGTCGTAGTAGCCCCAGTGTATCTGCCAATTAGATTTCATGACAAGGCAGTACTTCTGGTCTTCACTACGTGAACCAAGCACTGCCAAATTATTATCTTTTTGTAGATTTAAACCAGAGCTTATTTCCTTTCCTGTCTGGTGCAGAGAAATAATAGCCTGGATTTCGACTAGAAATTTCTTCTTTTATGTAGCCCTCCATTTCTCTCAGTAATTTCTGGGCCTGTTGCGTCTTTGGATACTTAATCACAATCGTCACAGAATCTTTTCTTACATCAACAACGCACTTAGATGTTGCTCTATTGAATTTTCTTAAAATAGGATTGAACCTTGTCACAGTAGAAGAGTTATCAATTGAAAATGCTAGTTGAGAATTCTCATCTTGTCTCAAAAACTGAATGAGGCGAAGCGTTTGATAAGCAGACCTAAAGTAGTTGTTAGGTGTGTCATAAAGAAATCGTAAAATTAACTCAATTGTGATTAATAGTACTGCGATTAATGACATTAGAATAGTTATGATTTTTGTATAGTACTCACCTTGACTTAACCAACTACTTATAGTCGCAAACAACTCTGATAAGTATGTGCTTTGAGCATTTCCCAATAAATCTTGCGTGAACCTAAAACATAGGCTCAATAAAAAGAAAAACAAACCATACGTAAGTAGTACTACTGTAATATTAAATGTTCTTTGAAAAAAATTCGTTTTGACAATCATAAAATACCTTTCTTTGTGAAATAAGTCGGGCATAGTAAGGGAAGAACTTGATAAGGATGCTCATTATCAATGATTTGAATTAACCCTGTACCTTTTCCAATTGGAATCACAATACCTTCCGGATCCAAGTCTGGAAACAGAAATTGTGTTGTTTTCTTATTGATATTTCCAATTTGAATCAATACATTCAGTTGCTCTCGAACGGAAACTGGGATTGTATTATGATCGAATCGCTGACTAACTAGTAGAAGATGGACTCTAGTTGCTCGTCCCAGCAAAGCAACTTGTGATAAAAGTGAAAAGAAAGACTCTTTTATCGTTTTATTAACCCCTTCAGAAAGTGCGAGAACTTCGTCTATTACAATAGTTAAATGCTTAAACTCTTGGTCAGGATTGTCATAGAGAATTTCTTGACGTTCTTGAATAAGATTCAAACATGAGTTTAAATTTTCATTTATCTCTGATACAAAATCAGACTTTGAACGATTGCGCTGAGGATGAATGACTTCAATCTCATTTTCACGAGCCCATCTTGATGGTGTATCAAATTTGGGGTCGACAATGATTAAATCCGAGAATTTTTTCAGTAAACTCAGAAAATAAGTCAAAGCATAAGATTTCCCTGAACCACTATTTCCTGCGATAGCTACAGAAGTTACTTTATTAAAATCCAGGGTTAGATTTTTCATAATCGGAATGATGTTATATTCTTGTTTCAAAACAAATTGATCCAAATCTGAAATTACAAGCCTTTCAGAAATCCCTTCTTTCCACGGGAAAAACAAACCTCGTTGTACATGTATATCATCCGTTTCCAGAGCAAGAAAGTAAGCAGAATTCTGTTTGAGAACTGTGTACCTTGGAAAGAGAGCTGCATTAGAGATTAGAAAAATCTTGTGATAAAGATCATCATCAATGATGTAACCAGATGGTAGTCTTGGGATAAATAGAAAACCATCTTTCATGGTTTTGATATCAAAACTATTAGTATAACTAGTCTCGCCTTGCATAATACTGCCAAGCCCCATATTTAGGGCTTGGAGCAAGTATTGAGCAAGCTCTTTATCAGTCATTATTTAACCTCTTTGATGCCATTTGCACGAAAATAGACATTGTAGCCAACTTCACAGGCTTCTAATCCATCAAAGTCTACCATCGCTAGATATGACGGTAGAGCAACTTCAGATTCAAACTTCACTTGAAAAGGTGGCAATCCTTTTTGAGAGAACCAGGCTTTGTGACCAATGATTTCTCCGGTAGGTTGACCATCTTCGAACTGAATTTGTGCTTCGAACTCAGTACTCAAGCAGTGGATTGCTTGTTTTTGATCAACATATTGTTTAGCTGTGTTAGCTGAATAGCCATTTTTTCGATTACGTGTTTTCATGTGATTTACCTCTTTTAAATTTTTATAAAATCGTTGTCAAATATGAGCTCATTCATTCGACAATCCTATTATAGCTTAATTACTTTCCAATAAAATTATGATTTTCGTTAAAAGAATGCATTAGTTCTAACGAATATCATAACGAAATTTCAAAAATAAAAATTATAATTACATACGAAAAGGAGAGGAAATATATCCTCTCCTTTTAAAAGACCAATTAGAGCTGCTTGCTATATATTTAAAATTGTTTCTTCCATTTCAATAGAGACTGTATTTAAAAATGTTTTTTGAATACCGGTCAGAGATTCACAAAGTACTTCAATATCTTTCAAAATATTTTTCGCAAAGAAATTAATCGCTTTTTTGTTATTCTCTATCCGATAGTCAATTCTCAAATCACACCCACTTTTATTGACTTCATTTATTTTACTATATAATTCTCTGCAACTTATTTCTTCTTTTGCAATAAATTGTTCTTCATATTCCTCTCCATTAATAAATGATGTTTTCACTATTTCTGCATTTATTATTGAATCCGGTTGAACATTTGAATAATCTTTAAATAATCTACATCTAGCATCAACTAAATTTTTCACTATGAGCCCTAATGAGAATATCTGATTATTTTCAAGTCTACTAATCACGTCAGGAATTATAATATTTGCTACATCTTCATATAACCACTCATTAATTCTCTGGCTTAACTCATGAAATTTTATAGGTTTTTCCTTAGAACCAGGAGGAACTGTTACTAAATATTTAATGATTTTATTCTTAAACGATTGTGTAAATTTCTCTTTAATGAATGCCCAAAAGAACCTAAAAATTTCATTGAAGGGAATAGATATATAGAATAAATCTTCAAGATTATCATTATTTAAAATGGCATCTAGTGGTAAAAAATTTTGACCAAAGAATCTTATTTCCCCTTCAACATATTCGTAAAAAACCATTTCTGAGATCTTTAAATCCGTAAGATTTTGCCTCTTTATACAATACTCTGCAGAAAATGAGAAAAGGTTGCACAAACTTCTTTGTAACATTATATCCCGTTTATCTTTCGCTCTAATTCTAGGTTTCGGACCTTTTCTCCCTGCATCTAGATCATATATAAAAGCAAGTCTAGAGACACTATAAAATATTAAAGATAATAAACTTTCTAATTCCTCTTCCCCACCAAATATAAAATTAATTTTATCACATTTAAAAATTTCTGTACAAGACTGAATAAACCCTTCGGTTATAATACTTGATGTTAACATTTTCCCATTTTTATATTTATATTCAATGATTCTATCGTCTTCTTCAATTCTCTTTAAGTCTGCGTTATTCCCAGGAAAGGTGCTTCTTGTATATATTGATTTTTTTAAAGAATTTGAAAAATTCTGTGATATCCTCCTTGCTAAAATTTGTTCAACTATTAAATCCATACCACCATGTCCTTTCATTAAATACTTTTAAAAACTCACCCTTTATTCTATTTTAAACTTCAGAATATGAAAAGTAAATCTATGATAGACAAAATCGAACTTAGGTCTCTTAGGCAGGATAAAACAAGAGTTTATTCATCTTCTAAAATTACATGTAAAACTCTATATTCTTCAAAGGACATTAGATTTTGGATGATGCATACTAAATAAACGTCATCACCATATAAAAAAGAATTCCGCAAAAAATTACATAGATTTATGTTTAATGATTCTACATATAGAACGACTTTCACATTGTTTTATACTCACTTATAACCTTTGGAAACTATATATCAGTTGACACCAAAAATATGTAGCATTTCCAAGAATATCAAAAAAGGCGCTTTTCAAACGGAAATTATCTTTTGATTTATGTCAATTCATCGGAGTGTTTTGTTAGAAAAAGCAGTATGCAAAATTTAGAAATTTTGATATAATAGAACTATCAAAAAGTAAAGGAATGA
>ERZ773083.1111-NODE-1111-length-19118-cov-4.705922_pt1 | contig 19118 bp, 19 predicted proteins | sample MGYA00511465_ERZ773083 | MGnify/ENA primary metagenome ERZ773083 (study PRJEB29015, sample SAMEA2738001) | human oral metagenome | biome: human oral; feature: human-associated habitat; material: dental | place: China | collected 2060 ... | reverse complement strand
TTTTGGTCAAGGGGTTATTATGTTTCGACAGTGGGAAATGTAAATGAAGAAACAATCATAAAATATATTCAAGAACAAGAAGAAAACGATAAACTAGAGGATGGAATAAAGTAGCAAAGCCTTCTTTAGGAGGCTACCGGTAAAAATGGTATTGCGAAATCCCGCCTTTGGCGGAACCAGAGAAGTACCCCGGAGGGGTTAATATTAAACCCCCATTTGAAATGGGGGTAATAACTTTGAATTCGCATTTATATATCCTCTCCTTCATAACCGAGTTTATTACCATATCATTATCATCTTATTATAAATACAATATTTTTTCCATACAACAATTTTAAGCCTTTACATGATGTTTTATACTCAGACATATCTGATGCTAAGTTATCTTCCAATAGACTTTATAGACTTCTTCACTTACGGATACAGCTTTTCCTTTGACATAAAGATAATATTCTTTTTTATCCATTGTGTACCCATCCTTTTTATGCTCTCTGATTTTGGTTTTTGAGCATAAAAAAGGAGGACTTCTACACTTTGGCGTAAACAGTCCTCTCGTATCAAAAAAGTTTTCTATTAAAATTAACCTGTTATTTTTCATCATTTCAAAATATCATTTTACTTCAACCTCCTTGTAATTTTCTTCCTCAAAATTCTTCAATAATTCCTTGATAGTCGTTCGCTTTCTCTATCAAGCTTCCCTTTACACCCATTGTAAAAGCAATATCACTGCTACGAATAGCTAAGAGTTTATCCCCGACTTTTATTTCTAACATCTTCATCAAATCATCTGAAAGATATACTGCACTTTTATTTAGTGCAAGCCAACCGTATTTTCTTCCTTTGTAAGTAATCAACTCTCCCTCTCTCAAACTTCTCTTTGCTAAACTTGGATTTTCTTTTAATATATTTTTGAGTTTTGAATGAGAAAGTAAGGGTTCTGTCATTACACAAAATCCCCCTGTCTGCTTGCTACCGGAAACAATATAAATATAGGTTTCTTCTTGTAAATTATATTCTTTTACCGCCATTGTTGGAAATGTGAGTTCTCCATTCTGCCCTATCTTTGACCAACCAAAAATATATTTTCCGCCTTTAGTCATCTGTGGCATTGTCTTCACTCTCCTTTAATGCTCTTTTGGTAATCCGTATTGCACCGGCACTATGAATACGAACAACAGGGTTTGTATCATTATCTGCAAACCATTGTAATTTTTCTAAATAAGGCTTTACATACTGTGGTTTTCTTTTTCCCATTACTCGAAACATTTCCGGAGCTTCTATCCGCACTCTCACTCCTCTATCTTGTATCATTTCACAAAACAGATCCATTCTTTCGCAAAATAATTCAGGAGCGTTGGTTGCAATATTTTCACAAGCCCAAACAAAAGCAAGCCTAACATCATCTACTTGATCTTTTCTCATTTTCATTATTTTATCGAAATAAGGGATAATCAAGTTTTTATCTGCTCTGCCTATTCTTCCTAAAGCATTAACCGAACGCTCCCTAATTTTTGAATGCTCGTCATCTAAACAAAAGGCAATATTTATAATATATGCTTCTACTTGCTTCGGATAATTTAATCCCATTTCTCCAAGAAGCCACAAGATTTTTGCTTTTACAATAACAGAATGATTTTCATTGAGTTTATTTGCAACATAATCAATCACTTCTCCCCGGTTTTCTTTGGTTTTTGTTATTTCTCTTAATTCCTTCAGGATTTCTTTATCCTCATTTTTATTTGCCATTTTTTATTCCTCTAAATACAATTCTCTAAAGTTCTCAATCCACTTATTCAATGCTTCTGATAAAAATACTTGTTGTTTTAGAATAGTCTTGCCCGTAAACGGAATATCTGTCCTCTCTTCCTTCAATTGTAATACCGCTTTTTGAAATTGACGGATCTGATACTCGATATTTTCTGTCAGTTCCTTTCGTTCAAGCGGAGATACCATTTCTAAATTGATAATAACAGCATTAAAATCCAAAAATATATTTACCATTTGAGCAGAAATTTTCTTCATCAGCTCAAGAAAATATTTATTTCCTTTCTCTGTGATATGATAGATGGACTTTTCAGGCATATTTCCCTCTTTTGACACATTGCCCTTTATATATCCTTTTTCCTCCAACTGAACAACTTTCTTATAAATGGATGGGGTACTCACTTTAATCCATTTAGAAATATTTCGATACTCCACATTTTTTTGTAAATCATAAGCACTTTGTTCTTTTTCTTTAATCATTCCTAAAACAATCAAATCTATTGCTGACATATTTTCTCCTCCATAAAAAATACTACTATAAATTATATCACTATATTTTATAGTAGTAAATGAGAGAAAATATCTATACAGAACAATTTTTTTCCATCCTCTTATATTCACTTAATGGTATTCCGCTTTTTTTCAGCGTTTTCAGTTTCTCCTGTTTAAGTTTTTCTCTTTTCTCCTTGTATCTGTCCTTATATTCTTTTTGCTTACCGTTTGCTTTACACTTGAGGTAGTTTTGATGAAGCCTGTCTTTTCTTGCTCGTTCTTTTTCTTCCTTCTCCCTTAATTTTTTAAATAAAAAAGAATTAAGAAGTACATATTTCAATAAAACAGTGATGAAGTGTTCTTCTTAATTCTATTACTCTTGATACAAACTAATGCATAGTATCATTGATATTTAACCTTATTATTACTTTGTTAATATATTGTAACAAATATATAATAAAGAAATTCGAGATGTATTCTACTATTTCCGGTATTAATTAAAAGTAAATGATACATTATACCAACATAATGTTAATTAAATAACCGGAACAAATAATTGTTCTGTGGTATAATAGGATTATTCTAAAAGATAGTTGCCTATTATGCCGAGAAAAGCAACTTCCTTAACACTTAATGAAAATAAGGTTTGTAACAGTTAAAAATTGTTCAATATACCAGTGTAGCATATCTACTACTTCAGCTAAGAAGTAGTAGATTCAAGTATCGGATACAGCGACATCAATTTTTCTCGTATATTTCCGGTTTTGAAATGCCATTTTATTTTGGATATATTCCGGTTGAGATATTCTTCCCATGCTGACTCTTAATCTTTACCCACCAAATTCACATACTCCGGTCTTATCTTAAGATGGTGAAGAAACTTATCCAAAATATCCTTGGACTTAATCTTAAGACTTGAAGTATTGATGCAGGGGTGGCAACCTATATACTCATCTTTTAACAAGTCTTTATCTATAAGTAAAGTAACCTCATCATCTTTATCATTCATAAGTCCAAGTACCGATACGGAGCCGGGAGTGATGTCAAGCAGTCTTTCCATGTCCTCAGGTCCGGCAAATGAAAGTCTTGCAGAATTGATTTGACTTGAAAGTTCCTTAGTCTTAAAAGGTTTGTCTGCCGGCATAAGCAAAAGATAAAATACTGTTTTTTGTCTGTTACATAGAAATAAATTCTTACACATGGTAACACCTAAAGCCTTATCGATCTCTTCACAAGCCTCCATAGTCTCGGCAGCTTCATGGTCTACACGAAAATACTCTATCTTTAACTTATCAAGCAAATCGTAACATCTTATTTCCTTATCAAGCCTGTTAGCAGTATCGGCAGGTCTTCCCTTAAAAACTTCCATAATATGTCTCCTTTTAATATTATTTCAAGTGATTTTATTTTAACAATATCTGATAATAATATATAACAAATACAAAGAAATAGTATAAAATTAATAAAAATTTAATAAAAAACTAATATAATAAATTAGAGAATATTTAATGCCGGTATAACCCAATTTTAGATAGCAATTTCATACAAAAGAACATCTGTTTTAGAAATTCATGTTCTCATGCTGATTTGAAATAGATTGCTATATAGCGTGAGTTATGTCGGTGTACCGTTTAAAAAATCAGTATATCAAAAACGATGAATACCTGATTCTTATACACATTCGATCAAAAGAAAGTTTCACTTTTATGACTCGCTACTCGACAAGTACAATGATAAACCTATGAAAACAGCGTATTTACGGCACTTTAGACACTATGGTATTCAATGAATAATATTGCGTAATTTGGCTAAAAACTATTCAATGAATAATATACTTGTTAATATAAATCAGTTATAGTGTTATCAATATGATGTTAAGGGTGTTATAAATATTTAATGAGTAGAAAGGTGGGTACTATGAAAAGAAAATTTTTATTTATGACTGCAACAATTTTAACCGCAACCGTTTTTAATTCTTTTTCCGTATTGGCAGCAGGCTGGCAGCAGGACCGAGTGGGATGGTGGTATTCAAAGAATTCGGGAGGCTATTATAGAAATGAATGGCTGTTGGATAATAATTCCGGACTGTATTATTATTTCGATAATGCAGGATATATGGTAAGCGGACGATGGATAGGTAATTATTATCTTGGAAAAGACGGTGCTATGCTTACCAATGCAGTTACTCCTGACGGATATTATGTGGGAGCTGACGGGGCATGGATTCCGGATACACTTAATCTTTCAGGATTTAGAGGAGAAGTATTACTTTATATGCGTGCGACGGATAAGTACACGAAAGTTACAGGAAACACATGGAAAGTTTCAGGAGAGTGGAGTCAAATTGATGTGGATAGTGTAAATACATTTTCTAGTACTCAAGATTTGACTGTAAACGAACATACAAAGTATGTTACTGTAGAGGAGGGTACTGCGGCGGAAATTCCCATATCAAGAGAAAGTTTTGAGAGGAATTTAACAGACAGATCTTTGGGATATGAGGGATTTAAACTTGAACTTAATAATAAGACAGTTGTAAAGGCATATGTATATCAGCAGAATAGTATATCAGCAGAATAATTGGATTTCATATGCTGATATGTGAATTCATATAAATTTATTAGGGCTTGTTGTATTTTTAGATTTTTGTATAAAGTGTAGGAGGGCATTTGAATCAAATGCCGCTACATCTTGTGTATAATCTTTATTTTGCAACAGCCCTATTTTTTATTACTCCGTAGCCCATGCCGGGGTCGCCCTGCCGCCTTAAATAATTCTCAAGTTTTAGAATAAGTCGGCTTTTTTTATTATAAGCATATTCACCTATTACCCTTTGCTCAGCTTGTGGGAAGTCATAGCTTATATATTTTATATCAAATAGGGCTTGGAAGTGTCGTATGTTGCTGTTGTCATCAAGCAATGGAAGTATATTGGGGCTTAATAACCAAGACAGGCAGTCAAAGCTTTGATATTCACTGAAAAATTCCTTGGCTGTTTTAATGGAAGCTTTGCATTTTTCTCTTTCAAGGCTTTCTCCCTCGGGTATATGTATATGAACTATATTTTCCTTGTTATCAGGCTCAAATTGGAGTCTCCCGAATCTATAAAGCCTTCCCTTTACGGCATTGGATACCCACAAAGGCTCTATAAGCCCTATTTGACCTGTATTTCTTTGATAAACCTCCTGCCAGATGCGAATATCCGACATGGTATCAAAATATATTTGTGTAAGATCGGCATTTGCCAAAGCAGTTCTTTTTAAACTCAGTTCGTTAATTATACTGTCAAAATTATCAATCGCAAGCATAACGAAAAGTTTCAGTAAAAAGGCTTTTGAATCTGTTTTTTGCTCTGAATATTTAAGCAAAGAGTCCGTATTACTAAAAAATAACTCCTTACAATAAAGGTACTCACTGTCGGTTATATTATAATTTAGCAAAAAGTTAGCTGCTTTTTCGTTAAAGCCTATATTATATATAAATTCATTAAGACTTATCATTATCCCTTTACAGATCCTTTCATAATTCCGGAAACTAAGAATTTTCTAAATACCAAAGCAAGCAGTGCGGGTGGGATTATTGCAAGTATGCCGGCAGCAGCGGTAAGCCCGTAATGTACGGTGTCCTTAGTGATAAATTCCGAGGTGATGATGGCTATCGGCTTGGTATCGTTATTGGAGGCGAGTATAAGAGGTATCTGAAACTGGCTCCATGTACTTAAAAATATAATAAGCACGGCTGAGGCTATAATAGGGTAGGAGAGAGGCAGTACCACATGTATAAGAGCCTTTAACTTTGTGCAGCCGTCTACCATAGCCGCCTCGTCCAAGTCCCTAGGTATAGATGAAAAGTAATTGGACATAAGCCAAACAATTACCGGCAGGTACGAAGTTACATATACCAAGCTTAAGGCATACATATTGTTAAGGAGCTTAAGCTGCATAAACATTTTGTATATGGGTATGATGGTAGCCATCACAGGAATTGCCATTGTTATAAGCAGGGAGTTTTTTATAAAATCTTTTCCGAAGAACTTAAACCTGCTGAGTGCATATGCAGATAACAATGCCATAGGTATACAAAGTACAATGGTTACAAAACTCGCATAGATTGCATTTCTCATGCCTGAAAATAATAGCTTCCCCTGTCTTGAAGAAATATCAAAAAGCAGCAAATAATTTTTGAGCGTTGTATTATCAGGCAGGAAGTTTAAGGACTTTTCAAGCACCATGGAATCGGGAGTTATGGATATAATAAAAGTCCAAATAAAAGGTCCCAGATAAAAAATTAAAAAAATCAATAAAGCAAAGACATATAATACTTTTTTTAATATCTTCATAAATATATTTGTTTAATCTAAAGTATCTACACAAATAATATTATTAAAAAATGTTATAAATAACTTAGAGAAACATTTTTTAAACTTACCACAAACCTTTATATTTTCATAACTAGATGAATTAAAAATTTCAAAACTTCCTATGTACTTAGTGCATTGTTTCTTAAAAAAGTATACCGAACAACCTGCCTCTTTTCATGCTTGCATACATCAAAAATCCTCAGCGTAGTCCCCTTACGTTTTTTGATGTGCGCACTCAGAAAAATATTCATAGTTTTTGATACACTTGTTTTGTGAACGATGCACTTAGTTTTTTGTGTTCATGCAGTAAAATATTATATATTGGGTAAATTTATTTGCTACATATACGCTTAGTGTCTATACTTTTGATTAATATTCGACCTCCTTATTTAGACTTTTTATATATGTTATACCGAGTATGCCGGCTAATATCATAACTATATAGGTGTAGGCACTTCCCTTTCCAAACTCAAGGAAATTAAAAGTGGTAAGGTAGCTGTCTATAAGTATGCTTTTGCCGGTGTCTGAATATCCGTTAAGTGCCACAATTTCATCAAATACATTGATAGCTCCGATGGAAGTCTGGGTAATGCCTACTGCTAAAAACGGCAGCATAAGCGGAAGTATTATTTTTATGAAAACTTGCCATTTACTTGCACCGTCTATCTTAGCCGCTTCTATAAGACTTTCATTTATAGACTGCCTTCCTGAAAGACAGATCAAACTCATAAAGGGTATAAGCCTGTAGGATACGACAAAGGAAACTATAATAAGTAAACTTATTCTTTTATCAAGCCAGGAGATAGGAGTATCTATAAGATGTAAGTTTAGTAAAAGTTTATTAAAAAAGCCGTAGCCCGAATAAAAAACAAACTTCCAAAGCAGGGCGGTTACAAATGGCGGAACAGCCCAAGGAATAATCGAAATTGCAAGCAGCAGTCCTGAAAATTTCACCTTGACATTAAGGAATAAAGCCACCAATATTGAAATGACAGTTGTAAAAATAACCACTAAAAGCAATATAAAAACAGTGTTAAAAAGGCTTTGATGAAATGATTTTGAACTTAATATATTAATATAGTTTTTTATTCCTATGAACTTTATCGAATTAGGCTTGCTGAGTTTCCATTTTTTTAAGCTATATGAAAATGTAACTATAATGGGGTAAATAACCAGAGCAAGCATTATTAAGATCATAGGAAATAATAAGGTATAGGCAAATCTTTCTTTTTTCATAGTTGTATCCGTTTTTAATTAAGGTTCTACCTTAACATTTCCTCAAGTTTATTAAAAGTCTTGTTGTTTCTTATTGTAATAAAAGGATAAAAACTTTCTTTCATCAGCAGTTTGTGATAAGAAGTCTTTAAATACTCTTTTTTTGTATATTTTCCCCAAAATACAGCCTTTTTTCCAAAATAAACAACTTCATCATTAAGAGGCATTTTATTGATACAAGTTTTCATTTCCTCATAATCAACTTCATCTGTGTAAAAAAGCACATCTTTTCTCGCAAGAGGCTCATTCCACCATGCAGGAAGGTTTAAGGCATCTTCCAGACATTCTTCCCTTGTCAGTATTACATTTTTTATATCGAATGGAAAAGCCTTCAGTATTTTGTTTACTTTGATTTTAACCGTTTTAGCATCATCATCTGCACAAAAAATTATATTTCCGCTGTTTATATAGGTAAGTACATCTTTATAACCTATATCGGCAAATTTTGTTTTAAGCTCCCCCATGGAGACCTTGTTTTTTCCACCGACATTTATTCCTCGAAGCAGACACACATATTTCATTTTGTTAAAACCTTCGCCTTTCTCTTATAGTTCAATAGTGTGATCGGGAGGGTCAAAGTGTATACAAATACTGTACTGTATCATTGATATCTAAGCTCACAACTACTTTTTAATAGATTGTGGCTAATATAATAAAGAGATTTGAGATTTACTCTGCTATTGCCGATATTAATTAAATGTCAATAATACATTACAACTACAGCCTTGAACCGTTAATTATTAAGTTTTAAAGTCTTTAACAAGATTACAGTTCAACCGCAATTTCCCAGTTTTCTATATCAGGTATCAGATTTTCTTCCAAAAGCTTATTAATTATTTCAAAAACTGAATACTTACTTAAACCGTCTTTTCCATAGATTATGATATTTTCTTTAGAATCGGCTTTAATCGTTCCGACTTCAAAGTGAAAAAAACCGGCTTCCTTATCCTTACACAGTTGTACAAAATTACACACTCGTCCCATTTGAGGTATTGGAATCGGATTTGAAGGAGTTAAAATTATAAAGTCATTGTAATTGTTACAGATTGCTGTAAGGTGATTTTTTATAGCTTCAATTGTAACATTCTCTTGTTTCTTGCCGTCAACATCAAGAGTCCAATCAGTATATTTCTTTTCAAAAAAATCAAATAATGCCATAGTTTACTCCTTTGTAAAATTCATTTATAGAAGCTGATAATAGAGGTATAGAAACTACCTTGCATTTCAATCTTTGCAGCATTTATACCTTTCGAAAAAACGAGTTACAAATTTTGCAGATGAGGATGTCCAAAGCGTCAGCTCGCCAGACAGTAGCGAGCAAAAGTTTTGCAGTCTGTGAAAATTTGTCGAAGTTTTTTTGAAAGGTCTGCGAGTATGATTGAAATGCAAGGTAGTTTAGTAAATCCTTATACAAAGTAGAGTCATACCCCCTTATACAAAGTAGTGTTATAAATCCTTGTACAAGGTAGTATCATAATCTTATTATCCATGATTAAGTTAGAAGCATATTAAATACCCCTAATACCCAACTACTTATTATCCTCTATAAGCGCCTTGATCTTCTCATCCATCTGAGTAAATGCCTCATCAACACTCAAATTCCCAAGAGCCAAACCATTTACCGCATTATATATGGCATTGCTCATTTCATTATAGTACACCGGTACACCGCCCGGGAAAGGAGAGCTTATAAGCTTAGCCTGCTCTATCATAGCACCCGGATTTTCAATCTTGCCGTCTGCTACAAGCTTTTCTAAAACAGAGTTCCTTGTCGGAAGATTACCAAGCTCCTCATTAAGCTTCTCCTGAACTTCGGCAGAGGTATACCAGTCAATAAACTTCCTTGCAGCTTCCTTATTCTTTGAAAACTTTGTAATTCCAAGAGCCTCGGGAAGTGCCATAGTATGATGTGCATTAGCAACAGTTCCGGGCATAAGTATAGGAGTAACCTCACCTACAACCTTGCTCTTTTCAGGGTTTTGAACATTGGTTATATAAGAGCTTGGTCCTGTCATGAAGCTTGCGCTACCATCAGTAAGTCTTGTATAGGTTTTTCCGCCGTCAGCGGTTTTGTCAGCCGGATCAACAAGGTCTTCCTTTATAAGTTTATCATAAAAATTAAGAGCTGCCTTTACTGACTCTTCATTTAAGCTGCCGTCATCATTGAATACCACATCATTCATAGTATAGGCAGTCCAAATAAGTCCTGTGCTTGCTTTTTCCTCAGCAGTAAGTACAAGCGGATATGGATGCTCTGCAACACCTGCCGCCTTTATAGCCTTGACCGCCTCATAAACCTCATTATAAGTCTTAGGTGCTTCTGTAATGCCTGCATCGGCAAAATGCTTGGTGTTGTAATAAGCTATTCTGTAATCATTAGAATAAGGTATAGCAAGCACCTTATCACCTATAGAAAAGGTTGAAATAGTAGGCATATCGGCTTTAAGCTCGGCATCGATCTCAAGCGGTTCAAGCCAGTCGGCTTCACCGAATTCACCGACCCATGACCAGTCAACCTCAACTACATCGGCACTTGCCTCACCGCCGCTTGCAGCTATAGAAATCTTATCCCTTATAGCATCCCAGTCAACTTGACTGATATTAACATTTATTCCGCTTTGGTCGGTAAATTCTTTTAGAAGTTCATCTGAGGGAACTGCCCACTCGGGGATCATAACCGTAATGGAATCAGAACTGCTGCCGGTTTGTGCCTGACCTTCCTGAGAACTTTCGTTAGCAGCTGCACCGGTTGCCTCGCTTGAACTGCCGGTATTTGAGCAGGCGCAAAGTGCAAGTGCTGTTAAAGCGGCTGCTCCTATTGATGTTAATAATTTTCTTTTCATTGTATTTATTTCCTTCCTAATGTAATAATTACATAGTGTATAGTATCATTGATATTTAGCCTTATTACTGCTTTGTTAATAGATTGTAACAAACGCATAATAAAGGGAATTGAGATTTATTCTACTATTACCTATATTAATTAAATATCAATGATACACTACAATAGTCAACTTGGACTGTGTATAGAAATACTTATTAAGAACCTTCTCTTGCAAGAGTTTTCTGCAAAGTGATGAATTTCTTCATAAGTTCATGCTACCCGTTTTCTAAGGAGTATTGATTTAATAAGTTCTTAACTGGTCAATAAATTTTACTAACCCTTAAGACTGTCACTTATTAAGCCCTTTATCAAAAATTTTTGTATAAAAATAAATATGATAAGCGTCGGAATCATGGACACAACACTTGCTGCCATCTGTGTCTCCCAAGTGGTCTTATAAAGAGATTGATAATCTGTAAGAGCCATTGCCAGGGTTCTGTTCTCGGCAGATAATATAAATGTCCTTGAAAAAAGCAAGTCACCGTATGCTCTTATAAATGCAAAAAGCCCTGCGGTTATAAGCCCCGGAAGTATCAAGGGCGCAAGCACAAACCGCACTCCCTGAAGCCTTGAGCAACCGTCAACCCATGCGGCTTCTTCTATTTCCTTTGGAATATCCTTAATATATGAATACAAAAGCCAAAGGCTCATAGGCAGGCAGACTGATATATTGGCAATTATAAGCGCAAGTTTCGTATCCAGCAAGCCTAAGTGTTTGAAAACCATATACATAGGGGCGGCAAGTATGACTTCGGAAAACATTTGCGTCAATATAATTAATAAAAGTACGCCCTTCCTTAACCTGAATCTATACCTTGCAACGGCATAGGCAGCTAAGATTCCTATAATTACACAGATAAAAGCGGAGGCAAAGGATATAAGAAAGCTTGTTCCAAGAGCCGGAAGTATGCTTTTTTCTCCAAACAGCACCGTCTCATAATTTATCCATTCCAATTTGCCGCTAAACCATGTCGGAGGCCATTTGATTATATCTTCATACTTCTTTAGAGAGGTATTTAACATAATGAATATGGGGCTGATAAAGAGGAAAATATAAAAGGCATAAATCAAGGTTCTTAAAAGTTTGAACATCCTTTTTTTCTTAAGCATATCAGCTCTCCTCCTCTATGTCCAGTTTGTAGTAAATAAGAGTGAATACAAACAGTATCACCACTGCGATGGAAGACAGAGCATAGGCAAGCCCCAAGTTGAATTTCGCAAAGGCTTCTTCATAGATTTTTAGGATAAATGTTTCCGTACTTCGCATAGGTCCGCCGCCTGTAAGGACGAAGATAACATTAAAGGAGTTAAAGGTCCATATACCAACCAGTGTTAATGTAACCAGAAAAACTCTTTTGATACAGGGACAGGTTATGACAAAGAAGCGTCTTATAACTCCGGCACCGTCTATTTTGGCACTCTCGTAAAGAGAGGGGTTGATGCTTGAAAGCCCTGCCGAAAACATCATGGATACCATGGGAAGTCCAAGCCATGCATCTACAAAGGCGGCAGCAAAAAATGCAGTGATAGGATTAGAAAGAAAACTGATGTTCTCGCTTATAAATCCCAATTTTTGCAAATAAAAGTTAAGGTATCCGTAGTTTCCGTCTAAAATCCACTTCCATATGACTGCAACTGTAACCTGTTGCAGCGCCCAAGGGAGTAGTGAAAGAAACTTAAGCGTTTTTGAAAAATACAGCTCGCTGTTCATAAAAAGTGCCATTATAAAGCCTAAAGAAAGCTTTAAGAATACAGCAAGCAAGGTATATCTGAAGGTAAGCCAAAGTGTGGGAAGAAAAACTTTGGAGCTAAAAAGCTTTTTATAATTATCAAGACCCACAAAGGTCATATCTCCATTTATAATAGCTATTTTATAAAAAGACCCCGATATAATTCTATATATAGGGTATCCGAAAAGTAAAGCTACCATAACAAAAAGCGGCAGCAGCAAAAGATAGGGCTGAATGCTCTTTGTCATGGTAAACTTTGAAAAATTATTACTATTGTGCGATTTCAGCCTGCGCTTCATCTAATGCCTCTTTTGCTCCCATTTCACCTGTAACAGCCTTTTGTACTGCTGTTAAGAATGCCTTGTTAAAGCTGTCCCAATCTTCAACCTGAGGTTCACTCACACCGTACTCAATGCTTGCAGCAAAGGTTTGCATAAATTCGGTCTTGAATCTCTCGTCATCAAATTCTTCTTTTAAGATAGGGAACCATCCGAATGCCTCTGATACCGGTCTTTGATACTCAGGCTGTCCCATAAACTCAACAAACTTCCAAGCAAGTTCCTTGTTCTTACTTATACTTGATATAACATAAGAGTCGGTAACCAAAGTCTCTGCCTGCTTAACTCCGGCAGGAAGTGCAGCTACCTTATAAGGTGCTTTATCAGCCGCTGCATCAAGTGTTTCCTGCTCCCAGGGACCTGATACGAACATAGCCAGATTACCGTTGGCAAAAAGTTTAGCCTGATCGCCCCTTGCAGTGCTTACCACATCGGGAACCAACTTTTCATCATTGAACTTTTTAAGATACTCTAAGGTTCCTACATTAGCTTCAGTACTGAAAGTGATTTCACCCTTATCGTTAACCAAAGCACCGTCGTTTTGATAAATAAAGTTAAGTAACTCATCTGTTCCGCTTGTTACATCTGTAGGTATGGCAAAGCCGTACACATCAGGATTATTTGCATGAACTGTCTTAGCTGTTTCAAAAAGTTCTTCCCAGTCGGTAGGTGCTTTTTCGATTAAATCACTTCTGTAGTATAAGGCTCTTGAAGAAAATGCCATAGGTATACCGTACTGCTTTCCGTCTACCTGACCTGTGGCAAGTACAGATTCAACCCTCTTTGACTTGAACTCATCTGTGATATGGGCACTGAGATCTTCTGCTACACCTAAAGAAGCAAGCTGTTTTAAGGTTCTTGAGCCTGTAAGCATGATATCGGGTGCATCTCCTGCCTGATAGAGTGAAACTATCTTTGAATTAAGCTCATCCCAGCCTACAGAAACTATTTCCACTTTAACGCCCTCATTGGCTTTTTCAAAGCCTGCTATACCGTTATCAAGCTCTTTTTTTAAGTAACCTGAATCATAACCGGGTACAAGCATTTTAAGTACGGTACCTTTACCATCTGCTGTCTTTGACCCGGCACTTGATGAAGCTTCTGACTCTGCTACTGTGCTGTCGGCACTGCTTTCAGACGGTTTTGAACTTGAAGAACAGGCTGCTAAGAAACTGCTTGCAAGCAAGATACTTGCAATACTTAATGATAAAAACTTTCTCATAAAACTTTGTATGTATGTTAACATACTCTCCCTTCTTGTATTGTTTGCTAAACACATGAGAATTATACCAAATATTAAGTAATATATCTACAGATATAGTTACTTTAAGTTGGATAAAATAAATAAATACAATAATTAGTAGTATTTTTTGTTTTTTTAGGTTAAGATAATGTTGGAAAATGATATTTCAAGAGGAGTTATATAATGAATATATATAGCAGTACACACAGTTTTAATACTTCAAGTACTTATGATTCGGGGGCAGATCTGCTTAAAGAGCTTAGTGTAATTAAAAATGAAGAGTTCGGTTTTTTTGTAGCTTTCAATGTTGAAAAAAGAGCCTATGTAAGCCTTGTAAGACACTATGATTTACCTTGGTGGGGGCTTGAGAACAGATATCGCTTTGAGACCATTGTTATACATGGTGAAAATCACACAGCTGCCAAGATAGAAAACTATCTGTGTTCTTATATAGAAGATGATGATAAAAGCCTATATGCAGATGTGATAAACAGTGAAAAAGCTTTGTATTATGAAAAAGGAGCGGTGCCTATATATATAAGCGGAAGTATAGCTAAAGGTTTTGCTGCCGATACCTTAAGCCTTAGATTTAATTTGTATAAAAGCAGTGCCTACGATGCAGAGGAGCTGATTGAAAGTAGAGATTTTAATATAAATATTATGGATTTTTCCCTTGAGGAAGAGGATAGGGTATTCTTTCTTGACCTGTGGCAGCATCCTTGCTCATGGGCAAGAACTTACGGTTTGGAATACTTTAGCGACAGACATTTTGAACTTATAGAAAAGTATATAAGAGAATTGTCAAAACTCGGTCAATGTGTTACAGACCTTATAGTGTCGGACTTTCCCTGGGCAGGTCAGGCTTGCTTTATGATAGAGAATAATCCCTCCCGTCTGTATGAGTACAACATGGTAAGGATAAGTAAAAGAAACGGCGAATTTATATATGATTTTGGTATAGTTGACAGGTATATAGAACTTTGCCTAAAATATAACATTTGCAAGGAGATAAATCTTTTCGGTATCTGCGGTAATTGGCATGGCTTTGATTTCAAATCCCCTATGACAGATTATGAGGATCCTATACGAGTAAGTTTCTATGATGAGGACAGGGCTTGTTATGATTATATAAGGAATAAGGCTGAGCTTGGAAGATACTTAAAAGCCTTATTTGCACATTTGGACTTTAAAGGCTATATGTCTATAACAAAAATAATAGGTGATGAGCCGAGTGATTATAAAAAATTTGCAGGCTTTCATGAATTCTTAAGCTCCTGCTATGAAAAGGAACTTAAGTTCAAGTATGCCTTGCACAGTGCTACCTTCCTTGATGATTACAAGGGAAGTTTGGAAAGTTTTTCACTTAATTCAGCCTATGTAGGCTATTATGTAAAGGAAGGAAGGCTTGAGGGAATATTAAAGGAGAATTCCAAGGAAATGACATGGTATCCTTGTTGTTTTCCTAAAAAACTCAATACCTTTGTGTCAAGTCCGCTTATAGAATCAAGGTATCTCGGACTTTACACATATTTGTGGAAGTTTAAAGGAATGCTTCGCTGGGCTTACGGACTGTATACGGAAAAGCCTCTAAATAACATATCCTATAAACCGAAAAAGTGGCAGGCGGGAGATATGTTTTTTGTCTACCCCGGTAAGGATATGGAAGTTATGCACAGCATAAGAGAAAAAAATATGCTTTTTGCCATACAGGATTTTAATATTTTTAAAAAGCTTGAAAAACAGGGTGTAGATGTAGAAAATTATCTGCGTGAAAAGCTGGAAATAAAACTGCTTGCCGGAGCAGGAGATAAAGAGCTTAGCCTTGAAATTGACGAGTACAAAGACTATGAGTACTATAAAGGTGTAAGGGATGAATTGATAAGGAGTTTTTATGAGAAGTAAAGAGGAATTGCTTAAATCACTTGCAGAATTTGTAGTCGAGATGGAAGATGAAGATATAGTTGATATTGCAAATGAATATCTTAAGGCAGGTTATCCGGCTCAGGAAGGCATACTTGACGGACTTACTGTAGGCATGGTTGAAGCAGGCAGACTCTATGACGAAGAAGAGTATTATATAGCGGAGCTTTTACTTTGTGCCGATGCCATGTATGCAGGTATCAATGTACTTAAAAGTGCTATTACGGAGAGTAATGAGAATAAAATAAAGGCTGTTATAGGTGTTATAGAAGGAGATACACACGATATAGGAAAGAATCTGGTAAAAATCATGCTTGAGACTGCCGGTTTTGAGATGATAGATCTTGGAAGAGATGTGCCTATAAATAAGTTTGTCAATTCATCCATAGAAAATAAAGCAAGCCTTATGTGTATGTCCTCACTGATGTCTACTACCATGTACGGTATGAAGGATGTTATAGAGGGGTTAAAAGAAAAGGGTTATAGAGATAATATCAAGGTCATGGTAGGCGGAGGGCCTATAACCGATAAATTTGCCATGCAGATAGGGGCTGATGCCTATTCTGATAATGCGGTGGAAGCTGTAAGTGTTGCAAAAGCACTTTTTGGCATTGCATAGGACTAAGCATGAACAAATTTCCCATATATAACTGTCCCGATATTCTTTTATATGACTATGATAATGAGTATAATAAGTTATATCAAAGCAAGGTCTATGAGCTTGAGGGGGCACTTCAGCTTTTTGATAATGATAACAGACTTAATGAGGTATATAAGCATTTGCTTAGGTACGAGAGACTTTCACCGGATAAGAAATTAAAATTTGACACGGAAATCAATAATATTAGGCTTGTACTTATAAATAAAGTAAAAAGTGCATTGGATAAGGGCTATGAACTTATAAGCGTAGCCGATCCGCTCTCAAGCATAGAATTTTTAGGTTTAAAAGCAGCCAAAACTTACCTTGATATATTTTTGCTTGATTTTCTATATGACATAAAGCAAATCTGTGAGGGCAGAGCCTTTATACATCTATGCCCGAAGTTAAGCATATTGCTTATCAAGGCTATGGAAACGGATAAGAAAACATCTGAATATAAAGGCTATACTTTGGAAGTGAAAAATATTAAATCAGACAGGACTTATCCGTCTATCGTTCATGCCTTGATGTATGATAGAAAAAGAAAAGATATTATATCAGGATTAAAATGTATACACTTTTTTGGAAAAACCGACACTGTGGCTGTTATTAAATTTAATAAAACAGATAGCGGTGCATCGTTACTTAAATAAGGATAGCAAACAACTTGCCTCTTTTCCTGATTGCATACATCAAAAATCCTCAGTGTAGCCCAACTAGGCTTACGTTTTTTGATTTACACACTCAGAAAAATATTCATTTTTTTATATACTTATTTTGTTAATGATGTAGCGATGAGATGATAGGATTTTAGATGAAACAAAGTATACTTGATTATTTAAGAAAAAATAATATTGAAATAAATGCCGCCTGCAACGGTCTCGGTTCTTGCGGCAAATGTAAGATAAAGCTTAATAAGGATTTTGATATAGATAAGGCGGATATAAAGCTTCTTAGCAAGGAAGAGATAGAGGAAGGCTATAGACTTTCCTGTATGCATTTTATAGCTGAGGAAGATAAAGAGACTATACTAAGACAGTATTATAAGAACTTAGAGATAAAAGAGGATGAAAAAAAGGCGGATGTAATACTTTCTGAAAGTTTTATTCCCAAATTCGATCACAATAAAATAAGTAATAAATACGGTATAGCGCTGGATATAGGAACTACTACCATAGCGATGCAGCTTGTAAGCCTTGAAAGTACTAAGATAATAGCTAGGGCTGCGGATACCAATCCACAGGTAAGTTACGGTTTTGATGTAATGAGCAGGATAGCCTATACTATGGAACATCCCGACGGGCTTAAAAATCTTCAAAAAAGTATAGTAAATACCCTTAATACGCTTATAGAAAGACTGCTTAAAGAAAGCGGTATAAAGCGAACAGAGATAGTGGAAACGGTGGTTTCAGCCAATACAACTATGAGCCACATTCTTCTTAAAGAAAGTATAGAAAGTCTGGGGAAGTTTCCATTTACCCCTGTATTTACAGAAAGCAAGACCGTAAGTGCTTCTGAAATAGGTTTAAACTTATCAAAGACGTGTAAGCTTGTAACCTTGCCCCATATATCGGCATTTGTAGGCTCGGATATAGTGTCAGGTGCCTATGCAAGTGCTATGTGCGATGATCGTACAAAGGAAAATATACTTTTTATAGATATAGGAACTAACGGGGAAATGATTTTAAAAGCCGCTTCCAAACTTACAGCTACTTCCTGTGCGGTCGGTCCGGCGCTGGAAGGTATGAATATTTCCTGCGGTATAAGGGCGGATATCGGGGCTATAGACAATTTTTCAATAAATGAAGAGGGGATAACTTATACAAGCATAGGAAATGAAAAAGCTGTAGGAATCTGCGGCAGCGGAGTACTTGCCATGTTAAGAGAACTTCTTAAAAATGAAGTAATTAATAAAAGAGGAGCCATAGTTAAAAAAGAAAAACTTGGAGAGAATGATTACAGAGCTAAATTACTTGCTGTTGATGAGGAAGGAAAGGCATATATAAATATAGGCGAGGGTCTGTATTTTAGTGCTAAGGATATAAGACAGGTGCAGCTTGCAAAGGGAGCTATCTTGTCAGGAATTATTTGTCTTACACAAAAGGCGGGACTGAAACTTACAGATGTGGACAGGGTTTATATAGCAGGGCAGTTCGGTAGGTATATAAGTCAGGAGTCGCTTTTTGGTGTGGGGCTTCTTCCCGATGAATTTGTTGGAAAAGTAGAGTACTTGGGCAATACTTCACTAAGCGGAGCCTATCTTTCCTTGCTTGATGATAGGGCAATCAGTGAAATGGATAGGATTTCTAAAAGAGTGGAGTTTTTTGAGCTGTCGAGGTTTGAGGGGTATGATAGGATTTTTACGAAGGCATTGATGTTTTAGAAAAGTGAAAACATCCTTGCCTTTCAATCATACTTGCAGTACTGTTAATAAAGTTTCGACTTTACTTATACAGACTGCGGAACTCGTGTG
>ERZ773083.1107-NODE-1107-length-19157-cov-3.296566_pt1 | contig 19157 bp, 19 predicted proteins | sample MGYA00511465_ERZ773083 | MGnify/ENA primary metagenome ERZ773083 (study PRJEB29015, sample SAMEA2738001) | human oral metagenome | biome: human oral; feature: human-associated habitat; material: dental | place: China | collected 2060 ... | reverse complement strand
TTATCAAACTAGATATGATGGAGGAGTTAATATAAATTTAGACAGTTAAAAAATAAAAGAAGATAATAACTTTCTTTGTAATTAAAAAATAAAATACAAAAATTATATAATTGTTATTTAATATCAAATATATTTATTATAGAATAGATGAAAAATTGAATCTGATTAGTATGATACAATATATTAGAGGTGATTTTATGGCGAATGATATTTTATATGGAGCAACTAATCAATTTAACTTTCCAGAACTGCCAAATAGTAGAATTATTTTATCTGAAGAAGTATATACAAGATTATTAGGAGATATTAATTTATGTGCATTTAGTGGTAATAAAGAATTAGAATATGGAACTTTTTTATATGGTAAAGAGATAAAACCAAATGTTATTTATTTTTATATTCCAAGTAAGTATGATGATTATGAACCAAGATTTAGAGAATTTGAAGTTAATACTGATAAATATGGAAATGAGTTAAATATGCATAAGGAATTAATGTATAATATTAACCAAAGTAAATATGATTGTATTGCTCATGTTCATACTCATCCTTATATTGGTGGAACTTGTAGATTTTTTTCTAATCAAGATTTAAGAACAATACAAACTTTACAAAAAAATTTTCAACCAAAGAATGGAAATAAAAAGCATTTCTTTGGAGGTTTATTAACTGTTGGAGAAAAAAATACAGGAGAAACAGATGAAATAAGTTTTGTCTTTTTTGATGAAAATTTTGGATGGCATAAGATAACGAATATAACAGTATTTTTAAATAATCAAGAAGTATCTTTTAAGAGAGAAGGACAAAAAAATAAAATGAGTTTATAAATTTTTAAGAACAGAGAATTGTTCTTAGATATAATAAACAAAGGAAGTGATTATATGGATGATACAACTTTAAATAATATTCATAAAAGATTAACTGAAGAAATTAAGAAATATATTCATATAATAAGAAAAGAATATGAAGATTATATTCCACTTGATGTTTTAAAACGTTTAGATAATATAGAAAATTATGAAAAAATATTAAAAATATATGATTATGGTGAAAAATTAACGCTTATGCTAATAATAAGAGTATAAATATGCCACTTTGTGCTGAAAAAGTTATAGAGTTTTTCAGTAAGATTCCAGGATATGGAATTGATAAGAATCATAAAATATATAATAGTGACAACATGATTGTTAACAATAATACATTTTTAACTTATTTAAAACATGTATTTGTTAGTGGTACAGATACTGAAGGATACTATGATGATATATTATTGCATGAAGTTATGCATTTTTGCGGTGGAGATGGTGCTAGTGTATTGAAAGAAGGAATAAATGAATTACTTACAAGAAAAGTAGCTCAAAAATATAATCTTAGAACTAGTTGTTGTGGATATCCTAAAGAAGTAAAATTAGCTTATGAATTAATGAATTGTTTTGGAGAAGATATAGTAAAAAGTTTAGGATTTATAAAAGGATTTGATAAAGAAGTAGAATTTATAAGAGATAATTTAGGAGAAGATGCTGCTAAACTTTATATTCAAGTACGTAATGATTCTGAAAAAGAATTTCAAGAAAAATATTATTCACATATGAAAGAATTTTCTGGTGTAGTAGGTACTGCTAAAAAAGTGTTATTTTATAAAAAAATAGATTATTCAAATAGTTATAAATTGATTGATAAATATTTGAAATCTGAGAAAGTTAAAAACATGTAAATTAATAAAAAAACTTTAATAGTAAATTTCTATTAAAGTTTTTAATTTATTATTTTGTTATTAAGAGAATCAATTATTTCTAATTTTTTTCTTTGAATTAATGGATGAATTTTTAAGTAACTATCATCTTTATCTGAAAATACATCAATTATTTCTAAAATTTTATTGTTATCATGATTTAAATCTGAGTTATTTTCTTGCTTAATAGGTTCTAAACTTATATTACTAGTATCTACATCAGTTGCTAAATCAGATAGAGAAGATAAATCATTATCTAATAAATTATTATTAGGTTTAATAGCAGTTAAATCTATATTGTTTTCAAAAATATCTAAACCATCTTCTAAACCTTCATCTTCTTTTTCTGATATTAATTTATCTAATTCATCAAAATCATCATCCATTGGAATCTTATTAGAATTAACATAATATACAACTGGTGAAGAAGAAGCTAAGTCTTGTCTTTTTAAATTAGCAGTATAATTATGATTCTTAATATCATCTTCAATTTTAATACCCATAGATTTTTTAATAGATTTATCTAAATCAACATCTATATCAACAACTCTATATATTTCTTGAAAAGTTGTATAACCTGCTATTACTTTTTCTAAAGCATCTTGTAATAAAGTTTTAGTATCACCATCATATATAGCATCTCTTAAATCTTCTTTTTCAGTATTTTCATCTGCAAGCATAGCTTTTAATTTTTCAGATAAAAGTATTACTTCATGAAGAGCAATTCTTCCTTGAAATCCTTCGTGACATTGATCACAACCAACTGGTTCATAAACATCTGTAACATTTTTATTTAGTACAGTTTTAAATAAATGCTTTTCATATTTAGTTACTTTTCTTAATTTTTTACAATGAGGACAAAGTGTTCTTGCAAGTTTTTGTGAGACAATACCAGTAAGAGCAGTTGAAAGTAAATATCTTTGAACATTCATATCCAGTAAACGTTCTATAGTAGCAAGACCATTGTTAGTATGTATTGTAGATAAAACTAAGTGACCTGTAATGGCAGCTCTAATAGCTATTTGAGCAGTTTCAGAGTCCCGAATTTCTCCAATTAATATTATATTAGGGTCTTGTCTTAATATAGATCTTAGTGCAGATGCAAATGTCATACCAATTTCTGAATTTACTTGAACTTGATTTACACCTTCAATATTCATTTCTATAGGGTCTTCTACAGTTATAATATTAGTTTCTTCTTTATTTAATGCTTGAAGCATAGAATAGGTAGTAGTAGATTTACCAGAACCTGTTGCACCTGTTACTAAGATAATTCCATTAGGTTCAGACATCATCTTTTTAACTTTTTCTTCATTATCTTTTGTAAATCCAAGAGATTCTATACCTGCTAAAGATTTTTGAAAGTCTAGAATACGAATAACTATCTTTTCTCCTTCGTTAGTAGGTAATGCAGAAACCCGCATATCTAAATCTCTTTCGGCAATTCTTCCTTTTATAGCACCATCTTGTGGTAATCTAGTTTCAGTTATATTCATACCAGATACCAGTTTTACTCTAGTTATTAAGTTTTTTTCATAGGCTTTAGGAACATTAGAATGATTAATTAAATTACCATCAATTCTAAGTCTTACCATAAGACTTTCTTCACGAGGGTCTAAGTGAATATCACTGGCTCTATTTCTAGCGGCATATAAAAAAATTTGGTTTACAATATCAACTATTGGAGTTTTCGCAAAATCATAATTAACCATTTAACAACCCTTTTCTTCCTTCTTTATTCTAGTCTTTTATACTTTTTTATTATATAATAAAATAAGTTTATAATCAATAAAGAAGGTATTTATGATGATGAAAGAAAAAAGGGCTTTTGTTATAGCAGAAACAATTATAGTAGGGGTTTTTGTAATGTCTATGATTACCTTTATTTATATGAACATGAAACCTCTTATTGGTATGTATGAATCACAAGAAAAGTATCATGAAATTTCTGCAATGTATTATACTGATGAAATAAGAAATATGATGATGTATGATTTCAAAAAAGATATAAATAGCTTATTATTAAATAGTTTTAGAAATAATAGAGTTAAATTATATAGTGGTAGTATTTATAAACCTGAAAACTTTTGTTTACAATATTTTATAATTAATAAAGAATATTGCAGAGCAGTAATAAATAATCCAAATAGAGAATTTAAAATCAAATACATTTATTTTGTTCCATATAATATATGTTATTTGAAAAAGATGTTAATAGGTGAAAAATATGGTAATTCTGGTAATTTAACAGTATCTGAATATTTTGAAAATGGAAGAAGATCTCAAGTTAGATTACCTAGAGAATTAACAGAATATCTTTTATATACTAAGACTAATTATGAAAAAGATTTATCTGGTTGTAGAGCAGAAACTAATACTGATAATTCTAATAGGCTAAATAAATATTTTCGTATGATAGTTTTATATGAAAGTGGTTATATTGGAGAAGTGGAGTTTAAAGTATATGAATAATAAAAAAGCTTTTACAGTAGTAGAATTAATAATTGCCTTTATATTTGTAATGACTATTTCTCTTGCAATGTTAAAATTAGTATTAACTTATCAAAAATTATCAAAAGAAGCGATATTAAAACAAGAATTAAGTTCTTTTCATGAAGAATTGATGTCTACAATACAAAAAGATATAAGAATTAAAATTTTAAAAAAAATAGATAGATGTCCATTAAAAGCAGGTGAAAGATATTGTTTAGAATTAAAATTTCAAGATTCATCATCTGCTAAATTAAAAGTTATAAAATATAAAAATAAGGATAATGAAGAATTTGATATATTTGAATATGATGATATAAAATATATTCCAACAGAAGGATATTTTACTAGTATTAATTCTAAAAACGAAGAATATTTTAAAGAAGTATATTTACCATATGATAATAAAATAGTTTATTTTATAAATATGTCTTTAATTCATGAAGACTTTAAAAATTATAATTATGGTGTTAATCTAGTACTTACAGGGATAAATAGTTAGGAGTCAAAATGGAGATTGAAGCAAAAAAAAATAATAAATTAAAATATATATTAATAGTATTCTTAATAGTATTTTTATTATCTAGATTTATAAAACTTCCATATTATATAGTATCAAAAGGTGGAACACTTAGTGCAAGTGATAAAATTTTAGTATCAGGAGAAGGTACTAATAACATTAAAGGAAGTTTTCACTTAGCATATGTTGAACTTAAAGATGCAAATATAATGACATTTTTAATAGCGAAACTTACTAATAAAAAAATTATGGAAATACCTACTATAAATGAAAAAGAGTCTAAAGAAGAGACTCAAATAAGAAGTTTAATAGATTTAAAAACTAGTGAATTAACTGCTATAGAACAAGCTTTTTTATTAGCAGGAAAGCCAGTTGAAAAAGATGCAGTTACAAACTTAGTATATTTAGTTGATAAAGGTATTAAAAATATATTTGTAGGAGATATATTATATAAAATAAATGGTATTGAAATGAAATATTTTGATAAGATAAAAGAATCTATTCAAAATAAAAATGTTGGAGATAAAGTAAAAGTAGAACTTGTAAGAAATAGAGAATTAAAAGAAATAGAACTTACAGTAAAAGAAAATAAAGGTAAAAAATATATTGGTATATTATCTACTGAGATATATAAATTAATTACTAATCCAGTTGTTAAATTTAATTTTTTATCTGGAGAATCTGGTCCATCAGGAGGACTTGCAATAGCACTTACTATTTATAATAATTTAGTAAAAGAAGATATTACAAAAGGAAGAAAAATAGTTGTAACTGGTGCAATAGCAAGGGATGGAGAAATTAAAAATATAGGTGGAGTAGAATATAAACTAGATGGTGCTATTAATGATAAAGCAGATGTATTTATAGTACCAAGTGGTGAAAATTACGATACTGTTAAAAAAATATGTGAAAAGAAAAAATGTCCAAAATTAATAAAAGCTATTAACTTTAAACAAGTAGTAGAAGAACTAAAAAAATAACTTATATATTTTATATAAGTTATTTTTATTTTTTATTATATCTTGTTATAGTATTCAACTATTAAAGCTTCATTGATTTCTGGATTAAGTTCATTTCTTTCAGGTAATCTCATTAAAGTTCCAGTCATCTTAGAGTTATCATAGTTAATAAATTCAACTCTATTAAATACTTTTTCTAATGCTTCTTTAACAACTTTAAGATCTTTATCTGCTTCTTTCATAGAAACTACTTGACCTGGTCTTAATCTATATGATGGAATATTAACTTTTTTACCATCTACAAGTACGTGACCATGGTTTACTAATTGTCTTGCTCCTCTTCTAGTAGAAGCAAATCCAATTCTATAAACGATATTATCAAGTCTTGATTCTAAAAGTTTTAAAAGATTTTCACCATGAACACCTTTTAATTTAGCTGCTTCATTGAAAGTCTTCTTAAATTGTTTTTCAGTTAAACCATAAATGAATCTAACTTTTTGTTTTTCTTTAAGTTGAGTTTCGTATTCAGATACTTTAGCTCTTCTAGATTGCCCATGTTGACCTGGTCTATATGGTCTTCTAGCTATATCTTTTCCGTTTTCTAAAGTAGAGAATCCAACTCTTCTAGACTTTTTGAAAGCTGGTCCTGTATATCTTGACATGTTACCTCCTTATATTGTCATAAAAGAAAGTATATTACCTATTTTCAGGGAGTTTATTTTAATACTTTCAGTTTTAGAGCATACTTACTTGTAACTTTATAATAAACACATTAAAAATATTAATATTTGCTCTTTTTATGCAATTATGATTATAACTTTATATATTAATTTTGTCAATTTTTATATATAATATATAAGGATTAAATGGGAGAATTTATGAAAGATTTTTACAGTCAAAGTTTACTTAAAACATATAGAAAAAAGATATATTCAAAATTTTTAAAAGCATTAACTAGATATAATCTATTAAAAGAAAATGATAAGATAGCAGTTTGTATATCTGGAGGTAAAGATTCATTCTTACTTGCTAAGTGTTTTAGTGAGTTACATAAATATACAAAAATACCTTTTAGTTTAGAATATATAGTTATGAATCCTGGTTATAAAGAAGAAGTATTATTAAAAATAAAAGAAAATGCTCTTAAGCTTAATATACCAATAAAGATATTTGATTCAGATATATTTTCTGTAAGCAACAAATTATCTCCTGAAAAACCATGTTATATGTGTGCAAGAATGAGAAGAGGTTTTTTATATAAAACAGCACAAAATTTAGGATGTAATAAAATAGCTCTTGGACATCACTTTGATGATGTTATATCTACTACTATTATGAGTATGTTTTATAATGGAGAATTTAAAACTATGATGCCAAGGTTAAAGAGTACTAATTTTGATGGATTAGAACTTATAAGACCCTTATATTTAGTTAAAGAAGATGATATTAAGAATTTTGCTAGAGCAAATTCTTTAGAATTTATTAATTGTGCTTGTAGTTTTACAGAAAGAACAGATTATGAAAATGTTTCTAAAAGAAAAGAAATAAGAAAATTTTTAGAAGATTATAGAAAAATAAATCCAAATATTGAACAAAATATATTTAATAGTTTAGAAAATGTTAATTTAAATACAATTATTTCTTACGAAAAAGATGATAAAGTTTTTTCAGTCCTTGAAGAAAACTAATTGTTTTATTATAATGAAATTAAGATAAGAGGTAATTATTATGGTATGTCCAAATTGTGGTATGGAAAATGAAGCAGGAGTTTCAGAATGTATTGTATGTGGAACACCACTATCAACTAAAGAAATAAGTATAAAAGAAACTAAAACTGACAATACAATATCTAATATTTTAATAATAGTAGGTATTTTAGTATTATTAATAAGCTTTGGGGTTTTGATATATTCATTCTTGAGTAAATAATATTTAATAAAAAAGATAAGTGGAATAATGCTTATCTTTTTTTCTTGAATTTTAGAAAGGAGGTCCTATGATAGAAATTAGAAATTTAAATATTAAATTAAGAAATTCAGATAGATATTTAATCAAAGATTTTAATTTAATTTTAAACAACAAAGATAAAGTAGCCATAATAGGTGAAGAAGGAAATGGAAAAACAACATTTATTAAAGCTTTGATATTTAGTAAAGACATATTAAATTATGTTGAAATAGAAGGTATTATTAATGTTCCTAAAAATATAGGATATTTAGAACAAAATTTAAGTAAATTATGGCAAGAAAAGGAATTAAGAGAATTCTTTTTAAAAGATACTCTAACTTCAGAAGAAAATTATGAAATATATGAGGATTATAGTAATTTATCTAGTGTTTTTAATTCATTAGGATTAGATTTAGATTTATTAGAATCAGAAAGAAAAATATCTACATTTTCAGGTGGAGAAAAAGTAAAATTTCAATTAGCAAAGATAATGATTAAAAATCCAGAGTTTTTAATTTTGGATGAACCAACTAATGATCTTGATATTGAAACTTTAGAATTTTTAGAAGATTTTATTAATAATACAGATATTCCTATAATTTATGTTTCTCATGATGAAACTTTACTTGAAAATACAGCAAATATGATAATTCATTTAGAACAATTAAAAAGAAAGACAGATGTAAGAAATACAGTTTCTAAAATATCATATAAAGATTATGTAGAAACTAGAAGAAAAATAATAGAGAAAAGTATTCAAGAACATAATAGTGAAACTAAAAATAAAAAAGAAAGCTTAAAAAAATTAAATAAAATCAAAGATAAAATAGTTGCTAATAATCCAGAAAGACAAAATCAATTAAGATCTTTAATGGCAGAAGAAAAAAGACTTGAAAAAGAGAGTGTTACTGAAAAAATAGAAACAGAAGATCAAATATTTTTAAAAATATCTGATATAGAAGAAATTCCTAATTCTAAAGTAATTCTTGATATGCATTTAGATGAACTAGATGTAAATGAAAATATCCTTGCAAAAGATATAAATCTATCGATAATAGGTAAAGAAAAGCTAGTTATACTTGGAAGAAACGGAAGTGGAAAAACAACTCTTTTAAAAAATATAGTAGAAAAATTAAAACAAACAACTAATATAAAGGTTGGTTATATGCCACAAAATTATGATGAAATATTAAATAACTATTCTAAAGTATTAGATTTTCTAAGTGAAAATAATGAAGAAAGTATTACGAGGATAAGAAGTTTATTAGGAATGCTTAAATTTACTAGTGAAGAGATGTTAAATGATATATCTAGTTTATCTGGAGGTCAAAAAGCTAAAATATTTTTACTCAAAATGTTTTTAGATAAATCAAATGTTTTAGTATTAGATGAACCAACTAGAAATTTAAGTCCATTATCAAATCCTATAATTAGAAAAATATTGAAAGAATATCCTGGTAGTATTATAAGTGTTTCTCATGATAGAAAATATATAGAAGAAGTTTGTGATACTAAGTTTTTTATAGAAAAGAGATAAGTAAAACAAAGCTTATCTTTTTAATTTTTAATAAAAGTGATACAATTTTAAAGAGGAGATTTTATGAAACTTAGTAAAGAAGAAGTAAAACATGTAGCACATTTAGCACACTTAGATTTAAGTGAAGCAGAAATAAATAAATATCAAGATACTTTAGGTGAATTAATTGATGATATAAATAAAATTAATGATATTCAAACAAAAACAGATGAAGAACTAGTTTTTGTAAATCCTAATCCTTTAAAATATAGAGAAGATAAGGTAGAAGATGTAGTACAAATAGATGAACTTATGAAAAACGTACCTAAGAAAAAGGGAAGTTTTGTTGAAGTTAGTGGAGCGATGATTAATGATGAAAACTAGTTATTTAGATTTGTCTTTAGAAGAGATACATAATTTATTAAAGACAAAGAAAATTAAAGTAAAAGATTTATTAGATGAATGTTTTGAAAGAATAGAGGAAACTAAAGATTTAAATGCATATATTACATTAGATAAAGAAAATGCATATAAAAAAGCAGAAGAATTAGATAGTAAAGAAGTAAATGATAATTTATTATTTGGTATACCTATTGCTATTAAAGATAATATTTTAACAAAAAATGTTTTAACAACTGCAGCTAGTCATATACTAGATAATTTTTATCCACAATTTGACGCTCATGTAGTAGATTTAATTAAAGAAAAAGATATGGTTATTATTGGTAAAACTAATATGGATGAATTTGCAATGGGATCTACTAATGAAACTAGTTATTATGGCAAAGTATTAAATCCATATGATAAAACTAGAGTTCCAGGTGGAAGTAGTGGTGGAAGTGCAGTAGCAGTTGCAAGTAAAACAGCTATTTTCTCTTTAGGTAGTGATACAGGTGGTTCAGTTAGGCAACCAGCATCTTTTTGTAATATAGTTGGTTTAAAACCTACATATGGAAGAGTATCGAGATTTGGACTTATAGCATTTTCGTCTTCACTTGATCAAATAGGTCCTATGAGTAGAAATGTATATGAAAATGCAGTTTTACTTAATGCCATTGTAAAAAAAGATGAAAGAGATTTAACCCATCATGAAAAAGAAGAAGATTTTACTTCTTTGATTGGAAAAGATATTAAAGATTTAAAAGTTGCAATACCAAACTATTATATATCTGATAAAGTAAGTGAAAATATAAGAAATAGATTTAAAGAAATTGTATCTTTATTAGATAAAAAGAATGTTAAAGTTGATTATGTTGATATAGATCATTTAAAAGAAGCTATAACTTTATATAAAATTATAGGTATGGGAGAAGCAAGTAGTAATTTAGCTAGATTTGATGGAATAAGATATGGTTTAACAATAGAAGGTAATTATTCATCAGAAGAATATGTTAAAAAGGTTAGAAGTTTAGGATTTGGAGAAGAAGTAAAGAAAAGAATTATGATAGGTTGTCACATTCTTAGTGGAGAAAATGCTAAAAAGTATTATCATAAAGCTTTAGTACTTAGAAATGAAATGACAAATTCCTTTAAAGATATATTTAAAAAATATGATTTAATTATATCTCCAATGACATCAAGTCCTGCTTATAACTTTGATGATAAAAATAATCATGATTTTGATGATATTTTAGCAATACCTGTTAATATGGGTGGACTTCCTGCTATATCTATTCCAATATCTAAAGAAAAATTACCTTATGGTATGCAAATAATAGGAGATAGTTTTAGTGAATCTAAGATTTATCAATTAGCATATGCTATAGAAAAAATGATAGGAGAAGAAAATGTATAAGAAAACTATTGGACTTGAAGTACACGTTGAATTAAAAACTAATTCTAAATTTTTTTCATCTTCATTGAATAATTACAATTCACTTCCTAATCATAATGTTAATTATATAGATTTAGCATATCCAGGGACACTTCCAACTATTAATAAAGAAGCAATAAATCAAGGTATTAGAGCGGCTCTTTTACTTAATGCAGAAATTAGTAAAGAGATGCATTTTGATAGAAAAAATTATTTTTATCCAGATATACCAAAAAATTATCAAATAACACAAAATGATACACCAATAGGGAAAAATGGATATATAGAAATAGAAATAAATGGTGAAAATAAAAAAATTAGAATACATGATATACATTTAGAAGAAGATACAGCTAAGAGTATTCATAAAGAAGATAAAAGTTATTTAGATTTTAATAGAGCAGGTCTTCCACTTGTAGAAATAGTATCGGAAGCAGATATGGAAAGCGGAGAAGAAGCTATTCTTTATTTAGAAAAACTTAGAGAATTATTTTTATATGCAGGAATATCTGATTGTAAGATAGAAGAAGGTAGTATGAGATGTGATGCTAATATTTCTATTAGTAAGACAGATAAACTTGGTACAAAAGTTGAAATTAAAAATATAGGTTCAATTTCTAATGTAGGTATTGCTATAGACAAAGAAGCAAAAAGACAAGAAGAATTATTAAATAATGGTGAAAAAATAAAAGCTCAAACTAGAAGATACGATGATAGTTTAAAAGATACTGTTTTAATGAGATATAAGGAAACAGGAAATGATTATAGATATTATAAAGAAGCAGATATACCTATGTTTTATTTAACAGATAAAGAAATAGAAACAATAAAAAATAATTTACCAATGACTGCAGCAGAACTTAGAAAAGTATTTAAAGATAGTGGTATTTTAGATATTAATATAGAAAAATTAATCAAGAATAAAGAATATTCCTTAATGTTAAGTAAAATAATAGATAAAGATTATTCTTTAGTTATTGCAAGTAATTTATTACTTGGACCAATTTCACAATATTTAAATGAAAATTCTAAAGATATAGAAGATACTTTATTTACAAATAAAAGATTTGAAGATATCTTAAAAGCTTTTTTAGATGAAGAAATAGATAATAAGATGTTTAAAGATATGTTAAAAGATTTTATGGAAAGTGAAGAATCTACATTTGATATTATAAAGAAATATAAAGAAGATTTAATAGATGAAGATAGTTTAAGAACTATTATTATTGAAATAATAAATAATAGTAAAACAGAAGTAGAAGAAATAAAAGCAGGAAATACTAGAAAAATTCAATACTTAGTTGGTCAAACTATGAAGAAAACAAATGGTAAAGTAAGTCCTAAGAGTATTAATCAAATAATAAATGAGGAATTAGGAAAACTATAAAATATATAGTATAATTTTATAGTAGGTGATGTGTATGGATAGTATAATTAAATTAATTAAAAAAAATAAACTTACAACTATTGTAATAATAGTATATATAGTTTTAGTTTTAATATTAGGAATTATCATGAATAGATTCTTTGCTAAGAATGGTAAACCTATATATGGGGATAGATTAAAAGAAGTAGAAAAATATCCTATAAATGAACAAAGTAAAAGACAAGAAATAGAAAAAGATCTTTTAAGCAATACAAAAATTTCTTCTGTAGAATTTCAAGTTAGAGGAAGAACTTTAAACTTTGTTATTAAGGTTAAAAATGAAGTTTTAAGAGATGATGCTAAGAAAATAGCAGAAGGAGTTGTTAAGTACTTTACAGCAGATGAATTAAAAGTATACTCTATAGAAGTTTTAGTAATGAAGAGTGATACTAAATTAAAAGATTTCCCAATAAATGCTACTAAACAGTATGGTAGAGATAGTTTTTCTTGGACTAAGGATAGATAAATATGAATAGTTTTAAAAAAATAATAATAGCTATAATAAGTCTTTTATTAATTATCTTTATAGCATTAATATATTTTTATAATAAAGATGATTATAACTTAAATACTAGAGAAAAAACTTATTTACAATCTATTTCTAACGATAAGATAGATATAGAAACTATTAGTGATTATCCAATATATAAATCAGTTAATAGTGAATTATTGAAGTATTTTAACTTAAAAACAAAACTTAATTTTTTAGAAACATCTTATTCAAAAGATGCTAATCCATCTAAAAATTCTTATCGTTTTAGAATATTAGGTATATCTGAAAATTTAAGTAATAAAGATTTACTTATAATGAAAGATAGCTATGTAGCTCTTTCTAAACAATATACTAAGATTAATACAATTAAAGATTTTTCTAGTAAAGTAGTAGGAGTTTTAAATAAAGATTTAAATGATATAACTTATTATTTAACTCGTGCTAGTAATATTACTTATAAAGGATTTGATACATCTGAAGAGTTATTTAAGAGCTTAAATGAAGGTAAGGTTGATTTTGTTATAGTTCCAAAAATTAAGTATTTAAATAATATAATTCAAAATAAATATTCAATTAATTATAATTTTCATGAATTTTCATCAAAATTAGTTTTAACATTATCTGAAAATGATAATAAATTAAATGAAATTTTTAAAAAGATATTTAAAACATTTATGAATGAAAAATTTCAAGATAATTTAAATCAAAGTACTTTAGAATACTATAAGCAAATAGCTAATGTAAGTGATAAAGATATTTCATCTTTAACATCTAAAACTTATACATATGGTTATGTAGAAAATGCTCCATATGAAATAAAAAGTAAAGAAAAGATTAAAGGAATAAATTCTGAAATATTAAATAATTTTAGTAAAATTACAGGAATAGATATTAAATATGTGAAATATAATACTGTAGATGAGCTTAAGAAAGCTATTCAAGATAAAAAAGTAGATATTTTCTTTAATTATTATAATATTAGTTCATCTGACTATAGACAAATAGATAATAATTTTATTACAGAGTATGTTATATTATCACCTGATGATAGTAATGAAGTTGTTAATTCTATAGAATCATTAAAAGGTAAAGATGTTTATTTTGTTAAAGATAGAGATATATATAATGATTTTAAAGCTGTACAAAGTAATTTTCATTTTGTAAATAATGTTACTGATATAGTTAAAGTTGCTAAAAATAAATTTATAGTAGTAGATAAAGAAGAATATAATTATTATAAAAATACAGTATTTAGAAATCATAGTATGATATATCAAGATTATTTAGTTAAAGATAGAACTTTTATGGTTAAATCAAGTGAAAAATTATTGTTTGATGTATTAAATTATACTGTTAATAATGCTTCATATTATGATAATAGAAATATTGGAGTATCACTTTTAAAATTAGATTTATTTAAAAATAGAACATTTAGTGAAATTTATTTAATCATTATTTTAATTATTTTTTCACCATTTGTAATAATATATGTTTTTAGAAAAGTTAAGAGCAAATCTAAGATGAAAAAACAACTTCTAAAAGAAGAAAGACATAAATATATGGATTATTTAACATCTTTGAAAAACAGAAATTATTTAAGCTTTAATATTAGTTCTTGGAATGAATTAGAAGTATTTCCTAAAGCTGTAATTGTAATAGATTTAAATAATATTAAATATATTAATGATAAGTATGGTCATTTAGAAGGGGATAAAGAAATTAGAAAAGCTGCATCTATTTTAATTAATACTCAACTTGAAAATAGTGAAATTATTAGAATAGATGGTAATGAGTTTTTAATTTATTTAATGGAATATAATGAAAGACAAATAGAAATATATTCTAAAAAATTAAAAAGAGAATTAAAAAAATTACCACATTCTTTTGGTGCATCAATTGGATATAGCGTAATTAATAGTGAAGTAAAAAGTATAGAAGATGCAATAAACGAAGCATCTATTATGATGAGGAAAGATAAAAAAAATGAAAAAGAAAATTGAAAGTTTTATAAATAAAATCAAAAATTTTGTTTTAGACAACAAAATCTTTTTCTTATTTGTCATCGTTAATGTAATAAACGATATGGTTTTAAGAGGAATTACTTTTGGAAAACTAGATAATTTATTTTCTATAGTACCAATTTTATCTTCAGTAGCATTAGTTACTTTGGTATTATCATTTGTTTATCTATTTAAAAAAGAATTCTCTAAAAAATTATATATGATAACTATAACAGTGTTTTTAACATTGTTATGTATAATTAATTCATCATATTATAATTACTTTTCATCATATACTTCAATTTCTCAATTAGTAACTACTAAATATTTAGGAGAAGTAAAAGATTCATTAATTACAGTTGTAAAACTTAGAGATTTTATATATTTAGTTTTACCAACTATATTAATTGTTTACATTCTTAAAACAAAATATAAATTTAGTAATACAAAAAGTTTTAAAAGTTTTTTAAAAGTAAATAATCTTACAGTTTTATGTACAATTTTATTTATGCTTAATTTAAGACCAGTAGATTATTCAAGATTAGTAAAACAATGGAATAGAATTTATTTGGTAGAAAAATTTGGTTTATATGTATATCATGTTAATGATGTATTTCAAAGTGTAGAACCTAAACTTATTGCAATATTTGGATACGATAAAGCTAAAAGAAACTTTAAAGATTATTATAGTAAAAGAAGTGATGTTCAAAATTATACTAATGAATATACTAATATATTTAAAGGTAAAAATTTAATATCTATTCATGGAGAATCTATTCAAAAATTTGTTATAGGTTTAAAAATTAATGGAAAAGAAGTTACACCTAATTTAAATAGATTAGTTAAACAAGGAATGTACTTCTCTAATTATTATTCTCAAGTTAGTGTTGGAACATCATCTGATAGTGAATTTACAATTAATACATCTTTGATGCCTGCTAAAGTAGGGGTAGCATTTGTATCTTATTTTGATAGAGAATATTTAACATTACCTAAACTTTTAAAACAATTAGGATATTACAATATGTCTTTTCATGCTAACAAAGGTGATTTTTGGAATAGAAATTCTATGTATAAGAGTTTAGGATATGATAAGTTTTATGATCAAAAAGCTTTTAATATCGATGAAACTATTGGTTTAGGATTATCTGATAAATCCTTCTTTAGACAATTAACTCCTATATTAAAGAAAGAAAATGATAATCATAAAAACTTTTATGCAACATTAATTATGCTTACTAACCATACACCATTTCCTGATATATCTAAATATTCTAAAGATCCTTTAGATTTAAAAATGTATGTTACAGAAAATGGAGTAACTAATTCATATCCATATCTTGAAGGAACTGTTTTGGGTAGATATTTACAATCTGTTCATTATGCTGATGAAGCACTTGGTGAACTTATGGAACATTTAGATAAGAGTGGACTACTTGAAAATACAGTAATAATGTTTTATGGAGATCACGATGCTAGACTATCTTCTAGTGAATATAAGAGATTTTATAATTATGATTATAAAAATGATAAGACTATGGAAGAAAGTGATTCTAGATATAAAAAATATGGTTATTATGAACATGAACTTAACAGATCAGTGCCATTTTTCTTCTGGTCTAAAAATGACAATGCTAAAATTAATAAAACTATAACTAATGTTATGGGAGCTTATGATATTTTACCAACACTTGGTAATATGTTTGGATTCTATAATAAGTATGCTTTAGGTAAAGATATATTTAATACTAATAATGATAATACAGTAATATTTCCAAATGGTAATTATGTAACAAATAAAATATATTATAATTCTCAATCTGATGAAGCTTATGATATAGAGAAAAAAGAAGTAATTCCTAAAGATTTAGAACCTAGAGAATATATTAATAAAAGAACAAAAGAAACAGATCAAAAATTAAATATTTCTAATGATATATTAGTTTATGATTTGTTAAAAAAAGTAGGTTTAAAAACTAATAACGAATTGAAGGTAGGAAAATGAAAGTAAGGCATATTATAAAATATACTACTATAGCTTTAATTGTTATACTTAGTTCTTTAACTATTTTTTTAGCATATAATTCTTATAAAAAAATTAAATCTAAAAATGTAGTGAAAAAAGAAGTAGATGGTATAAAAAATTATCCATATAAACTTAGTAACTTATCTACAGCTTTATATAAGAAAAAATATGAAGAATTAAAAAAAGTTTTAATAGTTAAAAATCCAGATAAAGAAGAATATGCAAGATTAGTAGCAGAATTACATACTATTAAATTTTATAGTTTAGAAGATTATGGATTAGAATTTATTCATCCTAGTTTACATGAAAGTTATAAAATAAAAGCTAATAATTCAGATTTATATAAATTTTATGAAGAAAAACCTACAATAGTAGAAGTAAGTAGTAAAATTTCTAAAAAGGAAGTTCAAACTAATAAATTAAAAGATTTAAGTGGTTATGAAGTAGAAGTAACTATAAAATATAAAAAAGATTTAGGTTATCCTACAAAAGTTATATATCAATTAATTAAATCTAATGATTTAATATATATAGTTAAAGAACATACACAAAAATAATAAAGAAAGTGAAGAGTTTGTCATTTGAAAACTCTTTTTTAATGATAAACTTATAATTAAGGAAGATTTTTATGTGCGAAAATTTAAAGATTTTAAATAATATATTAAATATAATAATATTAATAATGGCTATAAGTATAATAATAGCTAGTGTTCGTAATTATTTTTATACAAAACAAAAGTCTTTAAATATAGTAATAAAAAGAATTTTCTATGTAGGAATAATGATTTTAATATTAATATTTTTAAAATTTATTATTAATAATCAAAGTTTCAAAGATAAGATTTTACTTTGTCCTAGAAATATAGTTTTTAAAAAAGTATCTAAAGTTCAAAATAGATGTATTTATTTTCAAGATGATTATAAAAAATATTCATATGGTAATATAACTGGTGCTAGTATTAAAGATCATGGATGTGGACCTACTTCATTAGCAGTAATACTATGTACTATGTTAAATGATACCAGTTATGAACCTGTTAGAGTTACTAAAGATATTTGTAGTATGGGTGGATGTACTGTTATGGGTACTAATATGAAAGTTTTAATTAAATATTTAAATTCTAAAGGATTTAAAACGACAGTTCATGATATGTACTATAAAATAGGTAATTTTAATCATGCTAAAGCTGAAAGAGATATTTATAATGCTTTAAAAAATAATAATATGGTAATTCTTCATATACTTAATCATTTTTTTGTACTTAATGGTTTAGAAGGAGATAGGATTAAAATTGTCCAAGTTGGAGATAAAATTCAAAGTGAATTTACTTATACTTATAAAGAACTAAAAGAATTAACAGAAACTATGACAACTATTAGAGGACAAAGAAGATATATTCAAGGATACATTATAGTATCTAGATAAGGAGTTAATTATGAATTATTTATTTACAATACTTGTTGCAATTATTACATTTGTTAGTATAGCTTTTGTTTTATCTATTCCTTATATGTTATATCAATATTTTAAATATGGATCTATAGAAGTAGTTAAAACTTTAATATTTGCATCTTTTATATTTTATTTTATATGTGCATATTATTTAGTAATACTTCCACTTCCAAGTGCACAAAGTTTAGCAAAAATAAAAGGTCCATATGTTCAATTACAACTATTTAATTTTATAAATGATTTCTTTAAACATACAGTTTTAAATATTAGTAACATTAAAACTTATTTACCAGCTTTAAAACAAAATGTAGTATTGCAACCACTTTTCAATATATTATTAACAGTTCCACTTGGTATTTATATAAGGTTTTATAAAGGTGATAAAAAACTTTTATTTGTTTTAATTGTTAGCTTTTTATTATCATTATTTTATGAATTAACTCAGTTAAGTGGTTTATATTTCATTTATCCACATCCATATAGATTGTTTGATGTAGATGATTTGATGTTAAATACTATCGGTGGAATTTTAGGTTATGCCATAGCACCACTTATTTTACAATTTTTACCTAGTTTAAAAGAATTAAAAGAAAAAGCTTATGAAAAATCTAAAAAAGTTAGTATGCTTAGAAGATTATTTGCATTCTTTTTAGATTGTATTTTTTCTAATATTATATATATGTTTATATCATTGTTTATTCATAATAAATTTAATATTTATTTATCTATACTATTTTTCTTATTATATCTAATAATTACACCATTAATATTTAATAGTTCAA
>ERZ773083.1105-NODE-1105-length-19161-cov-4.497697_pt1 | contig 19161 bp, 19 predicted proteins | sample MGYA00511465_ERZ773083 | MGnify/ENA primary metagenome ERZ773083 (study PRJEB29015, sample SAMEA2738001) | human oral metagenome | biome: human oral; feature: human-associated habitat; material: dental | place: China | collected 2060 ... | reverse complement strand
GTGTTAAGCATTCTGTCAGCGTTCATCCTGAGCCAGGATCAAACTCTTCATTCAACATTATATTTCACCTTATTGTTCCTTGACGAGGCCTATTGCTAAGCCTTGACTTCTATTTTCTTATCTATCACTCTGCTTTTTCTTCTTCTCTTTCCATTGTCCTTCCGCCGACCTTTTCCCAATCGACGGAATATATTATATCAAAAAAAATTTCCGTTGTCAACTCTTTTTTTTGAATTTTTTTACTTTTTTTAATTTCTTATTTTGAAAACTTCTTTTCTGGTTTTTTTAGATTTTTTTTTATTTATTTTGCTGAATTTTTTTTATTATTTTTAAAAGTAATTCTCTTGGAAATATTTTACTTGCTAAAATTGAGAATTTATTTAAATATCCTGGAACTATAATTTTTTTCCCTTTTTTAAAATCTCTAAAAGCTATTTTTGCAACTTTTTTAGCGGACATAACCTTTATTTTATCTCTCCAATTTTTTATTTCTGACATTTTTTCAAATTCTGTAATTGTTGGTCCCGGGCAAAGTGCAGAAACTTTTATACCTGTATCTTTTAATTCATATCTGATTCCTTCGCTAAAAGATAGCACAAAACTTTTACTTGCATAATAGGTTGCCATTAAAGGCCCACCTGGTTGAAATGCTGCTGTTGAGGCAACGTTTAAAATTGCACCTTTTTTATGTGTTTTCATTTTATTCAAAAATATTTTTGTGAGTTTAACAATTGCTATCATATTTAAATTTAGCATTTTTTCTATCTTTTTCATCTCTTCTTTCGATAATTCCAAAAAATTTCCGTAAACTCCCATTCCTGCATTATTTATTAAAATATCTATTTTTATATTTTCCTTTTTCAACAAAAGAAATAAGTCTTCTGGTGATTTGCTTTTAGAAAGGTCTATTTCTATAACTTTTACTTGAATTTTGGGATTACTTTTTTTTATTTCACTTTTTAATTGCTTTAATCTTTCAATTCTTCTAGCTACTAAAACCAAATCGTAATTATTTTTCGCATAAACTTTTGCCAACTCGCATCCGATTCCACTACTTGCACCCGTTATTAAAACTGTTTCCATATATTTTTCCTCGACTAATTTAAAATTTTTTAAAAATAAATAACCTTAAAAATAAATTTCAAGGTTATTTAAGGTTATTCTTTATTTTTTAAAATAAAATATCTAAATTATCCGTTTCTAAAATCAAATTCTTTTCTATTTTATTTTTCATATCCTCATAAAAATTTATGAAACACTTTTCAAAATTATTTAAATTATTTTTTTCGTTTAATTCTCTTAACTTATTTTTGCATTCTATCCCCAAATTATTGTTTTTCAAAATATCTTTTACGCCATCATTTATCAAAAGTACTTCGTTTATCGAAATTCTTCCGCTATGTCCGTTATTACAACCGCCACATCCAATACCACCGCATTTTTGACATTTTTTTTGCACCAATCTCTGACCAACCACGCCTATTAAAGAATCTAAAATTAAATATTTGGGAATCCCCATGTCCACTAATCTCACAATTGTTGAAACAGCGTCATTTGTATGAATTGTTGAAATAACTAAATGTCCAGTTAACGCAGCTCTCACTGCAATTTCTGCTGTCACCTCATCCCGAATTTCTGAGATGACTATGACATCTGGGTCATTTCTTAAAGTTGCCTTTAGAATTTCTGAAAAAGTTACACCTATTTCGTTGTTTATTTGAACTTGCACTATTCCATTTATTTTAATTTCTACAGGATCTTCCACAGTTATTATTTTTCTCTTCCCATCATTGATTTTATTTATCATTGATTGAAGTGTAGTCGATTTTCCAGAACCAGTCGGACCACTCACTAAAACAAGTCCGTGTTTTCTTTTCAAAATTTTTTTTAAAAGTTTTATACTTTCTGGAAGAAATCCCAAAGTTTCCAATTTCACATTATCTAAATAATTTTCTAAAATTCTAAGGACAATACTCTCTCCATAAAAGGTTGGCATATACGCCGCTCTTATATCATATCTCTTGTCTTTTAGTGAAATTGAAAAACTTCCATCCTGCGGCTTTCTTTTTTCAGCAACATTCATTTGCGACAATATTTTTATTCTGGAAATTATTTCCACAATATTCTTTTCCAACAAATTTTTGTTTATATTTTTGTATAAATTTGAGCTTTCTATAAGATAGCCGTCTTTTCGGTATTTTATTTCCATTCCCTCAACATTGTCATATTTTATGTGAATATCACTTGCATTTTCAAAAATTCCTATCTTTAAAATTTCGTTCACATATGAAATTACACTTTTTGAAATAATATTATTTTTATTTTCCATTAAAGTTCCCCCAAACCCTTTTATTAATATATTTCTTTTTTTATTTTTTTATTTCTTCTTAACTGCTTTTCCGTTTTTAACTTCTTCCAAAACAGTTTCAGTCTGTTTTTTCAGTGTCTTAAATAATCCTTTTTTTATTAAATTGTACCATTTTAACGTTGCAACTTGTGTGTCAATTCCTTTTATTGTTTCATTTAACTGCAACTTAAAAAAATCTATTTCCTCATAAGAAAATTTTACATCTTTTGTCTTTTCTTTTTTATTTTCTTTTGTAATTTTTACTTCTTTTTCCAAATAATTAAAAAAACTAAAAAGATTCGGCAGCTGTCTTTCATATTGTGCCATCGCCTTTTTCATTTCTTCAATCATTTTTGCGACATAACCTCTCGACATTTTTGAAAAAGTTACTGTCACTCTTCTTTTCCCTTTTCCAATTTTTTGAACTAATTGCTGCATTTTAAATTGTGCTTTTTGATTAATCAAATCCATGTTGCTCACAGAATTAGGATTCATCACTTTTGCCATATTCTCTCCTTTTATTTTATTAAAATTCTAATTTAAAACTTTAATTAACAGTCAAAATTTTTTTCTATTTCTTCAAATAAAATATTTCCTTGCCTAAGCAAAGTCAATTTCCCATCTTCATATTTTACAATTGTCGACGGCTTTCCTGTCAAATTTTCATTTTTTTCATCAAAAACTACCGCATCTGATTTTCTTTGTATTTTTAAATCTAAATCTGAAATTCGAGAAACCGCATTTTTCCCAGAAATATTTGCACTTGTTGTAAGTAAAATTCCTCCAGATTTTTCAATTAATTCCAAAGCCAGTTTATTTTTAGGAATTCTTATGCCAATAGTTTCCATTTGTGCATCAAATTTATGTGTAAAATTTTTATTTGCACGAAAAATAACCGTCAGTTCTCCTGGCCAATATTTTTCCAATATTCTATCTATTTTTAACATATTTTCACAAGACTCCTGCACCAAATCTTTTAATATTTTTTTGTCACTTATTAGTGCAATTATTTTTTTACTAAAATCTCTTTTTTTAATTTTATAAATTTTTGCAACAGGTTCTTTTTGCGGAAGCGCACCGATTCCATAGACTGTGTCCGTTGGAAATACGACAACACCTCCACTTTTTATAACTTTTATAATATTTTCCTGTATTATACTTTTTTTATTTTTTTTCATTTTTTCCATAGTCTATTTTTTTTCCACAGATTCCACTGGCATTTCGAATAAATCACTGATTGCTTTACTTGTTGCTATTCTTTTTATTGTTTCTGCAAACATTTTACTTGTTGTAAGTATTCTTAACTTTTTAAATTTCTTATCTTCAGGAAGTTCGATACTATCTGTTATTACAACTTCTGTAAATGCTGACTCTTTCAATCTTTCAACTGCAGGTCCTGAAAATACCGCATGAGTCGCACATCCATAAACTTCTGTCGCTCCTTTATCTATCAAGGCTTGAGCCGCATTACAAATTGTTCCAGCCGTATCAATCATATCATCAATTAAAATTGCTTTTTTACCTTTTACATCTCCAATTATGTTCATAACTTCTGAAACATTTGCTTTTGCTCTTCTTTTGTCAATTATTGCAAGCGGCGTGTGCAGCCAGTTTGCAAGACCTCTCGCCCTTTTCACTCCTCCCACATCAGGTGAAACTACAACTGTATCCTCTGGACTAAATCCGTACTTTATAAAATGTTTTGCCAAAATTGGAAGCGCTTCCATATGGTCAACTGGAATGTCAAAAAATCCTTGAATTTGTCTTGCATGTAAATCCATTGTGATAACTCTTGTCGCTCCTGCAACTGTAAGTAGATTTGCCACTAATTTTGATGTAATTGGCTCTCTTGGACTTGCTTTTCTATCTTGTCTAGCATATCCATAATAAGGCATAACTGCTATAATTTCTCTAGCTGAAGCTCTTTTTAGCGCATCAATAAATATCAGAAGTTCCATCAAGCTTTCATTTACTGGTTTAGAAGTCGACTGTACAATGAACACTTTACAACCTCTCACACTTTCATCTGATTTTACAAAGGTTTCTCCATCTGCAAATTTTACAATTTGAACTGAAGATAACTTCATATCCAAATAATTTGCTATTTTTTCAGCCAGTTTTTTACTCGAAGAACCTGCAAATATTCTCATTTTTTCTTTGTCTTTTGCTGATAATGACATCATTTTTTTCCTTCTTTCTCTCGCTATAAAATTATTTTTTTTCTTTATTTACTTGTCTTGCTCTTCCAAATGCCAACATTTTATTTGGAATATCTTTTGTAATTACCGAACCTGCTGCTGTGAATACCTCATTTCCCATTGTAACAGGTGCTACAATTATCGAATTACTTCCAATAAATGAACCACTTCCAATAATTGTCTTATGTTTATTTTTTCCATCATAATTGCAAGTTATTGTTCCTGCGCCAATATTTGTATCTTCTCCGACTTGTGCATCTCCGATATAAGTTAAATGTCCAGATTTTACTCCTTTTTCAAGTGTCGCATTTTTAATTTCTACAAAATTTCCGACATGAACTGTTTCTTTTAAGTACGCTTTTGGTCTTAGATGTGCAAAAGGACCAATTGTTGCACTTTTTTCAACTACTGCGCTTTCGATAACTGAACTTTCTATTCTCACATTATCTCCAATTGAAGAGTTTTCAATTCTTGTATTTGACAAAATTTCACAATTTTTTCCGATTTTTGTATTTCCTTGAATTACAACGTTCGGATAAATTACAGTATCTTCACCTATTTGTACTTCCTGCTCAATATATGTTGTTTTTGGATCAATTAAAATTACTCCGCTATCCATCAGCTCAACATTTTTTCTCATTTTTAAAATTTCATTTGCCTGTGCAAGTTGAACTTTTGAATTCACTCCTAAAATTTCACTTTCATCGTCTATTTGATAACTATCCACATTGTAGTTTTCACTTGTCAAGATTTTTATAGCATCTGTCAAATAATATTCACCTTTTGAATTATTATTATCAATTTTTTGAATTGCATAAATTAAACTTTCATATTTGAAAATATAGACTCCTGTATTTATTTCATCTATTAATTTTTCTTCATTTGTAGCTTCTTTTTCTTCCACAATATTCGTAATCTTTCCATTTTCTTTAATAATTCTTCCGTATCCAAATGGATTTTTCACTTTGCATGAAAGAACGATACAGTCCAATTTTTTTTCTTCAAACGCCTTTTTCAAATTTTTTAGTGTTTCTTCTTTTAACAGTGGTGTATCACCACAAGTTATTAAAACATCTTCCTTGTATTTTTCAATTTTATCTTTTGCTATTAAAATTGCATGACCTGTTCCAAGCTGTTCTTCTTGGGTTACATATTCTATATTTTTCATTTCTTCAAGTATAACTTCTTTTTTGTGTCCCAAAATAAAGATATTTTTTGTAATTCCTACATTTTCAATCACTTCAGTAACCAATTTTAACATTGGCTTCCCGTTTACTTTGTGTAAAACTTTCGGAATTGAAGATTTCATTCGTGTCCCTTTTCCAGCTGCCAAAATAACCGATAACATTTTTCCTCCTAAATTTCTAATATTATATAAATATTTCTCTTAATTCAATTATAACAATTTTTTTTATTTAATTCAAATTTTTTCAAAAAACTTCAAAAATATGCAAAAATATGTTATAATGCTTTAATTAGCTAGAAGTTTTAAAATATTTTTTTATGCTCATTTTTGCAAAATTTGTTGTCATTTTCAATAATCTTACAATAATATAAAATAAATAAAAAATTAAGGAAAATATTTTATTATATAATGATTATTGTTTCAAATATTTTATTTTTAGCAAAATAATCTTAACAAAAGGGATAAAAATGAAAAAAAGACTGGATTTATTGCTTGTGGAAAAAAAATTTTTTGAGACAAGAGAAAAAGCCAAAAGAGAAATTATGGCAGGAAATGTCATTGTCAATGAACAGGCTGTGACAAAAGCTGGAATGATGTTTAAAGATACCGACGAGTTAAATATAAGAATTAAAGACAAACTAAAATATGTCAGCCGTGGTGGATTAAAATTAGAAAAAGCCATAAAAATATGGAATTTGGATTTTAAGGACAAACTTGTTCTGGACATCGGGGCTTCAACTGGCGGATTTACCGACTGCTCCTTACAAAATGGTGCAAAACTTGTATTTAGCGTGGATGTTGGAAAGAATCAGCTGGACTGGAAATTAAGAAATAATGAAAAAGTTGTCTCAATGGAAGAGATGCACATAAAAGATTTGAAGGAAAGTGATTTAAAAGGCGAGAAAGTCGATTTTATTGTAATTGATGTGTCATTTATTTCGCTAACAAAAGTCATACCGTATTTTAAAAAATTTCTCAAAGAAGATGGAAAAATTATTATGCTTATAAAACCACAATTCGAAGTTGGAAGAGAGAAAATTGGAAAAAACGGTGTTGTGGAAAATGAAGAATATCACGATGAAGCAATAAAAAAAATAATTTCTTTTTCTAAAGAATGTGGGTATACATTGGTTGGAGCCGAAGATTCTCCGATAAAAGGGACAAAGGGAAATAAAGAATTTTTGATTTATTTAAAAAACTGTAAAAAAACTAACTAGTTTATAAATTTAATTTTTTATATTAAAAAATTTTAGGAGGAAAAATGAAAAAAAATAAAATATTGAAAGTAATTTTTGGAGTGGCACTTGTAAGTTTACCACTAGCTGCTGCCACTGCGATTAAAACTGGTCAGATAGACAGATCAAATGATGCAAGCATCGCAAAAGACCAGACAGAGCTAAATAGAATTGTAGATGTCATAAACATCGTCGAAAAAAGATTTGTCGGAAAAGAAGCTACACCTAGCAAAAAAGACCTTTACGAAGGTGCAGTTGCTGGAATTATCGGAAAATTAAACGATCCTTATTCTGAATATTTGTCATCTGATGACTTAAAAGATTTTTCTGAAGATATGGATGGAGAATATGTTGGGGTTGGAATGACTATCAGCAAGAAAAAAGGAGAAGCACTAGAAGTTTTGGATCCATTTATCGGAAGTCCAGCTGAAAAAGTTGGAATAAAACCAAAAGATAAAATTACAAAAGTTGACGGAAAAGATATTTTGCCACTGACTGCAAATGAAACAGTGAAATTACTAAAAGGAAAAGAAAATTCAAAAGTCGAAGTTGAAGTGACAAGAGCTGGAAAAAAAGAGCCATTTAAAGTTACTATGACAAGATCTAAAATCAAACTTGAAATGGTTGAGAGCAAAATGCTTGAAAATAAAATTGGTTATGTGAGTTTAATCAGATTTGGAAACAATGTCGGACACGAAGTTGAAAAAGCTATCAAAAATTTACAAAGTCAAGGAATGAAAGGTTTAATTTTTGACTTGAGATCTAATCCAGGTGGAAGTTTGACTGAAGCTCAAGATATTTCTTCACTTTTTGTAAAAGAAAACTTAATTGTATATCTAAAAGATAAAAATGGTTCTCAAAAGAATTACAACAGAACATTGAACTATTTAGGAGATTTTCCACTAATTGTACTTACAAATAAAAATAGTGCTTCTGCTTCAGAAATTGTTACAGGTGCATTAAAAGATTATAAACGAGCTACAATTATCGGAGATAAAACTTTTGGAAAAGGAATCGTACAGCAGGTTATACCGCTTCCAGCAACAAACGATGCAATTAAACTTACTATTGCTCAATATTTTACACCAAAAGGAAATTACATTCACGAAAAAGGAATTGAACCTGATATAAAAATTGAAATGGAAGAACTGCTTACATTAAAAGGATACACAAACGAAAGTGACGAAGCTAAAAAAAATCGTGAAAAAGAAATCGAAGAAATAATTAAAAAAGACAAAGGTGACGCTGAAGCTAAAAAAATAATTTCAGCTGGAGACGTTCAATTAAAAAGAGCAATTGAAGAAATGAATAAAAAAATTAAAAAATAGAGAAAAAACAAAATAAAAAAATAAATATTTAAAAAGAAAAAAAGAAAAAAGGAAGTAAAAATTATGTTTTATGTTGTTGGTACACCAATTGGAAATTTAGAAGATTTGACTTTTCGAGCTAAAAAAGTGTTAGAAAAAGTCGATTACATCTTTGCTGAAGATACGAGAGTTACAAAAAGACTGCTTTCACATTATGAAATAGAAAAAACGGTGTACCAATATCATGAACATAACAAGTTACACCAAATTCAAAATGTGATAAATTTATTAAAAGGCAATAAAAATATCGCATTAGTTACTGATGCTGGAACTCCTTGCATTTCAGACCCCGGTTTTGAGTTAGTAAATGAAATTTTAAAAAATGACTTAAAAGTTGTGGGAATTCCAGGAGCTTCTTCAATTATAACGGGAGCAAGTATTTCGGGCCTTGATATGAGAAGAATGGCTTATGAAGGATTTTTACCGAAAAAAAAAGGGAGACAGACGCTTTTTAACAAATTAAAAGATGAAGAGCGGACAATTGTCATTTTAGAATCACCAAATAGGATTTTAAAGACATTAAAAGATGTTAGAGAATATTTAGGTGAAAGATATGTTGTCATAACGAGAGAGCTTACAAAAATTTATGAAGAAATTATTAGAGGAAATGTTTCACAAATTATTGAAAAATTAGAAAAAAAGCCAATAAAAGGTGAAATCGTCTTGTTTATTCGAGCGATTAACGATGACGGAATTTATTTTAAAAATAAAGAGAAATAAAAATTAAATACAAATTTTAAAATTTTTTTACATTTTACTTTTTCATATATGCTCAAATCTGCTTTTGAGTATATAATAAAATTATTTATTTTGCTTTAAATAATTTTATTATATAAATTTAAAAATTGGAGAAAAAAATGAATATAAACTGGTATCCAGGACATATGAAAAAAACGAAAGATTTGATAGTTGAAAATCTTAAATTGGTTGACATTGTAATAGAAATTTTGGACGCAAGAATTCCTATCGCCAGTAAAAATCCTGATATTTCAAAACTTGCTAAAAATAAAGAAAAGATTATTATTTTAAACAAAGTCGATTTGATTGACGCAAAAGAATTAAAAAAGTGGGAAAACTATTTTATTTCTAATGACCTTTCAGAATATTTTGTAGCTTTGAGCTGCGAAAAAGGGACAAATTTTGGCGAACTGAGAAAAATTATTAATAAAATTTATGAAGCTAAACTTGAAAAGATGAAAAAAAAGGGACTTAGAAAAACTGTCGTTCGAGCGATGATAGTTGGAATTCCAAATGTCGGAAAATCACGATTTATAAATAAATTTGTAAATAAAAACAAAGCTCGTGTTGGAAATACTCCAGGTTTTACTCGTGGAAAACAATGGATAAGAATTGACGAAAAATTGGAACTTTTGGATACGCCAGGAGTTTTGTGGCCAAAATTTGAAGACGAAAATGTGGCTTACAATCTTGCAATTACTGGTTCAATTAAAGATAATGTGCTTCCAATAGAGCAAGTTACATTAAAATTTTTGGAAAAATTAAAAAAATTAAATAAAATTGAAAATTTGATAAAGTCGTATAATTTGGAAAAATATTTTGAAAATACTAATATTTATGAGATGGATAATCACAAGATTTTAAGTATTCTTGAAACTAGGCTTGGAATTTCAAAAGCTGATGAACACGATTATAGCATTGTTTCTAAACGACTTTTAAAGGATTATCGAATGGGAAAAATTGGAAAATTTTTCTTGGAAGAATTTTAAATTTTTATTAAAAAAATAAAAAATAAAAGGAGTAAAGTTTATGAGAGTAGGTATATTTACTGACACATACAAACCGCAAGTGAACGGAGTTGTAAGTTCGATTACAACGTTAGAAAAAGAACTTAGAAAAAAAGGACACAAAGTTTACATCATAACGACAACTGATCCTGATGCAAAAGCGATTGAACCCAATGTTTTAAGAATCCCAAGCATAGAGTTTAAACCTGCGCCACAATATAGATTAGGACTTGTCTATTCCGCAAAGATTATAAAAAAAATAAGTAAATTGGATCTTGATGTAATTCATTGCCAAACAGAATGGGGAGTTGGAACATTTGCAAGATTTGTTGCAACAAAACTTGAAATTCCATTAATTCACACTTATCACACCTTGTATGAATATTACGGACATTACATTTTTGGAAATCACTTAAAAAATCAACGAAAGAAAGTGGCAGCTGCGATAAGTAAATTTTACTGTGAAAGATGTAACGAATTAATTGTTCCAACAAGAAAAGTAGCTGTCATATTAAAATCTTATGGAATAAAAAAAGAGCCAAATATAATTCCAACTGGAATTTATGTCGATAAATTTTATCGTGAAAATTACACCGATGAAGACAGAGAATTTATAAGAGAAAGTTTTGGAGTCGAAAAAGACGACTTTTTGTGTGTCTATGTCGGAAGAGTGGCGCAGGAAAAAAGTATTGATGTGCTAATTGACATGTTTTCTAAAATTAGTGATCCAAAATGTAAATTTATGATTGTTGGAAAAAGCTATGGAGATACAGGCGATAAATTAAAAGAACAGGCCAAAAAACTTGGAATCTCAGACAGGGTTATCTTCGTGGGAGAAGTTCCGCATGAAAAAGTTGCAATTTATTACCAAATTGGAGAAGTCTTTTTAAATGCGAGTGTTTCAGAAACGCAGGGACTTACATTTGTCGAAGCTATGGTTGCAAAAGTTCCAGTTAATGCAAGATATGATTTAAATTTGGAAGATTTGCTTGTAGAAACTGAAGCTGGACTAGTTTACAGAAATGAAGAGGAATTTATTGAAAATATAAAAAAATTAAAAGAGGACATTGAGTTTAGAAAAAAAATGATTGAAAATGCTTTTACAGTTTCTATGGATTATACAGCCGAAAATTTTGGGAACCGTGTGGAAGCACTTTATAAAAAAACGATAGAGGAGTATGATAGTAGTGAAAGTTTTACTTTATTCAGAGGGGAAAAATTCATTCAGCAAATCAGGCGTTGGGCAAGCCCTAAATCATCAGATAGAAGCCCTTGGAGAAAATGATGTCGAAGTTACATTAAATAAAGAGGACAGCTATGATTTAGTTCATATAAATACAATTGGAATAAAGTCTTATGAGATGTTAAAAGAAGCAAAAAAATTAAAGAAGCCTGTTATTTTTCATACACATACAACTTACGAAGATTTTCGCGGAAGCATAAAAGGAAGTTATTTTCTGTCGCCAATAATAAAATTTTGGGCAAAAAAATTATACAATGCTGCCGATTACTTAATTTCTCCGTCAGAATATACCAAAAATTTGATAAGGTCCAAATATTTAGAAGAAGACAAAGAAATAAGAGTTATTTCAAATGGTGTAAATACAAAAAAATTTAAAAAAAGTGAAGAATTAAAGAAAAAATTTTTAGACGAATATAAAAATATTTACGACATAAAAAAACCGCTTATAATCACAGCAGGTCTACCTTTTGAGCGAAAAGGAATAAGAGATTTTGTAAAAATCGTAAATAAATGCAGCAATTATCAGTTTTTGTGGTTTGGCTCGTCAAGCGTAAAATCAATGCTTCCAAAGAGAATTCAAGATATAATTGAAAATCCGCCCAAAAATTTAATTTTTCCAGGATATGTAGAAAAAGATATTTTAATTGGTGCTTTTAGTGCAGCAAAAGTATTTTTATTCACAACTTATGAAGAAAATGAAGGAATTGTCGTACTTGAAACTTTTTCAGCAGAACTTCCATTAGTTGTAAGGGACATCCCCGTTTACAACGATTGGATTGAAGACGGCAAGAGCTGTTTTAAAGCTAAAGATAACGAAGAATTTTGTCAAAAAATAAAAAATATTGTGGAAAATAAAGTTGAAAATTTGGATGATATTGTAAAAAATGCATATAATATAGCTTGTGAAAGAGATTTAAAAATTATTGGAGCTAAATATAAGAAATATTATGAAGATATTTTAAATAATTTTAGATAAAAATTTATAAAAAAAAGAAACTCTTAAATTTAAAGCAGTTTCTTTTTTATTGACTATTTATTTTTTTCAAAAGTTTTCATTTCTTCACCAATGAAATAATTTATCATATCTCTGTAAATCAATTCCACAACATCTGGACTGCAATCATAAACTTTGGCTTTCTCCCTGACCTTTTTTATTATTTTTTCAACTCTGTCAGCCGCTTTTACATCTGTTTTTGACTTTTTAAAATAAGCAGCCTGTTTTACATAATCTGAACACTGTGCAATTAATTTTATAATTTTATCGTCTATATTATCAATATTTTCTCTCACTTCTTCTAAACTGTCACATTTCATAACATTATCTCCAAAATTTTAAAATTAAATTTAAAACGCCCAGTTTCCATTTCTAAATACTGGCTCTTTTGTCCCATCTTCCAAAATTCCATCAATATCCATTTCAGCATCACCAATCATAAAATCAACATGCGAAATTGACTGATTGACATGAGCTTCTTCCAGCTCCTCTTCACTCATATTAATTCCATTTTTAACATTTGTCGGATAAGCCGCTCCAAGTGCCAAATGATTTGCCGAATTTTCGTCAAACAATGTCTGATAATACAGTAATCCTGAATTTGAAATTGGAGAATCATTGGGAACTAGTGCCACTTCTCCTATTCTTTTGGAACCTTCATCTGTTTCAAGCAATTGTTTTAAAATTTCATACCCTTCTTCCGCTTCAAAATCCACAACTTTTCCATCTTTAAAGGTCAATTTGAAATTGTCAATTATATTTCCTCTGTAAGAAAGTGGTTTTTTATTTGAAACATAGCCATCCACACGATATTTATCCCCTGCCGTAAACACTTCTTCAGTCGGCATATTTGGCAAAAATTCTGTGCCTTTTGCATTTTTACTACCAGCTGCAATCCAAATGTGATTTTTAGGAAGTCCCACTGTCAAATCAGTTCCTTTTGAAGTATAGTGAAGTGCCACGAAATTTTTGCTATTCAAAAATTCAGCTTTTTCATTCAAATTCTTTCTATGTTCTTCCCAAGCCTTAACTGGATCATCTTTATCAACTCTTACAGTTTTCAATATTGCATCAAGCAATTTTTCCTGTGCAACATCAGTATTTGTTTCGTTTGGGAACACAAGTTTTGCCCAATCTGCTGAAGGATAACTTGCAATCGTCCATGAATTTACATCTGTCATTATACATGTTCTGTAATGTTTGTAGGCTTCCCCCGCATTTTTTGCCAATGCTCCTAATTTTTCTGGATCAATTCCTGCAAATAAATTTGGAGAACTGCTTAAAATATGGATAAACACTACATTATTATCAAGATAATCATTTCTCTCGTCAATCGCCCATTGAGGAATATGAGAATAATCTTCTTTCGACTGATATTCAGCATGAAGTCTCGACAATTTATCATCTGTCAATTTAACATGAACATCACTCGCCCCTTCTTTATAAGCCAATTCTGTAACTTTGTAAACCAATGGCAACGCATCAGTCGTACAGTTTACCCAAACTTTCTGACCTTTTTGCACATTTGCTCCAATTTTTACAATTACTTCTGCATATTTATTTAATTTTTCTTCAAAGTCGTTCATTTTTATTTGTTCCTTTCAAATTAAAATTTTTAATCTTTATAATTAGGTTGATATCCAAATTCTAGTGAAACTACACTATCTGAAAATTTATCATTATATCTTTTAGTAGAACTAGAATATTGCCTTTTAAGTCTTGGTGTTACAATACCATTTATTCCAAATGAAAATCTGTTTTTTTGAACTCCGATACCAATAGCTCCATATCCATTTAATGGCATAGCTTTTATTTTCCCGCTACCACCATTTTTATCAGTCCATTTTACATTTCCATTTGCAACTGAAAAACCAAATGAGAATTTAGTATAGATTCCATTATCTGTTCCTGTTCCTATCATAAGATAAATTGGAATTGAAATTAAACTTCCTGAATTACTGTTTATATCTTTCCCTTTAACTTTTAAAGAATTGTACATCAACCCCATTCCAAGCCCCATTACAACATCACTATCGACTCCGCTTTTTCCTTTAAGTGAAATTTTAATCCCGCTTCCTGTAACACCTTTGACAGGAGCATTTTTGTCATTATTGTTTTTTTGCTTACCATAAATAGGACTTACAATAATTTCATTTCTTTCTCCATATGCCATTGCAAACGGCGTTAATAACATAAACATTAAAAATAATTTTTTCATTTTAAATTCTCCTTATTGTATAAATATTTAGTTTTTGAAAATTCCTAATTTTATAATTTTTTTATTATTCGTATTTAAGAGCATATCCAAAATCTAGCGATATTGCAGCACCGCTTAACATAATGTTATCTCTATAATGTTTAGTAGGGCTGGAATAAGTTCTTTTTGCTTTTGTTGATGTGCTGGCACTTACTCCAATTGAAAATCTGTCTTTTCTAACACCAACACCAAAAGCAGCATATCCAGTTAGCGGTCTAGCCTTTATTTTTCCAGAACCTCCATTATTGTCAGTCCATTTTACACTTCCGTTTCTAACTGCAAAACCAGCTGAAAGTTTTGTGTATATTCCATTATCTGTTCCTGTTCCAAATATCAAATAAAGTGGGATTGAAACTAAATTTCCAGAATCGCTCTTTATGCCATTTCCTTTAACTTTCAAAGAATTATATGAAACTCCCACTCCTGCCCCTATTACGGCATTACTTCCATCACCAAATGAAGATATGGTTTCTGTCAAAATCTTGACTCCACTTCCAAGTGCATATTTTCCAACTTTGGAACCATTTTCCTTCTTTTGATTGACATAAGTTGGACTGACAATAATTTCATTTCTTTCTCCATATGCTATTGTAACTGGTGCTAATAACATAAATGCTAAAAATAATTTTTTCATAAAAAATCCTCCTAAAAAATTTTTATTTATGTTTTATAATGATTATTAATCTTTAAATCCATTTGGATTTTTCTTTTGCCAATTCCAAGAATCACGGCACATATCTTCAATTGTATATTTTGCTTCCCAATTCAATAATTTTTTAGCTTTTGAAGCATCTGCATAACAAACTGCAATATCTCCAGCTCTTCTGCCATCAATTACATAAGGAATTTCTTTTCCAACAGCTTTTTCAAAATTACTTAAAATTTCAAGAACACTGTAACCTTTTTCACTTCCTAAATTTATCGCATCAAAACCAAGATTTTCATTATTAAATAAATAATTTAATGCTGCTGAATGTCCTGCCGCCAAATCATTTACATGAATAAAATCTCTTATACAAGTTCCGTCTGGAGTGTCATAATCATTTCCAAAAATATGTAATTTTTCTAATTTTCCAACTGCAACTTGAGTTATATAAGGTGAAAGATTGTTTGGAATTCCGTTTGGATCTTCTCCAATTCTTCCGCTTTCATGAGCACCTAATGGATTGAAATATCTAAGAGCAATTATATTCCAAGTATTGTCAGATTTTGCCAAATCCATTAAAATATGTTCGATTATTACTTTTGTACGCCCATAAGGATTTGTAACTTCTCCCATCGGATCAGTTTCCACAAAAGGAACCTTTTCAGAAACACCGTAAACAGTAGCTGACGAACTAAATACGATATTTTTCACATTAAATTCTTTCATTACTTCAAGCAAAGTAATCATTCCAAATAAATTATTTTCATAATACATAAGCGGTTTTTCTACAGATTCTCCAACAGCTTTAAATCCAGCAAAATTAATAACAGCATCAATTTTATTTTCACTAAAAATTTTTCTTAAACCTTCTTTATTTTTTATATCTAACTCATAAAAATTTATTTTTTCTCCAGAAAGTTCTTCTAAAATTGTAATAACTTTTTTGCTAGAATTACTAAAGTCATCTACAATAATAGGATTAAAACCTTTTTTTATCAAATCTAAAACTGTGTGAGAGCCAATATACCCAGCTCCTCCTGGCACTAAAATAGTTTTCATTAAAACATCACTTCCTTCTAAAATTTTCTATTTTCATATCTAAGCAAATTTTAAAATTATCAAATTAATTATGTAAATTAATTTTTTCCATAATTTCATCAAAAGTTTGAAAACCTTTCAAAGTTTCCACAATTTGTCCATCTTTAAAAAGCAAAAGCAAGGGTAGTCCTCTTATTTTAAACTTCGCTCCAAACTCTGGATAATCATCAACATCAATTTTGACAATTTTACATTCTGAATTATTAGCTACCTCCGCCAAAACCTTTTCCAACATTTGGCAAGGCCCGCACCAGATGGCAAAAAAATCAACAAGTGTAAGCCCATTTTGCAAAACTATTTCATTATCAAAATCTTCTCCAGCATAATTTATGATTTTACTCATAATTTCACTCCCTCTATAATTTATATTTTCTTTTATTTTATATCTTTTGAAATATTCAAATTGTTTTGTTAAATTTTAAATTCAAATAGTTTTTGAATATGTCTATTATACTAATTCTAATCAATTTATGCAATTTTTATCTTCCAAAATTTTTCTGCAATTTTTTCATATCTCTTTCAATATCTTTCCTTTTCAGCGATTCCCTCTTATCATGCATCTTTTTACCTTTTGCAAGTCCTATTTCCATTTTTACAAGCCTTTGCTTCGTGTAAACTGAAATTGGAACAATGGTATAACCCTGCTCTTTAATTTTTTCACTCCATTTTTTTATTTCACGTCTATTCAAAAGCAATTTTCTCACACGAGATTCTGCCACATTGTTAATATTTCCAAATTCATAAGGCGTAATATGCATATTCATCACAAAAATTTCATCCCGTATAATTCTTATAAAACTTTCTTTTATGCTGACTTTTCCAGCCTTTACCGACTTCACTTCCGTTCCCACAAGCTCAATCCCCGCTTCCAGCTTATCTTCTATAAAGTAATCATGAAAAGCCTTTTTGTTTCTAGCTAATACTGGCATTTTCCCTCCTTCCAATGTTTTTTTCTTTTATTCTTCTTCAACTTCATCAATTTTTACTTTCTCTTCCACATAAGGTATAACCTCAATTTCCATCTTAGCATAACTTGCACTTACAATGCTTACTTTCATTGTGCTTCCCATAGTGTAGGACTCATTATTTCTTTTATCCACAATTTTAAAGTTTTCCTCATCGTAAATGAAGTTATCACGTGCTGTTGTAACATTATAAACCACTTCTACGTGATTTTCCAGCTCCATAAATATTTTATTCTTATTCATTCCGCTAAGTCTGGCAACATAAACCTGTCCAATTTTATCCTGCATATACTCAATTAACTTGATTTTTACGCTATCTTCTTCCAGTTTATCCGCCACTCTTTCAGTTCTTGAAATACTTGAGGCAATCGCTTCAAAATTAGCTCCATATTTTGCCTTTTCCTTTTCGTTCATAAATTTTTCAATCGAACGTCCAAGCATTCTATGAACAATTAAGTCAGAATATCGACGTATCGGTGATGTAAAGTGCAAATAATATTTAGAAGCAAGACCAAAATGTCCCAGATTTTTGTTGGCATATCTTGCACGCTGCATTGCCCGTAAAATTAATTTGTGAATCAAATACCCTTCTGGCAGTCCTGTCGTTCTTTCTATAATATTCTGGAATTTTCCGGGATGAATTTCCTCCAGCCCTTTTAGAGAATATCCAAATTTTATCAAAGTTTCATTCAATGCCTGAACTTTCGCCTTGTCCGGATCTTCGTGAACCCTGTAAATTGCTGGAATTTCTTCCCAGAAAAGTTTTTCTGCCACAGTTTCATTTGCAATAACCATAAAATCTTCAATGATTCTTTCTGCTTCCCCTCTAGAACGCAATACGATGTCCTTCACAGCTTTATTTTCATCCAAGACTACCTTTATCTCAGGCAATTCAAAATCAATACTCCCACGTCTTTTTTTATTGCTTCTAATAATTTTAGAAAGTTCCAGCATGTTTTTTAACATATCATCAATTTTTCTATATTTGTCGTAAAGATTTCTGTATTCTTCTGATTCTTCATTTTTTTCCAGAATTGTATTTACATTTTCGTAAGTCATTCTGTATTTTGATTTTATAACTGATTTATAAAAATCATTTTTTATAACTTTACCCCTTTTATCTAAATCCATTTCCACAGTAAAAGTCAGCTTATCTTCATTTGGATTAAGTGAACAAAGATTGTTTGACAATTTTCGTGGAAGCATAGGAATTACCCTATCTACAAGATAAATTGAATTTCCACGTTTTAATGCTTCTGTATCAAGCTCGGTATTTTCCCGCACGTAGTAAGAAACATCGGCAATGCTTACAAAAAGTTTATATCCGTCTTCCGTTTTTTCCACATAAACTGCATCATCTAAATCCTTTGCATCAGAGCCATCAATTGTGATAATGTCAAGATGCCGTAAATCCTTACGATTTTCAAGTTCATCTGAAAAATCCTCATCTATTTTATCCAATTCCTGCAAAACTTCATTTGGAAATTTCTCCTCAATTCCCTCATTCAAAAGCAGTGATGAAATAAGTGCTTCTGTATCTTTAGGACTTCCTAAAATACTCACAATTCCGCCTTCAGGCTTTCTTTCCTCATCTCCCCAGAAATCTACTTTTACAGCCACTAAATCTCCAGTTTTAGCACCTTTTATTAATTTTTTTGGAATATAGATATCCTTTGGAGAATTTCTTGGACGTACAAATCCAAAACCCAAGTTATGTTCAAAAACTCCGACAATAACATCCCGATTTCTTTTTATAACTTTATAAACTTCACCTTCCCGCTTTTTATTGTCTGAACTTTCCTTTAAAATACGAACTAAAACAGTATCTCCATTCATAGCCGTATTTAAATAAGCTCCAGGAATAAAGACACTAGCCTGCC
>ERZ773083.1102-NODE-1102-length-19170-cov-4.377295_pt1 | contig 19170 bp, 28 predicted proteins | sample MGYA00511465_ERZ773083 | MGnify/ENA primary metagenome ERZ773083 (study PRJEB29015, sample SAMEA2738001) | human oral metagenome | biome: human oral; feature: human-associated habitat; material: dental | place: China | collected 2060 ... | reverse complement strand
CCTTTATCTAAAGCAATTGATAATATATTTATAGTAGCTACTTGAAATCTATATAAGAACTCTAAAATCTGTATGTCACCTAATGTAGTATAACGTTGTTTAACTCCTATACCATCAATGGTCTTTGTTCCAAAATAACCCTCACTTAATAATCGTGCTTTATCTTTTTCATCTAATATACTGTTATATCCAACTTGACTAATTAACTCTTGCTCCGTCATTCCTAATGACTTCAATAATTGTTTCTCATTTGGACTCATCTTAGTATATCTATCCTTATTATACGCTTTTCGTATCTCTTGAGTTTGTTTAACCTTAGCTAACTTTCGTCTTTCAACTTGTTCTAAATGTTTAACTACTCCCTTAGCATATAATGGGTCATTCTTTCTGCTCTCTAGCCGAGCTATATCTTCTTCTCTACGATTGAACTCACGCTTACGCTTACGACCTTTATTTCCTCGTAAATAAGTCTTATTCAAATAATCACTTAAACTCATTCCACTACTACTAATAATTACTTCATCTGTAACTTCATTAGTAACTTGCTTCAATTTTAATCTGTCTATTCGCTTCTGTAATAGATTATTCGCTTCCTCTATGTCTAATTCACTAACTTCTGAGTCATTTTCAATTATACTATGAATTGACTTATTGCTATCACTTGTATCTATATAATCTCTCTCACTCTCATAAGCCCAATCCTCATACTTCCTATGCTTAGCTCTAATCTCACTCTCTTCTGCTTCACTTAAATCTAAATCTAATGTAGAACGAAACTCCTTAGGTAACTTTAAATCACCACTTAATAATTGCTCCTTTATCTCACTATTACTTAATCCCTCAATCTTTTCTTCGGGTGCTATCTTTTGTAAGCCTTTTGGAACTTCACCTGTTGACAATAAATCAACTTCTTCTTCATCATCGTCCCATGCCCACTTGATTGCTTTGTCTACCATTGTAAATCTCCTTTGAAAAATTTTTGAAAACACTCTAACTTGTGTATTGTATTATACTTTGACAATTCAGTAAAATCGTTATATCCCGTTATCACGAAATATATGGAATTTTTATATCTTTGATTTAATAATATTATCTACTTTATTTCAGTATTTTTCGTTATATATATTATATGTATTATATCGTTTAACTTAACCAATATTTTCATTAAAATTTTTGCCAAAGCACTTGAAAAAATACCACTAATGTGTATTTTGCCACCCTGCACTGCTCCCTAAAGGGCACTACATAAGCCAAGCTTAACTTCTAACCAACTCGTCTCACTGTCGCTCACCTCGGCCTAGTCATAAGTAACCTCGCCTTACTTCGTAAGTTATTATAGTTAAAACTATAATAATCTTGCAGTGCAGCTTGCTAGCATAGCCACTATAAACTTATTCACTGAATAAGTTATAAGTGGAACTAATTAGTAACACCGTTACTAATTACTATGCTAGCCGAGCGTTGAGTGAGCACTAATTTATTAGTAACTCCCGTTACTAATAATTTAGAAATTAGTTAATCATAGCTACCGCTATCATTAACTAATTCACTCAACGCTCTAGCTCTCTCATGCCACAAATCATCATCAAGTAATAACTACGAATGTAACGTTATACTGATTATGATAGAGGAAAACAAGTATATGAGAGAGCTGGTACACCGTGTAACTAAGATAGTATAACTAAAGGAAATGACTATCACGGTGTACTGAGGCGATAGCAACTCGGTTGGTATCGCTAACTAAAAGAATGATGAGTAATGTGTTACAGAGTAATAGTGAATATAGTCAAGGTAATGATAAATCAAATAAAGGGTAAACCAATGAATGATGAATTAGTATATATAGCTAAAATGGGTTCATAAGTGCTTAGATGAATCATAGTACAAAATAGAGTCAGCCGAGAAAAAATAGTTGTACTAACTTAATGTAGATACGCTATAAAGAATTGTGCTACTGGATAAATGTGTGACTATGGAAGTAATATAGCTAGGTGGATAAGTGACTATATGATAGAATGACTAAATGGAGAATAACTAGGATAGATTACTAGTATATCCATGGTAGCGGAGTGGAGGGAGGCGTTAGCAGTAGTGGTGGTGGGGGAGTGGGTAGTGCTCGAGTGGTGAGTGGTGGTGGCAGGGGTGGCCATGAGTGGTGGTTCTTTTTTCTTTTTTGTTTTTTGCTTAGCTATATATAGTAGTTTTTTCTTTTTTTGATTTTAGTGAGTTAGCTATAGCTAGTAATTTTCTTTATTGATTTAGTTGAGTAGTGGTATTTCAACTTTAAGTAATAGAATTTAACTTTTTCGATTTGTGTTGGAAGATACTAATAGAGTAAATAAAATAAGTATGATTTTGTAGTAATGTTATAGCTTACAAGTTTAATATTTTACTTTTGAGCATAAGTGCATTGATGAAGATGATAAATCAGGCGAATTAGCTATAACTAACTATTTTCTTTTTTTTGATTAGCTTAAGTTGTAGCAATTTACTTTCAATTATTAGATTAAGCAATGTTCATGAAGTAATTGTAGAGAACGAGTGGTGCTATAATTTATGAGTTAGTTTTTTACTCTAGTAATAGCATTTTTAGAATAAATAACACTAATAGAGTAATTATAAGTAGCAATAATGAGTAATGGCATTTTTTACTTTGGGTTATTGATTTTGAGTTTAGCATTTTGTTTTTAAGTTTGTGTGCATTGATTAGATGGATAAATTTAGCGAGTTAGCTATAGCTAGTAATTTTCTTTTTTTTGATTTTGGATTTAAGTAGTATTGAGAGTTAAATAGTAGTATTTTGATTTTAAGCAAAATTAACAGAGTAATAAAAACAAGCAATACATTATTTAATCCATGAATAAGTATTAGTGTTAATGGAGCAATTATAATGAGTAAAGGATTTTCGCTTTGAGTTATTGGTTTTTGCTTTTAAGTTTCTTGTTAGGAGATGCTAATAGAGTAATTTTATGAAGTAATGTTAAGTATCGGTATTTCTGCTACAAGTTACAGCATTTTTGCTATAGGTTTTGGTTTTTACTTTTTAGTTTAGTATATTTGGAATATTTGCATTTAATAAATTTATCATAGTTAGGAGGTTCTATGTTTGTATATATAGACAATAATTTATATATTAACATATGTATTATAGGTAATTAAGGATAATATATAGCGATTGATTTTGAGTTTAGCATTTTTGCTATTAGTTATTGTTCTAGTAATAGCATTTTTGGAACAAGTGATACTAATAGAGCAAATAAAATAAGTATGTCTTTTATAGTAGTTATTTTGCTTTTGGTTTTCGGTTTTTGTTTTTGAGTATTGGATTGGGAAACGTTAATGGAGTAATTTTATGGAGCAATGTATAGATGATTTATTTGCACTTTTAGTTATAGCATTTTACTTTTGAGTTTAGCATTTTGTTTAAGGATTTGCTCTAGTAATAGCATTTATGATTTAAGTATTTCATAATGAGTAAGTTATAGTAGAACAAATAAAAAATCATCTAGTGTTAGTAGATGATTTTTCTTAGTTATATTTATCTGATTTTAGTTAGTGTTGGTTGATAGCTTATTTGTAGTAGGTTTATTTAAATTCTTTCTAAAATATATTTCAGTTAGTAGCCATTGAACTATTCCAATAATAGCACTTGTTAAAAATATATATTCTATACCTAAGTTTAATTTATGTAAGAAGAGCCATAACAATACAGGTGTTAAAAATGCTGTTGGTAGAGCATAAAATAATTGAGCTTTACCATTTAATTCTATTTTATAAGACCTACTAATAGATAGCCACATATAGTATCTCAATTTTGTTAAGTATTCAAATAAAGCAAATATGTAGATTAAAGGATTTAATACTTCATTATAAATAGATTCTGGTAGGAACCATAGTAAATATTTAGAGCAAAAATATATAAATACAATAGTTAAGATAGTTCCAATAGCTGATTTTATAAAAATATATTCATTGTCTTTTTGTGGTACTCTTACTTTTAGTCCAACATTTCGAGAAACATGGCTATTTAATAATCCAGCCATAGCATCAATCCAGCCTTCAACAAAAGTAAATAAATTGCTAATCCAATATTTAACTCCGGCATAAATTGGGTTAATAGTAATCATTAGAGCAACTCCAATAATAGCTGACACTCTTGGAGCCATTCTTCTTATCAATTCCCATTTTACAATTGTCCAAGAGCGTTTAATTTCTTTGAAGTCAAATTCAAAGCCTTTCTTAAAGAAGTTTGGGATAGGTTTATTAAATAAGAACCAATATAAAGGGATAGCATTTGTTATAATATTTACTATTAGTGCTGTATTAACTCCTAGATGAAAAATGTGAGTTGTAATGAATATTCCAGCAATCATGCTCCAAGCAATTGAATGGTCTAAAATTACGGCTTCTTTACTTCTTCCTCTTGTTCTGAGATACGCAGGTATAAAAATTGACCATGGGGCAGCAATTAGTATTGATAAAATAGACAATTGGAAATAAGGTATATAAAGTGGAAAATCATTTGAAGATACTCCTAATAGCATTAGTAATTTAGGCAAGAATATAAAAGAAGCAATAGCAGAAGGTAATAGCATTAAGTAAAATAAGTATATATGGTTCTTAACAATTTTACTTTCAATAGCTTCTCCTTTTTCTTCAATTAGTTTTGGTAATATAGCAGTCAAAGAAGTTCTTGCAGTATAGTAAGTGGAAGATAATATAACCCAAAAAGCATCATTTACTCCAAATAGTATTGTTATTCTTTCCACTAAAGATTTATCAGCCAATAGGCTAAAACATAAAATCCATCCGATTTCAACAGAATTGTCTGCTATTGTACCAATAAAGCCATGATAAAGCATTTGAGTTAGTTTTTTCCTAGACCATGATTTATTCTTCATCATGAAGTCTCCTTATATTTGGCACTAAATCTTCAATATATTTTCCTGGTTCAACAAAATATATTTTCTCTTTGAGTCTTTTTATATCTAGTAATTTATTAGGTAACTCATTTATATCTTGTAGTAAAATATTATTGAGCCAGTCTATTCCTGAGCGTTTAATAACTCTTTCTTTATATTCAAGCAAATCATCTTTATTGTTTATGTTTGGCAAGACATGGATTATTTCTAAGTTCAATTTTCTTAATTCTTGTAATAGTCTTTCATCATCAGTAATAAAGATTACTTCATAAAATCCAGTCTCATAAAGAATTTGAATGTTTCTAGCACAGTTTTTGAAAAATTCAAATTCTTGAAGTTGGTTCATTCCTTTAGTTGCTCTACTTTCATATATTTCAAAATCAAAATATATGTTCTTATATTTTTGAGTTAAAGATGTTTTTCCTAAGCAGGGGAAAGCTGAAATTATTCTAGTTTTTGTTTTCATATGTTTTTTATTTCCTTTCATGGTTTATTACTAATTTCAATTCTTTTAAATATTCTAAAACATTTGTTAATCTTTCCACATAATATTGGTCTAAGTCTTGTATATAGTTGGATAAGCATTCAAAAGGAATTAAAGAAGAATGAATTTTATCGGGGTTGTCATTATCTATAGCTATTGACCAAGCTTCATGAACCATTTCTTTAGTTATCTCTTGGTTAGAAGCAAGTGAAGTTAAAACTAATTGAGAGTAAAAAGAAGTGAATATAGGAAGTAAATACTCATTTTGAGTATTAAATTCTTTTTCTACTAATTCTTTTGTTTTAGTTATATATGAATGGCCAAATCTGTTAGTTCTTTTTAAGATTGTTCCAGAGAATAGTAAATATTCACTCAAATAAAAAGGTTTAGTAAATATTGTAATTTTCATATCTTTTCTATCTTTATATTTCTCTAGTGTTGAGTTAAAATAAGATTTTAAATTGTTCCAGTAGTTTTCATTATTTCCTCTTTGAACAGACCTCTCTTTGTAAACACTTTCATAATCTTTAACATCAACAAGAATGAGTTCCAATTCATAGCCTTTGTTTAATAAGTATTCAATAGCATCATCTTGTAGCCATCCAGTAACTACATCATATTTATTGGAATCTATAATTTTGCACCAGTCAGCCATATACAATTCAAACCAATTCTCTTTAATTTTTCTTCCGGGAATACTTTTAAATTCTTCATTAGAGAGATGCTCGAATCCTGTTTTATCATATTTATAGTCTAAAGTATGTTTATCAAAGTCATATATGTTAATGTAATTTGAATCTACATAAGTTTTACCAACACAGCCCACTGTTAATATAATTTTTGTTTTCATTTTTATTACCTTTTATTCTATTTTTTATATTCTTAACAAATATCTAAGTCTTTTTAGCTATACATTTCTTAGTAATTATTGTTACTATTATAACAAATCTTTAATTCATTATCAATTGGAAATAGTCAGAAAGTTATATAATTTACAATAAATTAGTTATTAGTGATTAAATGAAATGAAAAAGTTTAATATTTTTTACAAAAAGAAAAAGAGCTATAGTTATATAGCTCAAATTAGATAGTTGAGTATTTATATAGAAGTTCGGTTTTCAGAACATCATAATAGGTATTAGGAACAAATTCAATTGCATTGTAGTTGTAATATGAGTTATACCCGCCTTTGATAAGGTGAGGTTTGATTTCAGCATCTTTGTTTAAATACAAGTCATGTAGTAGCAATTGGATATAGACAATATAAATATATTTATAGTAATGTTTAAAGGACGATTTCAAGTCAAGTAAGTCATTAAATGATTTGATGGAGATAGAATAGTCTTTCCACAGCCACATAAAAATATTATGAACTTCTTGAGGGAAGTTTTTTGTGTATTTATCAAAGAGAATTGTAGCTATATCAAGTCGCTTATCATTTGGGTCAAGGAAATGATTTAGGAATAGCTCTTCATCAAAGTGAGAGTCAAGTTGGAGATTTTTGAGATTGTTATAATTTTCATTTTTAGTAACAAGGTCATAGATTGAAGTCATAGTAATCAGTCTTTCTTTTAGAATCGTGGTTGGTCAATTACTAACAATTGGTAGAGTTTATTGTTATAGGAGAATTGTTGGTTAGAAATAACTAAATCAGGTCGTTTAAAATCTTCATCATAGACGATTTTAAGTTTTTCTTTATAGCCATATTCATCTCGCCAAATAACAATCATGTAATCATCATAGTTAGTAATTTTGAGTTGATGAGGTTTAATATTAAAAGCAGTGTGGATTTCTTGTAGAGTATCTATAATAATTTCTATTGGAACATTCATGGTTAAACCTTTCTAGTTTTATTTATTGTTTTTTACCAAGATGAGTGGTAGAGATAAACTTCCTTTTCAAAATCAGCATTATCAAGGATTTTAGTTAGCAATTCCAAAGTGTTTTTTACATTAAGGAAGTATGATAGAGCATAATCAATTGGACCGAAGAAGAAGCCTTCTTTAGTTGGTAAGATTTTATTTAGTTCTGTTTCTAGTTTAGCATATTGCTCTTTAGTGATAATTCCTTTTTCAATTAGGCCATTAGCACTATAATATAACAAATATGAATCTTTATCAAGATTATAAGGATTAAGTTTAAGTACTTCTTCACAAATTCCTTTCAAATCTAATAAATCATCTTCAGTTACGAAGTAATAAGAGTTATTATCAACCCCATTTTGAATATTATTAACAAACCAAGCATGGATTTGATTCGCTTTTTCCAATTCAGCAACTGTTTCAAAGATAGTAGATTGTTTTGAGTAAAGATTTTGTAGTGGTTTGATTTTCTCTTTAGTCATAGTTTCGGGAATATTCCAATCTGTCAAAGAGTAGTCAAATTTCCAACCATTAGTTTTAGCTAATTCTTTTTCAGCATAGTAATTAAAAGCTTCATTAGCGTAGTAATAGTCAACAGCAGAGAAGCCATTAACTTTTTTTGTTTTATAGATAGTCATATCCAATCCCATTTTTAGTTCTCCATTTTTAGTAATTTTTATTGATTGTATTTTTCTTTAAGTTCCCCCATATAGTTTAGCAAATCTTGAGTTGGTTTATAGAAGTAAACACCTTCAAAGAAGTTTACAATTTCTGGTCCTTTTTCAATCAGACCATATGCAATTAGAGTATTTACTAATTCGAAGCTATCAACTGGAATAGCAACAAGTTCTGAATCAATTTCATTTTCAAATACTTCATCTTCATCAGGTAACATACTTACAGTAATTGGTTCGCAGTAATCTTCGCCTACTTCTTGAATCATGATAGCAATAGCATTAGTATCTTCGTAGCGATTAAGTAGTAAGTTGAATTGTGAATCTTCGAAAGTAATATTTTCTAGTTGCATTGTTTTTTATCCTCTTTATTTCGTTTTGTTTTATTATAGTTATATTATACAACAAGTTATATAGGTTGTCAACGGTTTTGTATGAAATTTTTAAATTTTTTAAAAAGAAAAAGAGCTATAATTATATAGCTCTTTTTATAGATTTAAACAATACCTGCTTCTTTAAGTGTTGCTTTTGCTTCATCAACAGAAGCATTATTTTCTAGTAATTTGATAATAGTATCAAAAAAGGAGAATGTTTCCTTTTGCATTTTTTCAAGGTCTGGTACTTTATCTTTGTAACCATTATTTTGGCTCCATTCAATCATTTCAGTAAGAACATCAGAAATTTTTTGATTCTTTTCTTTAGCTTTATCAAGTTCTCGAGCATCAATATGTTTCTGGCATTCATTCATAAGTGCGTCCATTTTATCAAAATAAGTTTGGATTTCTGCTGGCATAGTCATAGTTATTCCTCATTTCTTTAGTTTATTTAATAAGATTTAATTCCTTTAAAGTTTGTTTAGCATCATTAACTGTAGTTTTAGTTGAGATTAGCTTTCTTACTGTTTGCATTTCTTTATAAGTATTGTCTATGCCAATATGGTATTTTACCAAATAGGGCAATTTGAAATTGTGTTATTTTTTCTTCTGGTTCATAATATTACGAAATAAATATAAAATCATATGAATTAAGTAATATTATGAGGTTTCGCACTTATTTACATATAGATAGAATATGTAAAGTGAAGCCTTGGACTACCCAGTATCGTTTCTAACTCTAGAGCCAGAAATAATTTCCGCAGACCGTTTTTATAAGTTTAATTTAATAAAATAAACGTTAATGGAAGTGCTCACACATTTCGAGCTGAAAAGTTAGATTTTAAAATCATTACTGAGGTTAAAATCGCTTTTATCGTCCATTTTGTATTTAGTTCAAAAACTAAACAGATAGGTTTTCATAATATTTCTTAACTTCTTTATATGGTGTGTCAATATTTATTTCTTTAATAAATTTCCTTTTCTTAATATTTATAGAAGCATTAAAATCTGCATCTATATTTAAGTTACAATTCGGGCATTTAAATTCTTTGCCTTTTCTATTTCCTAAATGATTACATTTGCAACAAACTTGTGAGGTATAAGCTGGATTAACTATTGTTTCTTTTATACCTTTTTCTGCTAATTTTACTGATAATCTTTCAAGTAGTACTCCTTTAGTCCATGTAGAAAATCTGTTTTGTTGTTTTTTACTTACATTCTTTTTCTTACTACTCCAATTCAAATCTTCCCGTACAATTTCTTTTATATCTTCTTCTTTTACCATTTTGTTCAGTTCATGATTTATATGACTAACTATTCTTGATTTATATTTACTTATCTTAGAAATTCTCTTTTTTGAACCTAAATTATTATCTTCCAAGTTTTTTAATTTTGATTCTAATAGAGATTTTTTATATTGGTCTTGTTCAATTAAAATTCTTTGCTCTAATTTTCTTTTATAAGAAAATAATCGTGACCTATTTTTATTAACTAAATTATCAGATAATGTATAAAAGAGTTCAGCAGAATTAGCTCCATATACAGAACCATTACTTAATGTTATTAAATCAGTCATACCCACATCTAATCCAAGTATTTCAGATTCTGCTGTCATTTCCTTTTTAGAAATAATTCTATCTAATGGAACATGAAGATAATATTGATTGGATTTTTGATTTTTTACTAATTCTAAAATGCTATTTGATTTTGGAACATTCCCAATTAAAGTAATTACTATTCGTGAATTTTTCTTTTTACCTGCAAAAGAAAATGTGTTATTGTTTAAGTCGAATTTGTAAAGACTTGAAGTTAGTATAATATTTGCTTTATTTGTATAGGATTTAGTTTTATATCTTCGGACATATCTTCTTAAAAGATTGTTTAATCTATGAACATCAACTTTTAAATCTTTTAGATAATCAATAGAATAATCAACTTTTTTATAATTTAAAATATTATATAAGGTTGGTGTATGTTTTAAACACAAATACAAATAACGTTTATCGTCTTTAGTTAGATTCTCATTTTGTGCTATTGCTCTTTTGATTTTCTTTTTTGTTGCAGTCCAATTACTCTTAATTGTTGAAGCGGATTTTTCTATTGCTGCTCTTGAAAAAGTTTTAGGGATTTTGTTTGATAATAAGTGCTTTTGAATCAATTCATCTCTAATAGTCCATCCACTTTGTTTAAGCAAAGAGCTAATTCCACTATATCTTGACCAAACATAATTTTTAATATTTCTTTGGATTGTGCCAATCAATAATATTTCATCTTCGTTATTCGAGCAGTTTGCTTTTATTTTTATTGTTCGTTTCATTTAAGGTTTGCTCCAATACTGTTAAATGTCTTATTTAGTTCAGTTAATTGTTTTGCATTTTCGTAATTAACTTCATCTAAGTTAGGAGCAAATCCTTTTTCTTTAGCTAATGCAATAAATTTTTCAAATAGTTCTTTATTCATAGTTTCACCTTGTAATCTTCTTTTTGAATAACTTGGTCATAAGCATCAAGTGTAATGGTTTCAATTCTCATATTTTCAAATTCATTATTTTGAGCTCTATGAATAACTCCGAATGCCTTGTGTCTTTGGTTTGGATTTAGCCAAAGTTCTTTATGTTCTTGTAGCCAAAGTTCTGTTTCAAGTTTATCTGTTGAAATGAAGCATTTTTTATCATTGATAAAGACTTCATAAATAGTCAAATTATTCTTATAACATCTTCGCTTGTTAGAAAGAAAAATTTTCACACAAGTATCTGATTTCCACCACTCATAGTCTGTATGGTTATAATTAACAATAGTAGCAACATATCTATCATGGTTTTGAGCAATAATTTTATTAGTTTCTTTATCAAAAGGGTATTTTTGCCAACTGAAAAGACATTCTGGTTTTTTAGTTTTATTATTGCCATTATCATATAATGAAAAATAGATTTGTCGGTTTCTTTTTCCTATTTTTAATGTACTTATATAATCAGCAAGAGTAAATCTTTTAGTCATTGTAATTCCTCTTTCTATATTTAGCAGAGTACAACTAAGTAATTAGTTATAATTTTCGAGTAAGAATTTAAAAGTTTCTTCTAGTTCTTTTTCATCTTTGGGCTCATATTCAAAATCTACCCATTCCTTATAATAATAGAATAGAGAAAGAGAATGAGCTATTTTATTCAAAAAGTCAATTTCATCTTGGGTGTATTTAAGTTTATACTTAATTCTGACAATACACAAATCCAATAAATCATTTTCAAATGTTAGCAAAATCTGGCCATTAGAAGTACGTTCTCTAATCGCGCATTCTTCTACTTCTTCTGATTGGAATTTATAGCCTGATTCAGCAAGTTTTTCAACAACGTTTAAAATTTGTTCTTTATTCATAGTATTTAATTCTTTCTATTTAGCTGTAGTTATCTAATACTTTTTGAAGTAATGTTTTAAATTCTTCTTCATTTTCTGGCATAGTCCAAAATTCTATATGGTCATATAGATAGCCTTTTGTAATTTGTTTTTCTCTAATTGAGCCCAAATTAGCAAAATCCCTCTCAAAGAATGTATCTATTGGACGAGCAAATTGAAAAATAACTTTCAATGGACCGGTTTCAAAATCACACAAAAATTTAACAGCTCCAAAATGGACGAAGATAGATTCATCAATTGTGAGTTCTTTTGTACGGAGTTTCTTATTGTTCTTGATTAAATCATCAATAATCTTTTCAATTGTTTCTTTATTCATAGTATTTATCTTTCTATTTTACGTTTTCTTTAATATATTGAGCAAATTCATCAGTAGGAGCAAAGAACATAATGCCAATATACCCTTGGGGCATAATGAAATCAGGCTTTTCTTCAATCAATCCATTCTCAACGAGCAATTTCATGTACTCAGGATTGTCAGTTCGGATTTGTACATATTCGGTAGGGTCATTTTCATCTTTTTCCATAACTGAGTTATTAGTTGTAATAATGTCTGGGTATTCATCATTTGGCAACCCCATTAAGATAGCAATAAAATTGCTTGATGAATAGCGAGAGAATGAAAAGTTATAAGTTCCTCCATTAAAGTTAATATTTTCTAGTTTCATTGTTTAAGTTCGCTTTCTGATTGATTTATTTTATATTACTATTATATAATTTATTTTTCAAATTGTCAAATTTTTATCAAGATTTTTGTAAAGTAATTATCTGTTTCTAAAAAGCAAAATTTTGAATTGTTTTGTATAGCTCAAAATGATTTTGAACCATGTTATATCGTCACTAGTGGAACGCTAAAACAGTTTAAACTGTATTTCGATAAATGTATCGACTTTACGAAAAAACAGCTTAAAATCAGTTTTAAGCTGTTTTATATGATTGAATTTTTAGTGGATAAATTTAGCACCTTCGAATTGCCCTACAGGTGTAGTAGTAAGTTTCCAATTATGGATAAATACAAGTGAGCAAGATTGGTTGAATAGAGTTTCTAGCTCATCAATATTGTGGATTTGGTAACCAATTTCTTTAGCTTCTTTTAAATCTTCATCATCTTCGCAGATGTAGATTTTATGGCAGCCATCATAGGCAATTTTATTTGGTTCCTCAAATACGTAGGTTTTATTTGTGTCTTTGTTAATGATAATCATTGCTGTTTTCCTCTTTTCATATTTCCTTTATGGTTATATTATATAATAAAGATTTTGTTTTGTCAACAATTTTGATAAAGATTGTTAAACAAAAAAGAAGCTAAAAAGCTATAGCTTCTTTTTAAATTTATATTTCTTTTTTTATTCTTAATCCCAACTGATTGTAAGTGTTCCTTCCCCATCTTTATATTCTGTTCCTGAGCTACAATCAATCTTTACTTTATAACCATTCTCTTTTAATGTTTTAATGATTGCTTGTGTTAGTTCTATATTTACACAATCTTTGCTATATTCTTTACTAAAGTCAATACTGGAACCAACATAAAAGCGGTCTCGCATTGTCAATGTAATCTTCTTAGATTTTGGAGCATGTTTTTTGATTAGTGGCTCAATAACATCACTAATATATTTATCTCTCATCAATAAATTTTCATCATAGAGCTCAGTTGCTTCTTTTGCTGTAATCATAATTTTACCTCTTTTCATATTTTTATAGTTATATTATATTTGATAAGACAAAAAGACAATATGTAATCACCTTTTTAATCTTCTGTAATTGTAATCTTTTTATTATGGAATAACGATAACGGCAGTAACTTTAACCAATTCTCCATATTCCATTGGGTCATTGATTGTTTTAATACCTACATTAAGGCCGTAAGAGTCTTGTTCAAATTCAAGAAATTCTGCAAGATAAGATTTTAGTTCTTTATGAATAAGGTTTCCGTCATTTTCATTGAATGTGTTAATAAAATCAGAATAACTGAATTTGTCAAATTCTTCTAGTTCAAAGATGAAGTGTAGTCGAATGCTATTGACTCCATTATTTAGTTTAGTTAGCACATAGTTCTGAAGTGAATCTTTAATAGTTTCTTTTTTGTAGTTATTAGTATAAACAACTTCTTCAGCAGTTACATCCCAAAATGGAGTTCCAGTGATTGCTGATGAAACTACTCTTTCAAGAGTGTCAGTATCATCTTCTGGCCAATTTTCAAAAGATTCTTTTAAGTTCTTCATAATTGTTGCTGATTTCGATTGGAATTGTTCATTTAATTTAATCATTGTTATTTCCTCTTTTTCTTTTGTTTATATTATTAAGTCAATAATTTAGCAATATTTTAATCAAACCAAACGTAAGGGTCAAGTTCAATTTTTAGGTTTTTACAAAGTTTAGCAAGGTCTTTGTAATCTTTTCCGAAAACATCTTCTGTTAATTTTTCACTGCTATCGCCATAAGCTTTTTTAGACAATCCAAGATATTCTAATTTTTTATTTGTACGAACATCTTCCGCTTCGCAATAGAAGCCATGTTTTTCTAGTAATTTAGCAATTGCTTCACGTTTTTGTTGTTTGTTCATTCCAGTTAATTTAACCATTGTTTTTACCTCTTTTCATGTTTTACATTATCATTATACAATGAAAAATTTTATTTGTCAACACTTTTTACAAAAAAATAAAAAACTTTAGAAATTCATCTAAAGTCTTTTTATTGTTTAATAAGTTTCAAATTTAACTTCTGTAATTATACCATTTTCATCTTTAGTAATAGAAAGTTCATAAACTTTTCTAGTAATTGCTGTAATGACTTCATTATCTTTATTAGTAAAGGAGCTTAAATCCAAAGAATTAAGTGAAGCAAGTTTTGATGATTTTTCATTGCTTACTCTAACAATATTGTCTGAATTATTTATTGAAAAAGCAAAATGTTCGGGGCAATTTGGAAATCTTCGATTAACATTTAAAGCAAACCAATAATTCTCCATGAACTGTTTGAGAATCCTTTTACAAGATGGCTGTTCAATATAAATCAATAAGAAATGAACAAATTCTTTTACTTCTTTATTTGGAATAGTTAAAGAATCAATATAATCTTTTAATTCTAAGTATAAACAATCCAATTCTTTTTCTTTTTTTGCGATTTTGTTAAGTAGCATAGCTCTCATTAGTATTACCTTTACTTTCTAAGTTAATTCTTCTTTTAGCATCTCTCTAATTTTCATTAAGCGACTAGTAAATTCTTTTTTAGTTAGAATTGTTTCTGAAGTCTTTTTCTTTCCAATTGAATGAGTTAGATTAGCATTTTTTGTAGCTAGTAAAGCTTTTCTAAAGCCTGAATTTTTAGATAATTCAAGAAAAGCTCTATCTAGTAATTCTTGGTATTCAATCGAATCTCTTTTATATTTCTTTCCTTGCCAATATAGCGTTTGTTCTTTTTGCCAATTCTTTTTAGCTCCAGCCTTCTTTTCTTGTCGCCCAACCTTTTTACATATTTCTTTCTGCATATTTTCATCTTTAAACTTTAAAGATTGTAAGAAACCTTCCATAGAAGAGCATTCTACGCCATCAATAATAAAAGGATGTGGTGAGAAGTTTGACAAACTTGAAGCTGGATAGCTAGAACCTGAACTTATATCCATTTTATCATCTCCATTGTTTGTTATTTCTTTTCCAAGTACTCAAAAGCTGCAAGAGCTTTTTCTTGATACGAACCTTTTGTGTGATAAGCAACTTGTAAAGCTTCCTCTACTCTATAAACCATAAAAGTAGAAAAGAATGGAGTTAATGAAAAGTATAAATCACGATAGAAGTTATCTAGCCTGATTTGTTTGAATTTTTTATAAGAGATTTTATTAGTTCTCCAAAGTTCTTTAACTACTCTAACTTCTTCTTTATCTTGGAAGAGTGCATTTGAAAAATGAAAGAAGCTATAAACTGTATTATTTTTTGTGAGCTCTTTGAAGCGTTGATAATCTTCTTTCTTAATGTTATAAGTGTTCCTTTTGATTTTATCTAAGAGCTTTTCATAGCTCTTTGTATGTTGAAGTTTCATTTTTATCAGTCCTTTTATTCAAAAATAATTTTTTCTTCAATAGCTTCTGGGTCAGCTTCATTGTCTTTCAACAATGAAAGAATAGTGCCATACAAATCATCTTGAGTTGAAATTTCTTTATAAGAAGTATAGTTAGTAAAGTACTTTCTGTACATATGATAGAAAATGATGAATGTATCAGTTTTCTTATCATTCATAATGCTAATATAAAAATCATTAAACTTATTAGACTTTGAGATAATTTTCAAATTCAAGATTTTACTTCTATCAACAAGTGGAATTGCTTTATATCTCTCAAGATTTTCCTCTTTTGTAGCAGAGTATAATGGCTCAGTAGAGAATTGAAATTTAATTTTTAATGCTTTCTTGTTAAAGAAGTCATTTACTTCATTATTGTTCATTAAGTTATAGTTTCCTTTGTTTTCTTTTCAATAATATTTTCAATAAAAGCTCTATTTACTTCTTTTTTGTTGAGCCTCTTTTTTACTTTATTTTCTACTTTTTGATTATGTATTTCTACAACGTTATCAATCATATTATCCATTAGCTCTGATAACTTTTCAGAGAAAGAAAGTTCTTGTTGAGCATTTATTTCAATTTTAGCCTTGTTAGTGTCTTCATCAACAGTTACTTCAATACTTATAATTTTTATCTTCTTACCATCACCCTTTAAATGTAATTTTATATCTTCAATTTCATAAATGATTTTATTGTTACCTTTGTATAATTCCAAACTGAAAACATTTTTAGCCCAATTATCTCCAGTGTGGCGCTTTCGAGTTTCAATTAGCTCTATAAAATATTTATGACAATAGGAGTTTTTGATAATAGTTTTTGGAAATGTTAAATCCCATGCTTGATTTATTTTGAAATTCAAATCTTTATCATTTGATAACAAAGTAAATTTCTTCATTCTGTCATGTCCTTTCTATTTTATCAGTATTCATCAGTTATAGTTTCTTTTGCTTTTTGCTCAATGATTTCTTCAATAAGCTTTTTATCCTCAAGCTCTTTTGCAATATTTTTACTTTTTTGCTCTGATAACTTTTTAGAAATTCCACTAGTTATATGTACCAAGAAAGAAGTAATTTTTTCTTTTAAAGACGGGAGTCTTTCCACATTAAGTGTTACTTTTGCCTTATTTACGTTGTCGCTTAAACTCACATCAACACTAATAACTTTTGCTAAATTTCCAACACCTTGAGAATTTAATTGAAAATCTTCAATCTCATAACTTATCAGTCCTTTATCTTTACTTAATTCTAATGTAAAAGCATTGGCCCAATTAGAATTTGAAAGGGCATTATTCTTTATTTCAGCTATAAGTTCTTCGAGCGATTTATAATAATAAGTTCCATCAGCCATAATTTCAGGTGCTGAAAAAGTCCAACCTTGTTTTATCTTAAATTTTATTTCATCATTTGGCAATAAGGTAAATTTCTTCAATCTATTCAGGCCTTTCTATGTTTTCTAAAGATTTTTTCGCTAAATGAGCGAATTCTTTCTAAGTTGATTTTAACTTTAATTTTATCAGTAAGTTCATTAACTGTCACATCAATACTAGTGACTTTAATATTGTTACCATTTCCTTGAAAATCTAATTGAATACTTTCAATGTCATAAATAAATGTTTGCTTATCCTTTTTAATAATCAAACTTAAAATACAATTCAATTTAACATCTTTCAAGGCATGTAAAGAATATGGATTGTAAATACTATTTATAAAATAGTTAATATAAGGATAGCAATAGGAATTTCTAACTATTGTTTTTGGAGCAGTTAAATCCCATTTTTGTTTTATTTTAAATTTTGACTTATCATTAGGTAATAAAGTAAATTTCTTCATTTCAATAGATTCCTAACTATTGTTTTTAAATTTTATTTAATGTATTTTGAAATTTCATCTAGCTCAATTTCTTCAGCTAAAATATCCCCATTAGGAGAAAATAAATAGTTATTGCAATCTGCAGTGGCAGTTTCTAGTTCTTGATGGCAATGTTCAACATAAAAGCATTGGTCGAGACTAGTTTCGTTACCATCAAAACCGTGATAGTTAAAATAAGTTGTTATTACTGTATTTTCTTCTAGCTCTGAAATTAAGATTTTAAAGTCATAAAAGACATCTGCAAAAACTTTGCTACCAATTTTTATTTTATAAAGTTTTGGTTTAGAAGTAAGTTTGAAAGTATTTTCTGAAATTTCAATTAGATAATCATTTAAAATAGATTCATCTAAATCTTCATTTAGAATCTTTTCAATTAGAGTTTCTGCTTCTTTTTCTTTATAATTGTGTTCTGACTCTTTATAGAATGGTGCTTCATAGAAGTCAAAAATTTCATCTTCAATTTCATAACGCTCATAAGCATTTTTATAAATCAATTTTTTAGCCATAAATTATTCCTTTCAGATGCTTCCTAATAAATCTTTTAATTCTTCAATAGTTAAGTAAATTCTTTTATTAAAAGTTATTTCTTCAATAGTATAACTTTTTGCTTTCCATTTACCAAGATTATTCTCATTTACTGTATCATCATGTATGATTTTTACTTCATAACTTTGAAAGTTAATCATACCATAGTAATAGCTAGGACTGAAAATTGCTACATATTCCCCTTTATCATTTTTAAAAAGTAATTTATTAACGCCTGTTTCTTCATCAAAAACAAATTTGTACTTCCAATTTAAATTTAACTCTTCAAGCTTCCTAATAAAATTATATTTATGTAATTCTTCTTTATTAAGAAAGCTAATCAAATTATCTAATCGTTTAATGAGATTAGTCTTGATAACTTTGTTGCCAACTCTCATAATTGGAATTTTCTTATTATGTCTAAGTAAATAAATTTGTGTTTCAGAATTGTTTAGCAATTCTTCTTGAAAAAATTCCTTTAATTGATTTTCTCTAATATATCCAGCAATAAACCAATTAACTCTATTCTTAATTCTATTACTATCTTTGAGCTCTAATTCTTGCAATCTTTCGAAGCGTTTAGCAGCTTTCTTTACAATAGCTTTATATTCTTTATTGTTCATTCTTCTTTTTCCTTTTCATGTATCAGTTTTAAAATTTCAGCGAATATATCGTAAGCATCTAATTCTGGTTTAGCAACAGAGCTCACATCTATTCCTTTTTCCAATCCCAATTTAATGATTCGCATTTTAAAAGAATCAGGTGTAGAAAGTATGTTGAAACATAATTAGATATACCAATTCATGCTTCTGTATGTAAGAAACTTTTATTACATTCACTTTCCTCGAGTGCGTATTCTGTCACCAACTTTCCAACAAGAGTCATTCTCTCTAAAGAAAGCAATAACTCAAGCCACAGAGGTCGATTGTTCACCCATTCTTATTTTACGAGCAAGCGCCACCTACACTTCGCTCAATAGTAATATAAAATTACTAAAAATT
>ERZ773083.1100-NODE-1100-length-19204-cov-32.335683_pt1 | contig 19204 bp, 35 predicted proteins | sample MGYA00511465_ERZ773083 | MGnify/ENA primary metagenome ERZ773083 (study PRJEB29015, sample SAMEA2738001) | human oral metagenome | biome: human oral; feature: human-associated habitat; material: dental | place: China | collected 2060 ... | reverse complement strand
AGCCTGTCATCCATTCTTTTGGAAATATCAAACATTATTCAGCAAGATACTTCTTAAATGCTTCATCGTTTTGTCGTTCTTCGTTGACTTCTCGCAAAGCATCAGCGATCTGCAAGAATAACTTGAGGTAAGAAATTGTATTCTGGCCACAAGCATCATAAAGTTTTTGTGGTGCTTCGCCATCAAAAGCTGCTGTGAAAAATTCATCTAGCAAGTCTTTGAGTTCTTTCCGCAATTCCCATTCCGTACCAGATTCATCAATCTGCTCAGCCTTTGTCTTTAATTCAGCGGATTTCTTCTCAAGAAGCTCGCTCTTTTCATCCGTTGGTTGAAATTCAAGGGTGACATCTCCAATATTGAATGTCGTAACATCCTTGAGATTCCCAAAGTTATAAGTACGTGCCATGTTTTCTATTTCCTCCAATTACTTTTTTAGATTGTGATAGCTTTTTCGATTGGCGCTTTGATCCATTTGAGTTTGCAACTAAATTCTTCATAATCTGTTGCATCACCAGAGCCAGCTTTGATTTCAGAAGCATTTGCTACTTGAGTGAGTGACTTTTTGCCGTTTGATTCAATCACTCGATGCCACAAGCGGCGACCATCACCAGTCTTGTACTTCATATTTGCGATAAGTGCCTGCGCCTTATCTTCGGCATCATAGATACCCTCAGCTGTGTAAGCACCAGCAACTGATGTGACAGTTTCCTCTTTTGTGCCATCGCCATCGTAATAGCCTTTGTCATCTGTTTCTTCGTCAGTATCATCTTCGATACTTTCGATATACTTGGCCAATGGGAAAAATTCGTTATCAGCCGGTACAGTCTCTGCTTTACTTGGGTCAAATGGCGCTACTAAGTGTTTGCGCTTGGCATTTTTTTGGCGTGCCATAGTTATCCTCCTGCTATTTCTAATTTAGCGGTCACTTGCAATGTATAGACAAAGTAACCTTGTTCATCTTTTCCATTGATACCTGGTTTCCCGACATCAAGAGAAAGAAAAGTATAAGTGTTATCTGTGCTAGGCAAATCAATATCAAAGCTAGATAAGTCTCCGTTGATGAGCCAGATCGTATCGCTAGCCTTTTGATTGTTCTTGCATTTAACAGCAATTTCAAACGGTAATGACACCTCTCTAGTCCCATCCATGTATTCCTTATCAATCGAACCTCCCGGCAAAGCATTGATGACTAAATCATCCTTATCATCCTCAAAATAATCAAGGCGTGCTTTCATCGGCAGATTTTCGATTTCATTGATATGTGCCAAAAGCACTTCCTGAAAATTTTTGTTATTCTGCATCATCATCTCAACCCCATTGCTCTAATGGCGACTCGTTTTAGTTGGTCAACATTGGCCTTTAGTGGTTTATCCCAGCGCTTTCCAGTTCCGGGTGTTGTATATCTTCTAAAGACTACAATCCCATTCGTTCCGTGAAAATGAGCTCTAGCATAAACTGTGTTATAGCTAATATCACCGTTCGACTCAATGCGGCCAGACGCTCTCAAAGGGCCACCCCTAAAAGGTATATATGGCTCCATGATCATCATCCCTTGACTAGCCATTGCTAGCTTGCCACGCTTTTCTGCTTCTGGAGATAGTTTTCTGTCAACACCACCAAGGTCAACAACTACTCTGACATCAGCCATCAAATCACCTCGACTTCATAGCTAAAGACTTTACCATTAAGATAATTGGGTTGATAACCTGTGACTGTGTAATCACGCGCTCCATCATTCACAATTGCGCCCAGCCAACTATCATCAACCGTCACACTTGCAAATTTTGGATAAATATAGATAACTCCTGCTTTCTGCCTCGTTTTAGAGTTGTTAGTACCAACGACACTCACTGACCTATCAAACCTTACTGGTTTAACATCCAATGGATCGGAATAACTCTCGTCTCCAAAATCGTTTTTGTCCGCAACCTTTCGGACAGTAATAGCATCTTGCAATAAGCGTTTATCTATCATAGTCAACAGCTGTAATGAGGCTAAAACCTGCTTGCTTCAAAACATTTTCGGCATCTAGCGAAAGGTTGAACCGCTGACCAGCCGATCCATTTTGAGACTTGCGATAAGAGATGGATGTGCGGCCGATGGAAACACTTGTCATAGCTTGTTTGTCATCGGCTGTCATGATGCCTGAAACATCCAGATAAGCGATTTGAAAGGCCATAGCTAGCTTTACCGCCTGTTTTCGGTAATCTGCTTCTTTATCAAAATCAATGTGCCTTTGATAAATCCCTTGAGTATAGAGGTTGATTGCAACCTCTGCCCGCTTTGCTAGATTTTCAAAATCAACTACCTCATCAAAGCCTAGCTCGACAAACTCATCTTTTGTTAAATAAGTCATGCGTAACCTCCTTTACAAATAAAGGGTGTTACCACCCCTTATTTTTCGTCTGCTGCATCTGTTACTGGTTCAGCACTAGTTTTACTGTTGCGAGCCACCCTTTTAGGTTTATCATCATCAACTAGTACAAGCACTTCATCAACATCTGGAAATACTGGTTTTAAATCAGCATTTACTGCGTCTGCGTATTCTTGATCCAGATCGATAGTTTCACCAGCGGCAACATCCTTATCTAGACTTGTAAAGTAGATATTTTTTTGTGCTTTAAATAGACTCATATTCTATCCCTCCTTACTCATCCTCAGCTTTTGCTTCAGCATCAGCTTTGCTAGCGCGTGTTTTCTTTGGTTTCTCTTCAGTCTCTACGACCTCTTCAAAACCATCTGACAACAACTGTGCCTCAAGATCACTGCCCTCTTGGACAGTGTAAACTTGATTTTCTTTGATGTATTTTTTCATCTGCTACCTCCCGTTATGCGGATTTATGAGAAACGTAGACCCCATCTTTCTTGTTTTCAAGGACAAACAAGTCATGGTACATGCGGTTTTGGTAAAGATATCCATCACCTTCGGTATGTTGTCCAGGAGCAAAAAGATAAATGGAATTAAATTTAGCTTTTGCGATGACTGCTGGCTTAGCAACGATAAGGAAATTGATATCTTTACCGCCAGAGGCTTTGACAAACCCTTCTGTAAACTCAAATTGAGTTTTAAATCGTGCATCATCCCAAACCTCAATGATTTGCACCCCGTCAAGAGAGGTAACACGTGTATCAATACCTTGAGGAGATGTGGTAGCAATCGAACGTGTGAAATCTTTTGAGCGTTCTAAGAAATCCATGATTTCACTAGATACATAGATCACGATGTTAGCTGCTCCATACTTACGGATCGGCAAGATAGCAGATTTCAAGCGTGAGTACACATTAGTTTCTGAGTAATCATCTTCTGACTTGAATTTTGTTGCTGTAATTGCTGTCGTAGCCAGTTTAGAAAAGCGGTACGCATCCAGTTCTGGCGTTGCATGTTCTGTGATAAAAGTGCCTGTAACATTAGCTGCTGACAATTCTTCATTAGTCTCGTCAACATCTGCTTTGTCGACGAAGAACTCAATATCACGGTCAAAGTTAAGAGTATAAACTTTCTTGTCGTTTGAGACAGTACCAGTGTTATAGCCTTTTGTTCGTGTATGAGCTTTATAGCCTGATACAGACACAGTTGGAATTTCGAAAGATTTAGCACCCAACCAAGTAACCTTTGGGGTTTCCAAAATATTGGTAAGTGCGCCTTGCATCAGTTTTTGGTCAAACTGTTTTTCTCGTTTAGTAACGTAGTTGATAGACATCTATGGCCTCCTTTTAAAATTGATTAAACTAGCCCTAACGCTGCTGCGAATGCATCCTCTGCAGACCCAGCACCTGCCGCTGGATTTCCTTGTGGCAAGATATTAGGATTAGGTTTCCCACTGTCTTCTGCCTCAAAAAGATAAGGGTCACTTTCTTTAAGACCATTGATGACATCATCAATTTTCGGCTTACCATTGTCATCAAGTTCAATAGCATCCACATCAATAAACTTCATCAATGCCGCTGGATTGTGTGCCTTAGTATCTTTCAAAGCAAGATTGATAGCGTTCACCTTGTTTGTTTTGGCCAGTTCAGCTTCTGCATCTGCTTTGTACTTGTCATATTCAGCCTGCAACTTATCAAGAGCCTCTTTTTGCTCAGCGCTTGTATTTGCATCTGCCTTCATATTTTCAAGTTGCGCCTCTGCATTCTGCAACTGGTCTTTCAGACTATCTCGCTCTTTGGTGATAGTTTCCAAGGCTGATTTGTCCTCGTTGAGCTCTTTTCCTCGCAAGGCAAAGACATTTTTGGCCTGTTCTTCTGTCAATCCAAGTTTGAGTAGTTCTTCTGTCGTAAATGCCATTTATACCCTCCTAGTTCTTTTTTAGGTGGATAACTCCCACCTCAAGCAAAATATTATTTACTTTCTCAATATACCTTTGATTAGATGGGATTTTTTACGGTTTTAGACAAACAAAAAAAGCGCTGCACTGGGCAACGCTAAATTATGTGTATAATTTTTCTCTGCTGTAATCTCGATACAGAAAATCATAGCTATCTACAAGATTCCTGATTTTATTTTGATACATTCTAACTTTGAGTTTTTCGGCCTGTATCAATTCATCATCTTTCATAGTATGTGCGTAATGCAAACGCTCTTTGTGATGCCTAATAGCCCTTTCAAGTGCTCTTTGTTTCGCTTGGATGCGTGCATTTTCCTCTGCCTGTTCTGGTGTTAGATCCGCAAGATAATCTGGCAAGTCTGGCATTTCATTTACGCCGACTATAAAAGGAGTTAGATAGTGACCGCAATGTACCCCAAGGCAACCACCAGCTGATCCATAATCATAATCGTACAAAGAATAGACCTTAGTACCATTGATTACCCTAGTCTCTCCAAATGTGACTATCTTCCCTTGAATGGGGCTGCAAGCTGGCCGTGCTGTGCGTTTGATTGAGTAGTAAAAGGTATCTATCCCCATCTCCTCTGCTGGAGCTGTACGCATTTTATTAAAGACCTTGTACATCGTGCTCTTGATAATCGTCCTGGCATAGGCATCAGCTCGCCATTCACGACCTGCGCTATCCGTAAAACCAGTAAAACCCTTTTTCTGCCAGTTCATAATAGTTTCATGAATTGCTTTGTCCGCTGTTTTTGTTCCTGCGACTACCTCAGCGACAGATTGCTCAACTATAGATTTAAAAACTGCTTGGATGCTTTCTGGTAGAGTTGTATTGATAAGATTAAGGTCACTGACTGCTTGGGCTGTATAGGCTTCTAAAGCATCTGTGACACCGTTTCTAGCTATTCCGCTATCCCCACGCCCCAAGTCTTCTTCAAGTTGCTGTTTTGTATCTTTATATACCTTTAGCCCCTCATTCTCGATGACATCACGCAACAAATCTTCAGCAATCCCTGTACGCTCAACAATGATTTTCAAGTTTTCCTCGTTGAGCATGTGCATATCATTTAACTTTTCGAGTTGCCAGACATAAGGATTCTCTTGCAAGTCAGCTGTGCCACGCTCTTTCAATCGTTTAATCATGCTATCAAATAACTCAATCTGCATCTTGGCATAAATGTCAGATACACCTTGCATTTGCAAAGAAAATTGCTGATCATTAAGCGTTGGCTTCTTCATTTCCTGCTACTCCTCGTTTATGGTATAGCGCTAGTTCAGCATCATTTTCAGGCGGTAATTCTCCATTGATTTCAGCAAGCTCTTTCTCTGCTTCATCCTCCGTGATGTTCAGCGTCTTGGCAATACCTCTTTTCTGTGTAGCAAATCCAGCTGCTACCATCTTCATCCAGTAATCAAGCTCAGCGTGACGATCGGTAAAGACCCCATCATCCAGATTGACCGAGATATCATCAAGTTCTGGAATGTTCCCCTTGTACAGACCAAATGCCTTACCAAGTTCACACATAGATACACAAAGCTCTTTAATAGACTGCTCAACAAGTGCAACAATGCTGTTGCGCATTTGATAAGTATCTGAGTTCTCACTTACAATCTCGGTCGCTGTCTTGACCCCTTGACCGTCAAAGGTAAACATGCCGCTAGATACCCCTATCTGCATCTCAAAGAGTTTCAGCCCCTCTGAAATAGCGGAAATGTAATCAGATGACCTAATAGGCGTTGTGAGGTCAACAATATTGCCGCTGTCCATGTTACCAGCCCCCACTTGCATATAAACATTTTGCTCAACATCAAAACGGCGTTTAAAAGTGATATTACCTTGGTTATCTTGCACTTTGAGTTGCGTTAGCTGCTCTGGTACAATCACGCGCCTTTGCCCCATCTTAATCTCCCACATAAATTCATCGTAAGTGCGATTGATAAAGTCAATAGTGGTTTTAGCATTATCAAAGATTGACAGACCTAGTGGGCTGTTAATATCTTTATTGTTCATGCCGGGCGTTTTCAGATATGTAAATAGCGGGCGTGATAAGTCTTTCAGCACTGTTACTGGTTCTAGGTCTGGATAGAGTTCTTGCAAGTTCACGCGCTGCCCCAATGAGTTATCTGTATTTGATTTGTATAGCTCATTGGTGATACGGTACAAGTTCTTGTCTTTTGTGCTGCCTATCTCGCTACCGTCTTTAGTTACCCATTCGTGGAACTCAACCAAAGTATAATATACATTAGTTTTACCCTCTGATTTAATAGTTTTGGTCAAAATAGCAGCGCTAGAAACGTCCTGCGTATTGGATTGCAACGGTAAGAAAACAGGTGCTTGAATAAATGCCACTCTAACCTTATCTCCGTCAATGTAAGGCCTCATAGCAAGCCCACCAAGCGCCAAAGCGCTCTCCAAATACCTCTCAAAGTTCTTGTTAAAACGATCATTAGCAAGCATATCATTCAAGAACTTGTTCAGCGTTTCATCTTTTGCTGAAATTTCTGCTTGTTCGTTATAAACAAGGCTGGCAATCTTTTTGGCTGCTGTGCGTGCGATCGGCAAGTGTTGCATCTTGCGGCGTTTTCTGTCTCCATCCGTATTGATATACTCAATATCTTCAAATTTAGATTGATAGTAAGTCAGATTATGCTGAATACGGCGGAATTCCTCTTGGGTTACAGCGATTTTTGGATGATCTAGAATGCTGCTTAGATTTGCTGTTGTCATGTTATACCTCCCACGGTTAAAAAAATCTTTTATCTTCTGAAATAGGCTCATGTCTGCCCTCCTTATGTGTTACCCACACGCAAACCAAGTATTTTTGCATTATCTAATACAAAATACTGTGATGTATCGCATGTGTGGTCATCTTCTTTGATGACATTAGGGTTATCTGATTTGATTGTCTTTTCATCCCATCTGTACATCTTGTGTTCTTCAACAAATATCTTGTTATTTTCGATATTTAGATAATAAAAGCGACCTTGAGCAAGTAAAGATTGAAAGCTATCAATCATAGTCACTTTTTTTAGCTTAGCAACCGGATGCCACCTTAGACCAAAATCAAGAAACATCTGGTTTCTCAAAGCCCCCTCTGCGCTATCTATGGTGTACTGCAGAGCTGGCACTCTATATTGCGAGATAACAGCCTGTATAAACGCATAGATTTCTTGAGATAACTGACTAGGTGCTTTCTTGACCACTTGGCCAGCTGGTGAATAATACCAGGTATCAAGTAGGATTACTTTCCCCTTTGCTGTGATACCAAAAGCGCAGCAAGCAGTAGCTGATTGTTGGTGTCCACCATCCAGAGCAAATGAAATACCAATAAGCCTATCATCACTTGGCAAAGTATCTAGCGGATGAAAGGTACTCATGTTATAAACGTTGTTACCGAGTCCGACTGCCTCGCCTAAATACAAGTATCTGTAATAGTCGTAATCATTTTCTTTGATACGTTCTATATCTTCTAGCATCTGCTCAGTGACAAAACCCAACTCATCATCAAGATAAGTGCTTGAATGTGCTAGATAATTCTTATTTGTCTTGATGCTCTCAAACCACTCATTGATCCAACTGTACGGATTTCTAGGTGGGTTGTAACTCCAGAAAAATTGTACAAATTTAGCGCGTGGATGTTTTTGGCGCATAAAGGTTACGTTAGATTGATCAAAGTCCTCTTGACTACCAAATTCAGCAGCTTCTTCATACCAGACCGCTATGATGTTCCCGATGTCATTTGACTTGAGCTTTTGAAAATCGTCTTGGCCGTAAAAGTAAAATGTCGATCCTGTCTTTTTGTGAATGATCTGAAAAGGGCTGATAGTCTTTTTGAACCTATTAGCAACACCAAACAAGTTTAAAGCCCAAAAAATCTTATTGAAAACACTATCTCTAATAGTATTTGCAACCTTGCGAATAACTACTACATTTGCCGTCTCTCCCATTTTGATATAACGCAGCATCATGTAAGCTAGTTTCAGTGCGATTACAGACGATTTAAAAGAGTTACGTCCACCTTTCAACACATTATATGGCAATTTAGATACCCAAACGCTCTTAAAGTGGGGGTTGACATTTTTTTGAATATCAATTATCCTCATCGTCACCCTCCCAGCTATCAATAATTGTGATGGTGTCATCTTCCATCTGTGTATCTGTCAACTGTGATTTTAATTTCTCAATCTCAAGCCCTAGTTTTTCGGATTGCTTAGCTGTTGGATATCGTTTTAAGATTTCAGTAATAGCCTTGATAACCGTGGCATTATCTGCTTTTTTGGTGTGCCTTTCTACTTTCCCTGTCGTTGGATTAAGTATCAAAACCTCCTCATCTCGTTTACCCCTAGCGATTTCAGAAAGGATATAGAGCGCCTCTGCAGCATCCATGATATTTTGCTCATGCAGCTCTTGCATTTGTTTGTTTATGTACTCTTTTATCCCAACATTTCCCAACAGCTCAGTAATACGGTTATTAGCGTAACTCTCACTATAACCAGCTTTAATTGCTGATTGATAGCCGTTTCCTGTCTTTATGTACTCATCTGCAAAGCGCCTTTGTCTTTCATTCATTCGCTACCTCCTTTCCAACAAAAAAATCACAAGTATATTACTCATGATTTCATTTTATATGTGTAGAAAGGGGGTGTTTTACTGATGTTTTTGATTTAGAACGCAAAAAAGCCCCAATTAAGGGGCTGAGATATAACGTAGTAGCCCGGATTCGAACCGGAATCTCCTCCATCAAGGCGTAATCCCTATATACTACTCCCTACGTTTCTTAGTGTGATTATACCACTCTTTTATGACTTTTTCAACAAGCTTATGCTCTTTTGGTGTCAAATTACTTGCCCCTTTTTTACTTTTCTCATATTCTGCATGGTTATAACCATGATGAGCATGTGGTTTCATCCCTTTATGTACATGATCCAAATCAATTTGTTTGTTACGCTTATTTTTTGTATCAAAATAGACAATACTCTTGGGTGTGTTTTTATTCTTGTCAATAAGTGCGTAAACCCTGCCTTTTGTCATCGTTTCCATTGGAGTCTTTTGTGACCCTTGCCCACTTTGAGTAACAAATTTTATATTTCCTGCTTTATGTACAGTCTTGTATTCTGTACCATACTTTTTGCCTTTATGGCTCATTCCAGAGCTTGCCCCTCTACCGCCCATTTGTCCATCCTTTCAATCGTGTCATTACCAAAATAAACAACTTCGATACCTTTATAATCGTATTCTATTGCACCACCATATACCAAAATTCGGCTTGGTTGTAATCTATCAATCATGGCATCCATGCCATTCTGCCATATCTTAGTACGCTGCTGACTTTTCTTAACTCCTATCGTACTAATTGCAACAGTGCTTTTTGTAGGTGTCCCATCAAAGCAAAAATCATAGCTATCAGCGTCCGCCCAGGACACTGTTGGAATGACTGTGTACCCCCAATTCTGCATCATTTGACCTATCAATCTTGAGCGGTAAGTATTCCAAAGTTGCATAGCTATTGGCATGTCTGTATATAGGCTAAAATCTGGAGTAAGCACACAGTCAAAGGCCGATAACTTCTCTATATAAAAATCTGGGCGTTTCCACATTCTTTCAAACTGATAATCATCTAGGAAAAAATGCACTCCTGCTGAATAGTCAGGTTTATTCAAAACATAGTTAAATCCTTGTAGTTTTTTAGGGACATGATCAACTGGCTCAAGTGTTGGTAAGTTATATTTTCCATCTGTGCGCGTGGCATCATAATCTAACAAATTGTATTGGTTAATGGTGTTTTGTCTGTGATATGATTTTTGATTATCCATATTTACCTCATTTCAAAAAAAGCCCATATATCTTGATTATAGATACATAGACTAGGGGATTTTTACGGTTATTTTTTTAGAGGGAGATACTTGTAAGTAGCATAGAAATACTTATCAAACCATTTGTTAAGATGGTTATAAGCTGGGCTAGGGCTTAGATATAAGATTTTTTGACAAGCGCCAATCACATTGAGATTTTCGTAGACATAAACCTCTTTGATAGTTTTTAAAATCTTTTCATCTGTCTTTTCTACAAATTCTGTTGTGACAGTTTTTAGATTTACCAAGAATATCGCTTTTTCGATGTTATTTTCCAAAAAGCTTTTATGAATTTTTTGCTCAAGTATTGTTTTTTTAGGATTGTTCTTGTCTTTCAAAAAATACCATTTGAGCCAATTGATTTCCCTGCGATGTATCACTGATAGGCGCTCTATTTTCTTTTTTGTCATCAGTCATGTATCACCCCCTCATCATCGAGTTTCAAAATAATTCCATCTACTTTTGAAACCCTACTACCCCTTATTTTTATTCTTAAATCATGCCCGTTCGCAATATGTTCAAGATCGTTCTTAGATAAGAATATTTCAAGCATGCTCATCACTTAACCTCCTCAAAGTAGCTATAAAATTTACTTAAATTGATAATAGCAACCTCTTCAACAGAATGCTTTCCGATATCAAAGTTTGGATCATTTTTTCCAAACTCTTTTTCTATAGCTTTTTCAGCCAATGATGGCAAACTGAATATACTTGCTCCGTTTTTTAAGGCTAGCGCTTGACCGTGTTTGTTTACTATTCGATAACCCACATCAAACGGTCTGATTTTCGTTGGGATTTTTATGCGTTTGCTTTCAGTTTTTGCAGCTTGTTCAAGTGTTTGTGTCATTACTTCACCTCATTAACTTTCTAACGCACAAATTCATTGACCAGGTCGCTGATAAGAAACTTCCATTCAGATTCTCTAAAGGTCAAAAAACGATCTGCGGTCAAATTTCTAAGTCTTTTATAAAAGAGTATCTTTAGTTGGATTGACTCACCAACAGTCAGAAAGATACCAGGGAAACGATGTACAGAATGTATTCTATTCCCATATCCAGAAATATCTAAATGTATTAACATTTCTGGATAAGAACGTCCAACATTAGCTTCAACTCCTAACTCAATCTTAACTTCTTCTACAATTGGAACCTGGTTAAAAATTGGTCGTGCAGAAAATAATGGCGACGAGACTTTTTGCCTTTTTCCTGAATATGGATATTTTCTAGGCCTCATTTACGTCCTCCTCGTCTTCGTAAAAATCAACTTTTGCAAAGTTTTTGGGATTGATAGTGATCATTCTTTCTTCTGGTTCAATTTGAATTAGTTGGAGATAATCTATATTACCTCGTGCGAGCCATTCTAGCATTTTGGCAATTTGTGTATAATTTTCTCTAACTTTGATAGTTTCATCCATGTACGGATTTTGTAATCTGATCTTTGCTATTTATTCCACCTCCTCTATATCAAACTCTAATCTATAATGCCCTTTCTCCTCGTTCAAGCCACCATAAACAAAAGATAACTTTTTGATAACCTTATGATTATCATCTGTCCAAATACCTGCATCAGTCATGCCATCAATGATAGCCTTGACTGTCGGATATAAGTTAGGTGGGTCAAGTTTTGACTTAGTAGGGCTGTAAATTGTAACTGTAACCTCGCAAGGAATAGATGAGTTAAAAGCAGCCATCTTTTTATCCTTAGCTGCCAAAGTGTGCCAATAAGCAAAGTTTCTGATACGCTTGGTAACTTTAGCTTTATCTGTTTGATGCTGCCTGTCGTTACTGTTGATAACCATGTTCAGAGCTTTGTTTTTGGTGTTTCTAGGCAAAGAAAATTCAAATTTCATTTCAGGCCTACTTTTTATTTGTAACTGTGAATGGCAGGATACTTTCTGGCATGTAATTGACTTCATACTTGTACTGATTTACCTCAGCCCCCTCAAGATCTTCTACAACATACATATTCCATCCTGTAAGATTTACCATGTGTTTTTTATACACGCCTTTTGCAGTTTCGACTAATATTTCAAGTCTTTTTCCATCATTGGCCTCTGTTTCTACAGAAATTCGACCAATAACTTCAAATTCGATTTTATCTGTTCTAGTGTTGATTACGGCAACTCGCCGAATAACATTAAAATTATCAGCTTCTTGACTGATATTGTACGATACTTTTTTGCTTTCTCGGCAAGCTGCCAATCCAAGCAAGGACATTGATATAAAAATACATGCAATCAATTTTTTAAATTTCATTTTAATTTCCTCTCTGTTTTAAAAACTCTGGTATATCATCGCCGATCTCAAGACTATCATATTGAGATTTCGTGACCAAAAATTTCCCGTAAGCTCCTGCAGTTACGGTGTAATAGCCAGATATAATCTGTTTGTCAGTTATTTTTCCATACATCATTCCCCCAGCGTTATCTACCTGATGAATGATAACAGATTTTCTCTGTTTTAATTCATCGACCTGTTTTTCTAGCGCCGAGATTTTTTCTCTGTAATGATCTCTCGATACTGCTATCCCAAGATTAAATACAGCTATTGTCAAGAAAAATATCGCTAAGCAAAGGCTAATCAATTGCTTTTTGACCATTTCAACCTCCAGATAGTAATTTATAGACCGTTTGCAATAATCCAAACGCATAGATATACAGCACGAACCATAAAACTTTATCGAATGTATTTTCTTTAAAGCTATTTCTTCCAGCGATTGCAATCAGCAATGCCAATAAAAGGCACGCTGATACAATCATAAATTTATAAAATCCAATCATACTTTTCTCTCAACCTTTAACCAGGCACTTTCGCAATGTGCTTTATGCCAAAACTGTGATATTTTCTTGGTCTGCTAGTCTTTCTTTTAAATAGGCTGCAATGTTTTCGACCGCATCAGCTACCCAACGCTTACCATCTGCCTCAAATAAAGCCATATTTGCTTGCTTATCAATCCTAAAGACGAATAGGCTTGCTGGTTGTTCAACCTCGCTAAATGTGCGATATGGGCGCAATGTAACTGGATTAGGTGCTTTGCCTTTAGCAAGACTTGCCACCCCTGTTTTAACTGTTGCTACTTGAGATACCCCGTTATCTTCAATTTCAGCACCATTCTCAATTTTCAACGCACTAGCAAACTCTAGTAATGTGCCACGATCATTGTCGTCAATAAAGTTTGATTGCAACATGATGTTAAACTGCTCCGGTGATAGGAAACGACCAAAAGAAAGCTCTGGGATGCGTGCCTTAACATCAACAAGTAGTGTACGATGCTCACGCTCATCATTTTCAGACCAAACACAAACCTCATCATTTTTCTCAACAGCGACAATCAAGCGTTGTTTTTTCAAATTGTTGAGATCTGTTTTGAGATAGTCAACAAGACTTGTTAAAGTTGATAGCTCCAAAGTTTTAGGATAGCGTTTAGGATCAAGTTCTTTGAGATCGAATTTTTTAGCATCAAAATACTCTGTACCATCTACTGCTGTTAAAATTTCTAATCCATTCTCATTTAGTTCTACTGCGTATTCCAATGCTGCTTTAAGATTTTCTGTTGTCATATTAGTTACCTGCTTTCTTCTTGTTAAAATCAATAATATCTGGTTTTGTTTCTACTTGTTGTTGTTCTACTTCCTCTACTGGCTGTCCAATATCGGTTCGTAATTGAGCATCATCATCAAAATACATCTGACCTGGCACGCTACTTCTGAGTTCGTTTGCATGTACCATACCTGTATCATAGTCACGACCAACAAGAATAGTTGTAGCTACTGCATTTTGAGGTGCTAGCTTAGCTTTTACATCCATGATAGTATCAACTACTGTACGCTCATCATTAGATGACATTTTCAGCGTAATTGTGATTGTGCGTTTTGCTTTCGCATCTGTATTTAGGTCTAGGATATTATCAAAAACTTTCTCAAGTTCATGATCCAATTTTTCCTGTAACCCACCTTCTGCAATATGTGATAGGTCTAAGCCTATTAGTTTTCTAGTCATTTTCTCCTCCTATTTCAATAAACTTTGCAGCTGTTTCAATTTTGATTGATCCTCAAGCAAAGACTGGTAGGCTTCTTCCTTGATTAGAATGTAACCAGTTAAATCACGGCCAGTAATCACATCATCATCTGGCAGCAACTCCAATTGCTCTGATGTATCTTCTCCCGCATCAGAAACAATCCCTTTTTTCTTTTTAGTAAAAGTATTAGTAATTACAACGATATCCGCTTCATCGCTCAAAAATGCTGATACTTGACATTCCAGAATTTCTGCAAAAGCATCAATTTCAACTGTGGTAGGATCGGCGACATTACGCTCAATGTCGCTGACTCTGTTTTGAGAAACATCCAACTTAGGGGCAAGGTCATACTGTGTAAGACCTGCCTCTTTGCGGATGGCTCTTAATTTTGCGCCATCAAATACTTTCATTTGAAAGCCTCCTGGCCTGTTTCATAAAATTTGTTTTTGATAACATGCTGCGCAATTTTAATTTGAGTGTCAGGTTTTTGGTAATAGGCAACCTGTCGCTTGTACTTACATACGGCTTTTCTTGCAAAAGTTGTGACAATTCCTGACCACATTGTCGTCAAAATAGCAGTTAAAATTAAAATAAGTTCAAATTTTGTCATGTAGTTTCTCCGATTAAAAAATTATTGTAAGTATTCATACATGCCATAAAAAAGCCAAGGTAGCTTTTTCTTAGTACCGTCTGCTGCATACAAAATAGCTTCGTCATAGAATCGATGTCGTTTTAGCTCTTCAACCAAAGAATCTGAAATCTCTACTGTTTCATAAACTTCATTTACACCATACCAACGCTCTCCGCAACATGTGCAGTATGTTGTGTATTGGGAATCACTATCAAGAATTTCATCAAATTTCTCATTTGCTTGTTCTTCCGTATCTGCTTCTACGATGACATGGATGCTTACATTCTCATCTTTAACAAAATAGCCTCCGGAATTGTTTTGTCTATAAACATAAAATGTCATGTTAATTATATTCCTCCTCAAATTTTACAAACGTTAGCCAGTGCGTAGTGCCTCTTTGTTGTCCAAATAAAGGCTTAAATGGTATCACCTCTAGTAATTTTTTTACATTTATTTGGCAATCAGACCACTTGAAAACTAGCGTCCCCCCCACTTTCAGAACTCTCATACATTCTTCAAAGCCTTTGGTCAAATCCTCTGACCAGGTAACTTTATCCAACTGTCCATACTGAGCTTTCATAATGGAATTTTTACCTGCCCATTTTAAATGAGGGGGATCAAAAACAACCAAGTTAAAAGTGTTGTTTTCAAATGGCATATCACGAAAATCACCGATAATATTAGGGTCTACATTGACCTTTTTTTCATGTATCTCAAATTTTTCTTGTCTGATGTCCATAAAAGTTGTGTGACTCTCATTTTTATCAAACCAAAACATTCGACTTCCACAACAAGCATCAAGTATTTTTATATCTGACATCAGTGCCTCCTAGAAAGGTAGATCGTCATCACTGATATCCAATGGATTTGATGACCTACCAAATGGATTGTTATCACGGGTAAAATCAGGCACTGGATTTGTTGTATTACCCTCGAAAAAGCTACCTTGTTGTCCGTAACTATTTCCATTTTGGAAATTGTTTCCTTGGTTGTTTCCATTCTGGAAATTACCACCTTGATTACCGTGGTCTTGTTGCTGATAACCGCTATAATTATCTTGATGGCCTTGATTATTTTGCTGACTGTTACGACTTTCTAGCAATTGGAAATTACTAGCAACAACTTCTGTGACATAGACACGCTGACCTTGCTGATTGTCGTAGTTGCGAGTTTGGATTGCACCTGTAACGCCAATCAACGAGCCTTTTTTAGCCCAATTAGCAAGATTTTCTGCTGCTTGTCGCCAGATAACGCAATTGATAAAATCAGCCTCCCTCTCTCCAGCATCGTTTTTAAAATTACGATTGACAGCCAGAGTAAAGGTTGCAACTGCGATATTGCTTTGCGTGTATCTCAGCTCAGCATCTTTTGTAAGCCGACCTACTAAAACAACATTATTGATCATTTTTAATCCATCCCTTCGTATAAACTTTTTCCTAACTGTTCATCAAAGTCTCGTTGATTTTCGGGGTCTAGCATTGCCAGAGATTTTACAATTTTTATTTTTGTTTCTCTACATGGTTGATATCCATACTTTGCATATCTCATAAGTCTGTTAAAAGTGCTGACCGGGTAAAGCAATCTATCATCTACAACTAGCCTTTTTGTGTGTAAATGTTCAAAATAATCTTCATGAAATAATACTTCAAAAACAGCCATATAATCATTTTCATCTACATTTTCATAATTCTTGTAGTAAGCAAATTTTGTAATTGTAAAATCAAAATTTGCAATAACATTTTTTGGTGTTCCGTATGTATTTCTAATAAGTTCGAGACGAACTTTTTCTTTGACAGAATAGATTGACCAACAATTTTTGTTCTCATAAGAAAATCTCCAATCATTAGGATTTTCTTTTAACTGTTTCTTATAGTAACTTTTCGCCTCCAAAAAATCTTTTTCACTTTCAAAGAAAATATCCAAGTCTTTAACACGCTCGTTATTAAAAATGTTTTTGAAACAACCACCAGCAATAAACCCTTTATGCCCCGTTAGAAATTTATCAAGCCACCAAAGCTGCCTGTAATTAAGCAAATCACTTTTTTTAAATGTCATTACATACCTCCTAAAGTTTCAAAACTAATAAAGTTATCCTCAAGATATTCTTTAAGCTGCTCTAGTTGAGGTTTGCCACCATGCAAAGTCAAGAGCATTGTGACTTCCAAAGGCTCACTAGGCTCAAATTTGGGCGCTTCTTGCGCATTGTTTTGAGGTTCCGGTGTAATTGTACTCTGTTCCAAAATCTCACCTGTTTCAGCATCGATAGCCTTGATATTCACATTTGCGTTTTCTCTGGCCATACGCTCAATTTCGGCTTTACGTTCTGCCTCTGCTTGAATTTGCGCCTCCTGTTGCTCTTTGCGCAAGATAGCAGCATCACGATCAGACTTCATGAGGTTTAAAACATCCACTAAGGTTTTTCCATCTTCAAGGTGTCTGATATAGCTATCAGCTGGCAATTCGTATTCATTAGCTTGATCAAAAATAGCCTGTTTGTTCGCTTTAAATTCTTCAAGAGCATCAAACTCTGCCAATACCAAAGCATCCATTTCATCAAGCGTTGATTTCTTGAGTTCAAATTTACTAGATTTGAAATATTTTTTGAGGCTGTATTCGTCGTAACGATCTTCAAATGTGGATTTTTCAAGACCTGCTACCATACATTTATCTTCAAAAGCGGCACGGACGACATCCACGCGCAATAATCGCTCGTGTTCATCAATATCATCCCTGACCTTTCTAAGTTTAGTTAGCAGTTCACCTAATGGGATGCGTGATTTTTCAAGTCTTTCTTCAAATTCATCAAGTGGATTTTTGAAATTCTTAGCAATCTTTTTACGCTCACTATCTAATCCATCATCAAGGGCTTTGTATCTTGTGATTTGTTCTTTGATCTCTTTATAATCAAGCTCATCAATTTTTTTATCTTCAAGCTGTGAAACTGCTAGAGCAATGGCTTTATCAAGACTTTCAAAGTCAAGACTAATTTTGCCCGGTACATAAATTGGCTTAATGTTTTCTAGTTCACTTAAAGTCACATCTTTCATTTTTCTAATCCTCCAATCCTAAAAATCTTAAGAAATCAGCTTTTGCACTGCGTTCTACTGGTTCTGGTGCATCTGATCCATCTAGCATTTTGATTTCCTGTGTTGCTTCGACAACAACGATATTGCAACCAAACGACGCTGCCAATGTATCTATACGCTCTCTCTGCTCCTCATAAGCATCATAATCCAAGGTTAAAGCGTCTTGCATACAATTACACAGACCTACTTTGCAAGCTAAGCGTTTTTCGTGGTGCTCATACTCTGATACAAAATGCCCATTTTCTTTAGCTTGAAAAGCGATAAATTTTTTAGTTTGTTTCATGTTGTTTCCTCTTTCTTTTTTACAAATTATTAAAATCTTGTCCTTGAGCTTTAGCTATCTGACCATTGAGATAGCTCATAACTGTCTCAAAATGTAATTCTGGGATGTCGTGAAAGTCACGAATTTTGAAATACTGCAGCACATGGTTAGCAACCTGATCAAAACTAGCATTTTTAAGTTGTGCCCACGTTCGGATTTTTCCGCATACTGCCTTGTATTGATCGGCATTGATTAAATCTGATTGATTATTGCTATCTTGGGAGCGTTGGTGATTTGATTGTGCATCCTGTTGCTGATTTTCTTCAGCTGGATATTCATCAATATCTTTTTCGCCGATAGCGAATAGACCTTGTAAGGCATATTTTCGAGCGTATGAACTAACCGCACCTGTCCACTGTGGATCTTGCATTTGCTTGATCTGGCCTTTTTGTGTGTTAAACACTGGTACTGGACTTAATTCAGAATATGCCGTTGATTGGTATTTCTCTTCTTTTTCATTGTTGAGAGCTACCGCTGTTGCTTTGACAAATATTTTTCCTGCTAGCTCAATAAGCTCATCCGTCACAATTACAGACCAATTGCTTTTTAGCTCTTTAAATGTTGTATAGATGTCCTCTGCATTTCTAAATGCGTACTTTACATCTTTTGATTTCTTTTTTTCTAGTTGCATTTTTTGTTGCAACTCTGGGAAAGTTAAAGCTGCCATATCATTCTCCTAACCCCTCTAAGGACTCTACGAATTCCACATAAGCCTTATAGAAATCCCCAGATTTTCCGCTATCTCTATAAGCTTTGTCAATCAGTTCTTGACCCGTTCCGTAGAAACAACCTACTCTCCACATTTTATTAGATTTTGTGTAAGTAAAATGCCGTCCGCTTGACCAATGGTTTTTAAATACGATAACATCCCCAAGATCCGATACTTCGGCATTGCCCGATACTTCGGCATCGCCCCATACTTCGGCATCGCCCCATACTTTGGCATTGCCCCATACTTTGGCATTGCCCGA